>Ga0325402_1000091_pt1 | contig 43071 bp, 18 predicted proteins | sample PopdelMetagenome_22_FD_207212 | JGI IMG/M metagenome (GOLD analysis project Ga0325402, IMG submission 207212) | Populus deltoides microbial communities from Bellville, Georgia, United States - Xylem-PdKOR-R3 | ecosystem: Host-associated > Plants > Phyllosphere > Stem > Wood/Secondary xylem... | reverse complement strand
GGTTAGTGGAATTAAAGGTACAGTTACAAGAATTGCTTGATAAATGTTTTATTCGTTCGAGTGTCTCAACATAAAGAGCCATAATACTGTTTTTTAAGAAGAAGGATTGAACATTTAGGCTTTGTATAGATTATAGGCAGCAAAACAAAGTGATAGTTAAAAATAAGTACCTCATTCCAAGAATAAATGATTTGTTTCATAAATTAAAGGGGGCATGTGTGTTTTCAAAAACAAACTTAAGGTTGGGATATCATCAATTAAGAATAAAGGAGCCAAGTATGCATAAAACCATCCTTTAGAACCCGCTAAGAACACTATGAATTTTTAATAATGTCTTTCAGGTTAACAAATGCCCTAATAATTTTCATGGATTTAATGAATCAAGTTTTTTTTTGTCATATTTGGACAAGTTTGTTGTAGTTTTTATTAACAATATTTTGATGTATTTCACCTCTCGATTGGAGCATAAACACTATTTAAAAGAGGTGTTAGAGACCTTAAGGAGGAATAAATTGTGGGAAGTTCAATAAGTGTGAATTTAGCTAAACGAAGTGGTATTTCTAAGCCATATGATATCATAAAAGGGCATTTATGTAGATCCAAATAAAGTGGACACAGTACTTAAGTGGGGAAAACCTACACACGTGACTAAAATTCGTAGTTTTTTTGGGATTAACTGGATATTATAGGAGATTTATAGAAGGATTCTCCTCTATAGCCTACCCAATGACTCGGCTGACGTGAAAGGAGGTCAAATTCAAATGGTTAAAAGAATATAAAGAAAGTTTTTAAAAGCTAAAAAGAAGGTTGACTTCAACCCTAGTGTTAACTCTTTCAAAGAGGCACATGGGCTTTGTGGTATATAGTGATGTGTCCCTTAAAGGTTTGGGTTGTGTTTTTATACAATATGGAAAAGTAATTGTTTATGCATCCGGACAGTTAGAGTCACATGAAATGAATTATCTGATGCATGACTTGGAACTAGCAATATAAGTGTTTGTTTTAAGGATATGTAGGCATTATAGATATGGAGTACAAGTGCAGATTTACATTGATCATAAAAGTTTGAACATGAAATAAAAAATATGGATAAAATTAATTAAGGATTATTACTGTATAATTGACCACTATCCATAGAAAGCAAATGTGATAGATATGCTTTAAATTAAAAGAACAAGATGTTTATTAGAGGGTCTCTTAGTGGGAGGTAATAGAGAACTTTTGAAATTAGGCAACCTAAGAGCACATTTGAGTGTGGGATCAGAAAGATCTCTATTAGTCAAGTTGATTGTGCAGCCAAATTTAAGAGAAAAGATTCGAAAAGCCCAATATAGGGATACATAAGTAATACAGATAAAGAATAGGTTGAAGTCAGGGTAGGAATTAATTTTTTAGATGTTGAAAAATGGACTGGTAGTTATGAGAATGAGGATATTTGCCTAATGATAAGGCTTTGAAAAATAAAGTTTTAAGAGAAACATATGAATGCAAACTAGTTGTTTATCTTAGGAGTACAAAGACCTGAAGAGTTATTATTGGTAGCCTGGTACAAAGAGAGAAATAACGGAGTATGTAGTTACATGTCTAGTTTGTTAACAAGTGAAAGTAAAGCATTAAAGGAATGTTGGGGAATTACAGCCTCTTTCTATTCTAAATATGCAGTTTGTTAACAAGTGAAAGTAAAGCATTAAAGGCCTGTTGAGGAATGACAGCCTCTTCCCATTCTAGAATGGAAATGGGAGCACATTTCCATGAATTTTATGTTTGGGTTACCCAAGAACAGGAAAGGAAATGATGTCATATGGGCGATTGTGGACAGATTGATCAAGTCCTCCTTATTCCTACCAATGAGAATGAAAGATTTTGTAAAAAAGCTAGCTCGGATGTATGTGAAAGAGGTGATCCAGTTGCATGGAGTACTAGTCTTTATAGTGTCAGACAGAGATCCTCGATTTACTTCGAGATTATGGCCTAATATACAAAAGGCTTTGGGTATAAAATTGAATTTGAGCATAACTTTTCATCCATAGACAAATGAGTAATCTGAGAGGATGATTCAGATTTTGGAGGACTTAATCGAAGACGACCTCTAGAATTTCAAGTTGGGAATTAAGGGTTCTTAAAGGTTGTGTATTGGAAAAATATTGTTCAATTTAGAATGAAAGGTAAACTAGTACCCATATATATCTGGTCATTTGAGGTTATTAAAGAGATTGGGCTGGTGGCCTATCGATTAATATTGTCTATAACATTAGCTAGGATACATTATGTTTTTCATATATCATTATTTTAGAAGGTAGATGTCTACCCTACACGATTTACACCACAAGTGCTCATGAAAATTAATGATGATTTGGCTATTAAGGTAAAACCAGTGAAAATAGTGGATAAAAGAGAGAATGGATTACAAAACAAAAAGGTGCTCTTAATAATAGTATTGTGGTGAAGCTTCCAAATTGAAGAAGAAACTTGGGAAAGGGAGTCAGAAATGAGGAGAAAATATCTAAAATTATTTCTTAACATAAGAATGTTTTTAAATTTTGAGAATGAAATTTTTATAAGGAATGGAGAATCTAAACCCTGGATAAAATTTATATTGAAGACAACAGAGGATATTATGTAAAATAAGGATTGATGACATTGTTGTGAAAAATAAAATAAAAATAAGAGAAATATATGTAGAATAAGGAAACAACCCTTAGAATTTCATGGGATTATAGATAGGAATTATGTATGAATGAAACAAGAAATTTTAGATTTTGGCGTAAATTCTATATGTACTAATTTCACGATATAGGACATAATTGTTAATCCGATCATTAGATTGGACTAACATTTTAAATAGAATCTTCTGACAAGTCGTTCTATCTAAGATTAATATTTTATGACAAACATAGTTTGAAAAAACCTTATAATAATATTACCCATTGAATTGGAATAAGGATGAATCGTAAAACTTTGAATAAAAATTCAAAATGTTGGTAAAATATATATATATATATACACGAACCAGATAAAGTAAATACAGTTGGAAAATACCTGAAAATAAATAAAAAAAAAAAACTAAAAAGCAAATAAAAACCAGATGAAAAAAAGGAAACAAGGAAAGAAACATAGTGGCAGAACCTTTCTACTCATGACTAAACGAATATTGAATACGGTATCGTATGCTCACTAACCTTACGATGATAAACTCCAAAATCCATGTGAGAACATCCTGAAGGCGTTGGAAACGAAGAAAATTCTTTGCTAAGCCAAGCCACGTTACTTCCAATGCACACTCCAGGACAATCTCATACCCGATTAAAAGCCAAAACACCATAACCAAATCTCTCAAAAGATGGGAGAAGCTTTAAAGGACATAAAGTTGCCGGATTCCAGGGACATCCTAGTGGAGGAGCCACCAATCATCCCGCCAACCCACGTCCACTTACAAACCTTAAAACCAATTCTCAGAGGAAGCCCCCATGTCAGTGGCAGCACCCTCTACGACTCGTATGAGCTCAGAGCAGTGACCAACCAGCTAAACCAGGCCATGCAAGGCTATAATGGCTCGCCAAATCTGTTGTCGTTTCTGAAATCCCCATTCTATAGTCAGCGCTTAGATAGAATTTACAGGCAAAATTCAAAATTACCAAAGGGAATTACGTGTCCAAAGTTAGCCCATGTATGCTTTGACAGAAAGGCCAGCACTACCGGTACAAAGTCAGCCAGCAGGAGTCTTGTGAGCAGGCTATGGCAGAAGGTTAAAAAAGGGCTGTCAAGAACAAAGCAGACTAGCAAGGGTTAATCACATTGTCCAAGGACCCGCCTAGATTATTGGGATTTTTATCTGATGGAGCTACGGCCACAGCTAGTAATGTACATATGCCGTTCAGACCCTAAATGACATCTTACGCAAAAGCTGTAGCATGAAATTCGTTCGTGATTATGAATGTCTCCTTTCATCAAATAGAATTTTGTGATAGTGCTTTCTGGCATATCTTTCCAATCGAAAAGGATTCATATTAGAAGGAAACAAGTTGATTCAACTTGAAACTGAAATGTATAAAACAATGGATGCTGATCCGGTCTTTCTTAGGCATATCTTCATATTTTCTATGAAGAAAAATATAAAAACTCCCCCTTTCTATTAATTTTTCTCATGGGGCATACACTATCTATCAACTTTAAACTATGTTCATTTACAGACTTGCTTCAGCTAGAAGCGGTAAGTTCAACAACAAACATATGGCATATTTGAAGATATAAAACACTTGGACCCTTAACCAGGGCTGCAACTAAACCACGATGGATGCAAGTAAATAGAGATGCATCTCTTATGACAGCCTAAGTGCCATTTCTTGCAGAAGAGCCCGCTTCTGGGACGCATTAATCACATGGTTTGTTTCTGCATTCTCAAGCACATCCGTTATTATGGCAGCTGCATGACCAAGAGGTTCCTCAGCCGCTCTCTTCAACATGAAAGCCTGTCAAACAAGAGGAATCATATGAATAACCAACCAATCATGACCAGGAAACAATTAGGTTCTTGATACGGTCATGTTCACAAAATGCACACAAATCTTTTGCAGCAATTTAAATCATTCCATAGAAGGCCAAGCCAGTCAAATATAGAAAATTTGTAATCACTTTTTCTGTTCCAGCTTATTCTACACCACAAAGAAAGTACAGAAATATATAATCAATTAAGTTGAAATGCTTTAAGAAATTGTCTGCTTCAAAAATGTGGCAGCGCGAACATCCAAGGAGGTGAATGGCAAACAAACTGCCCAGGGCACAATGGCTACTGAAGCATTCACATAAACAGGAGAGTATAAATCAAACTAAACACTAACAACTGAGCTTTAAAACTCCATCAAATAAAAAAAAATGCTGGTTTGGAACTCTAAAATAATGTTTTCCAGCTAAACAGGGGAATATAAATCAAACTGAACACTAACATCTGAGCTCTAAAACTTCATCAAATAAAAAAGAAATGCTGGTTTGGAACTCTAAAATAATGTTTTCCAGCTAAACAGGGGAATATAAATCAAACTGAACACTAACATCTGAGCTTTAAAACTTCATCAAATAAAAAAGAAATGCTGGTTTGGAACTCTAAAATAATGTTTTCCAGCTAAACAGTGGACACAATTATATGATGAGATTCTGTCCATGAACAGGTGATACCAAAACGAGCATGAAACAGGTAGAGATTCTCTGTAAGAATGCTAATCGATGAGATTCTCAGAAAAAAATGGTTCAAGTTGGATCACCAATCTTCTAACTTGATACAATTATATGATGCACCACGATAAATTGTGTGCGGTTTGGTTGCTCAAATTCATCTGAAACAGGCAGCTGGCATTTGAAAATTTGTCTCTTTTACTTCCTTCACATGTGAAATATCTAGTTACCCAATTAATTAAGGTTGTTGGTATGACTTTTGCAAATTGATTTAAGTTGTTTTTAATCTTTTGACTTGCAGAAAAGTCATAAGTATGCTTGGTTGGAAATGACATTTAACTTGAATCAAAGTTCGAACAAAATTGGGTCAAAATTTTGCTTTAATCAAAAGTTAAAATTTTTAACTTTTAACTAGTGGATTATACTTCTAACTTTTGAGTCATTTTAATTCATTTTTTCTTGATTTATAAAAAACAACTTTTGGATTATGACTTAAAAGTTAAAAATCACAACTCTAAATTTGTGATATTTTATCCCAAAACAAATGTTAACCATTATTGTTATATTGCTGAGATTTGGTGTAGAACAGATATCATACAGATCAAGACAATATACATACATTCCATCATCATCACGTTGCTGAGAACTGTGTCTGCAATGCATCAAGTCATTATTTATAGACAATGATTAGAGGAGTTTTCTTATTATGAAGTTCTGTATTATGTTGCCATATATCTCCATTATTAAGCGAGAGGAGTGGTGAGGAGGGAGAGAGGACCTGTCCATGATGAGATACATGTAAGGTACATGGCTGCTGAAACCAAGGTTCCCCGTCAATTTGTACGGGCAATGCTGCAAGGAGCTGTATCTTAATTGACTGTCCCTGTGCAAGCCTTCGAGCACGAGAAAGCCCCACCTGTCCCACACAAAATAGATTTCAGCGTTGGACTTCAAAGTGTAAAAATACAAATTAAGAGGGTATATCCCAAGTTGAACTAAAAGTCATGTTCTCTATAGAGATGTCAAGAATATTGAATCTGTTTGGGAGACCAAAATGTCAAAAAAGGCAAATAAGGCACCTGATCTGCCTCTGGCTACAATATCACAAAAGCAGATGTTATTGATGGATTTAAATCAAATGCATGATCTTCAATCTGTGCTTTTTTTTTCTTTTTGATCATGCACTTCAATATGTTCTCAAGCCTATAATAAGTATTATTCTTATGCTCTGGTGTGAATCAAGTTGTCAATAAAAACAAGCAAATGCTACAATTCTTGAAACTAACTCTGGAAACTTCCAATTACAGATGAGCATTCATACATGTATGGGAACACACAAAGTGAAGGGGTAAATTTACACTAGCAAAAATGTTTACATGGATTGACAACTTTTTCTGTAATCTGTTTTTTAATAAACTAAGAATTGGTATTTCTATTCACATGGACAATTTCAAGTGAATTGACTGTTTATAAGCTGTTCATCCATGCTAACTCCAAAAATATTGAGTTTTCAATTTAAAATAATTATGAATGGAGCAATCACAATATAGAAAAAAAATTTAAATGTCTTGACTTGAAATTTGATATGAATGGTCTATTTTAATTAAGTATTACACAAAGTCAAGATGTACATGAGTAAATTGATCCCTCCTCTGCAATACACACATATGCATGTATGCTCAAACATAGTATTTTACTATTTTCAATGCACACCTGAAGCTTTCCAAGGTGCCACGTCCCAGATATGCTCACAACCTCTAGTATCTTATCATGCATAGACTGTGGATCAAAGTTATCATAAGTTTCGTCCTCATTTTGCCATAGGTCTACGCCACCCATATAGCTTCCAATGTTTGCAACAAGTACACCCTCCGCATCCTGCAATGTTGTTGAACAAAATCATATAGTTCCTAGAAGCCAAAGTGAATAAACTGTCACCTTCAGTTACCATAAAGGAGATTCCAGACATTCTTTCTACTTAAAAATGAATCATAAAGACCAACCCGGGGTTTGGTTGAGCAGCAATAGAAAGTTTATAAAAAAAATTCACGGATAAATTGGATCTAGACCAACACAAATCTGAGAAGCTAAACAATATTCATGCAATGTTGCCTTTTTCATGCTATTCTACAACGAACAATTTAATTTGTCCATAATTAGTAAAACCAACAGATGGATATGAGTAAAGGTTCATGTGCTGTAAATATAATTCATGTTATTCTATTGTGCAACAATCATGCAACTTATAAATTTTTTACAGCACAGGAAATCACAGTACATTCGACAGGGGCAAAAAAAGTCACCAGAAAAAGTCCAAAGCATTTCTATTATCCAGATTGTAAAATGAAGGAGATATTCACCTCAGGGACCTCTATATCAACACCATCCACTTCCACTTTCACTTGCCATGGGAAGTCAGCAAATGTTCTATCCATTATACTCTTAGCTCCCTCTCTTGCATACAGAACTTTGTTCATGAACTGCAGTTACATCATAACATTTTCAGCCAATAAAGCTTGAAAACCAGTTACCAAGCTAAACATGATCACTAAGACAGAATGCAAGCAACATTATTCAACACAAAAACCTCCTGAGTTACTAATTTATGTTCGCACCTCCAAAATGATCACTAAGACAAAGAATACAAGCAACATTATCACTAAGATCACTTTTTGTTCTTTTTTTCAAAGCTGTATCATCTATATTCCATACAATCTCTGCTTCATCCATCTCGTTATGTTGGGTTTATTCTACTCATTGCTATTATTGTGCAAGTCTTAATTAGTTGAATTAAGGTAGAATGGATGGTTACAACATGGTGACTTTTATCCACCATTACCATTTGCCAGTGCAAGTAAAGGTGATTCAAAAATCCAAATTCCAAAGGGCTCCAATAGAGTACGTATGTATATATGGTTAGTAAGAAAGCTTCCATAACAGGTCTGGAGAATACGTGTTCAATGTACACAGAATGCACAAACCCTATAGCTAGCTAATTTTTGAGCTCTCGTGAAATAGGGAATTTACTTCTCTGTATTTAAATTAACTAATAGCAGAGGAAAATAATTTATTGCTTTCCCGTCTCATATTTTATAAAGAATCCTGGGCCAATTTAACTAACAGCTAAAATTTTCTTGAGCAGGAAGGTCCACAATCATAATTAGTAATGATGGTATTTAATTTGACATCTAATATACTCTATTAAATAGGAAACTCAAACCTCGACCCTGAGTTTGAAGGCAGTATGTCTGGTTAGCTGTTTTTGTAAAGCTGTTCTTAATTTGCCCTAACATCCTTGATTTGATGACAGTGATATCGTATTAACTAGCTCTATAAAGCAGTTCATATTCATCCTAACCAAAGTTGCCATTACCTGGTTATAAAACTTCTCAGGATTCTCCTCTCGTAGATTGTGAATTTCCAAAGCAACCTTTGCATCACACCCAACTCCTGAAAACAATTGTTTCACAATAAGAAAATGCAGTACACAATACCATTTGTGACAGAAAAATCATCCACTTTGCTGTCATGGAACCTGAAGAACAATGCATTAAGCATTCATATCTAATTGCATAATACATTAGTTCTCCATCCAAAGCATGTCTCATTGATTAGACCTTTCTTAAAAACTATATGGGAAAATGCCTAAGGGTTGATCTTTACGCTTCAGGCACTAGGAACTAACAAGAATGCTTGGATAAGAAATGTCAGGTCTTATACTTTTCATCAGTTGACCTGGTAAACTCAGCTAAAGCCAACCATATAATACTTGAATAGCATAAATTTGAAGACCAGAGCAAGATTTAAGGTGAGATCTTGAGATTCAATATGGTTTAGTCCAATTGTATGATCTGTTCTACAAATCCAAACGACCTATAAATGCGACAGCCATTCATAAATGAAAGATTTTATTTGGCAAACATTTGTTTCTATCAGATTATTTAGATAGGTAATTTCATAACATATGCTTTGAAGTACCTAAATAGTTGTTCATATATTTTGGTGGTTGAAGTTGCTTTCCCTGATTTTTTACAATTGTTACTTTCCACCGATCAAGGATGGTCACTGCAGCATGCTCTATGTGGTGTAACAATGTGCAAAGGCCTCCTTGTCTCTCCACTGAGCCCAAACCACCTCCCCAGGATAGTACTCTAGCCAGATCATTTCCAGTTCCAGCTGGAAGAATAGCTACTGGTGGAGGAGAAACAAAATTTTGCTTCTCTATGGTACTCAGAACCCAACAAACAGTACCATCCCCTCCACATACAAGAATTCTGAAGTGAGGCACCTTTTTGAATAAATAAAGGCCAATCTCTGGTCCATGTGTTGAGCTCAATTCAAATACCTGCGTGAAATATCATCCCCAACAACCCTCATGAGCATCATATTGGAAAGAATGCTACAACAAGAAAAAAAAAAGAACTGAAAATAAAAAAGTTGCGCAACGGTAAAAGTTGATTGACCATCAACTGTTAATAAATTGAATGCAGAACATGTGCTTCCACAAAGCCACAGACAGTTCAGAAACTTCTTTGCATTAAATGCCATTGAGTCATGGGCGAAATTTAGTGATAGATGATAAATACAATCACTTGGTTATTCGGAAGTAACAAGATGTCTATTCCAAGAAAGTTGCAATTTCCATTATTATCAAAACCAAGCACCAGATGGAAATTATTTACTGTTTTGCAAGTGAAGAAGGGAACAGACTTGACATCAATAACCAGATACTGATATTAATTTCAAATATCCAAACATCCAAGACATATCAATAAAAGTCCAAAAAAAACAGGGGAGGGGGGGGTGGGGGGAGGCGGAGATCACTCTTAAAGGGCTTCCAACACCTCAAAAGAACATGTTACTGATGCATACAAAAAAAAAAAGGAAGCAAAATTTGTCTTTCTGTAAATAAGGGTATGTATGTAATTTTAAATTTGCTGGAAAATCTGGAAAAGTTGTCTAGGTCTAGGCTTTATTTCTATTTAGTATTTTAATTTATTAGTCAGTTAATAGGTTTTCCTATTCTGAATAGGATTATGGTGGAGGTTTAGGAATCCAAATAGGAATCCAAGTCCTTATTGGATTTGGACTGCTAAAACTCAATAAATAAGCATGTAGTCTTTCAATATTTTCATTAAAGTTTATGAATAAAATTCCACCAATTTGCTTTTGATTGTGTGACTCAATCTCCTTTAGGTGCGACTCCTAAGAACCTAGGAGTGAAGCTTAGGCTTTCTCAGTCCTCTAGGAGTGACTCCTAGAAAAAGTTTCTACAATTTCCAACAAGAAACCCCCATCAATCTAAACCTTAAAACACTCATCAATATTCCCTAAACAACTTCTCACACATAACTAATCAATCCTACAACAATTACCCATCAAAGATTCAGCCTAAAATCTTTTAAAACAATGTTCACGGCACCGAACAGCTCCTGAAACTCATATCCAGAACAACCCCCAAAGTTGTCCTGCATCAGTTGCCACAAAAATACTTGGGATGCTATACTTCTACTGAAGAAATGGGAATGGGAAAATAAGAGGATTTGGTAACAGAAAAATCTGGAGGTGCTAAAGTAGAGACTGAAACCAAGGATGATTTTCATATGAAGTGCATAGCATTTTTGGTTCCATTAAAATCTTGAAAACTCCCAGAAAGAATCCCATATGCATTGTTTCTAAAGAACTTTTGTGCAATTCATTGTTTAAAAAAACTTGATTGAAGAAAACTGAAACAAGTACCATAGATACATTTTTTTAGGTTTGGATTCAACTGTGTTTTAATAACCATGCAAACACCAGAAACTGACTTAGAGATATCTGGCCTAGACAGCACTCAAAGAAGCTTTTTTATATGGTAACAAAATCTAAAATTATATGCTGTCTTATCATCGCCTAGTCAAAACACAAAATTGTTTATATTATTCTTATAAGAATATTTCTTCGCTACCATCTTTGATCTGATACAATAATTGTAACATAGATGGGTAATTCCTCTATTTGATATGAGAAAATTGTGTATAATGTAATCCTAATATTATATTTGATATGCCATTTTATGGATTAGCATGTACACAATTTCTTTGATAAAAGAAAGAAAGAGACTAGAATGAAGATAGAAGATTTCATGATAAAACATAAATAAAACCATAACAAACAGCATCTAATCCATCTAAAAATCTCTGGTGTCGAAATCCCTTTGACTTGAAAATATATCATCATCCCACACCTTTCGCTAAAGCCATCACCATATGTTTGAAAAACATTAAAAGCTTATTACAGTTTAATTGCTTCACATATACAGGGCCCTTGTTGAAGGACACAAATAACGCAATTCAATGAATGGGGTACAAAGAAAAATGGTGATAATTTAAAGATTATTCATTGCAGAACAATTCGAACCTGAACAGGATTCAGAAGAAAGTTCAGGCGTTGCCTGAGAGAATCTCCACGCTGAGCACCACTTTTCTTGTTGATGAAAACTAACAAGGGCCTTGCATCAGGAGGCAAGTCTGTTATTTCATACCTCTGTTTCATACTTAATATCTGGGATTCATCCTTCTGATTAATCGACCCACTTCTTCTAAAGCTAGTTTTTAACTCTAACTTATCTATGCCACCATCATGGCGAGGGCTCCCTACATTCAAGCTACCATTACAGCCTTCATCGAGAGCATGAGAACCATTTAATGCAGGATGGGTATCAGCTGTGCTTTCTGTAGACATGTCACAAGTACTACCACTATTACCTGTATCAACAGTCGATTCATTAACATGTTTGTACTTCTTACTCTGACTTCTAATGCTAGCACGCACTGAAGATGCAATCTCATTTGCTCCATGTGTGATTGAACTCAAAAATCCACCTGATGTATTCAATTCCTTAACATATAGAGGTGATAAAATCAGCCTTCTGAATGGGCCTAAATCACAAATATCACCAGTTTCATTAGACATGCTACTGTGACAATCAACATGAACAAGTCGTTGACACCACAAGCAACACCATATCGGAGATCCACCAAGAAAAGACCCACTACACGGCTCTTCACAGTAGCTACAAAAGGAAGTTTCATCAGGTTGATCTGTTATCTCTGTCCATCGAACAGCCCACTGGTGCATCATATGCTCATATCCCACCATGGATACACCCTTACAATCCTTGTGTGCGCTTGAAGAACAATGAAGGTGAGCTGCTGCACCACAAATGCTACAATGGCGAACAAAACTGTCTGACGATACCATAGGTCCAAGCGTTTGAGAAGGAGACAGGGAGTTTAAGCAAACACAGCATGTTAAGTTCTTCCCTCGAGAAACAGATTCAAGAACCCAAGTATGGGGAGCTAGCGGAACCTTGTGCCTTGCTTTAGGGTTTTTCTTTGACCTTGCTATGGCTTTCATCCAACTTAGATTAATGTTCCTTCTCCATTGGAAAGCGGTGTAAGCAATAGTTGAGATACCAACTAAAGCAGCAAGAAAGCAAGAAATAATAAAGAGATGAGACTCAGTTGGGTTCTTGTTATTCCAACTAGGAAACCACATTTCAATGTCTGTGTCATCCATTCTCCAACACCCTTCCTTTCTTTCACATTCTATAACCTCTACGACAAACAGGAGAGACCTACAAATCATATAACAACATATCAACCAAAACAAGTTTGAGCATCAATAAGAAAACTAAGAAAAATTTACCAAAACGTTAAACCCACCACCAGATGCTGTAATCAACGAAAAATCAGAGTACACTATGGCACTACTGTTTCTCTAATAAAGATATCTTCCAAATGCATGCTGCTACAGAACAGATTGCACCACACCTGGTTCAGAAAAAAAATATGAATAAATAAGAATTAAAGTAATATATACATATATCATTCTTTCACTTTTGTAAATTTAAACAATAATACTATTAGTAAACAACGGTTGCTACCACAACTGATACTCACACAAAATAATAAGAACAACAACAATAATTAGAAAAACCATCATCTTGTTATATCGAACTAAACAAATTTAGATACTGAGATAAAACGCACCATTAACACAACAATTCTTGAAACTAATTTTAAGAGAAAAAAGAGAGAAAACCGAACTTAACAGTGAAGAGATACGGATCGAGCCGATCAAAGCAAACCCTAGGGTTTTATTTGATCTGGTGAGGGATGAACTGGAATCCAATTTTTTAATTTTGCAGCCTACAGAGAAGCATAGCGGTCGGTATAATATTATTATTGGTATTCGAAATCGTTAAACAAAAAAAGTATGGGCTCGTGTTTACAAGTTTTGGTTGTGCTGGTGGGTTTTTATTTTATTTTTTATGATTAAGGATATTTTTGCATTTACATGTGTATTAATGAAGATTAAGTTTTTTTTAATAATCTAATTTAATTATAAATTGTAGTGTTTGATTGCTTTCGGGATAAAAGATACTAAGAGTAAAGATATATATAAAGAATTGTGTTTGTTATCGAAATATAAGATAGATATGTTTAGTTGATAATGAATAAAATAAAATAAAATATATAAAAGTTTACTTTACTTATGTATTATTATAAAATTAATCTATTTTAAAAAATAAATTATTTTTTTACTTTAGTTTATATTTAATTTTGAAATTAATAATAATATATAATTCTGATTATAAAATCTGAATTAGCTCGACGGGTTGATTTAGGACCCAAATTGGTCCAGGTTTAAAAAAATAGAAAAACAATTAATATGGCTTAACCCGATCAAAAACTCATGTTGATTTTAGACAAATAATAAAACCCGATAAAAAAATCCATTTATTAAAAAAATGGTCAAAACAGTGTCATTTTGATATTTTTTTTAAAAAAGAAGTTATTTAAGTTAACCCGAGTTGACTCTCTGGACCTATGATCCGAGTCTTGTCCATGACTGACCTTTAGGTCAAGTTTAAAGTTATGATAATAATTATATTTATTATTATATGTTTTAGTTGATCAATTTTGAAATTAAGAGTTTTTTACTAAAATATCTAGAAAAAAAATCTCATTTCAAAAATACAAAAATGTATTTTTATTCAATGTGCATTCACCAAGGTTCTCAAAAGATAAAACAATTATATTTTGCTTAATATATATATATATATATATATATAAACATATAGTATGGTTTAACATTTTTATACACATAAAAATTCAAAAAATATCTTTTGCATGTATTTTTGGATTAATAACCAGTTTATTGAATTTATAAGAATTTAGCCAATATTTCAATAACCCTTAAAAATTTTAATTCATAAGAATTAATGGTCAACATTCTAGTATAAATGTTAGACCAACAAGTAAGCTTACATTAAATATCAAAAATTCACTTGAAAATTCCCAAATTTCAGGTATTCATCAATTTTAATTAGGAGTATTTTTCACCACAATATATAAGATGTGAAAAACCCTTTCACCTTTAAGGATAGGTGAACCCTGTCAGAACACTAACATGATTCTTTTCACAATAATTTATTTAGGCATACGAGTCCATAATGAATTTGAAAAGCCAAATTTATTCATGAGAATAAATTTTTAGTCTAAGCCATTGACAAATCATTGTTTAGAAAATCATCAATACCTTTAAGTCATATATAGATCATAAAATGTAGCTTACCTCGCGACATCACTTGCTCATATACGACAGAAGAGCGACTCCACTAAAGATTTTCAGTTTTTGATAGTTTTGGACCAGGCTTTGTGTGTTTTTATGCGGTTTATTTGATTTGATGTGTTTAAATTGGCTTATTTCTTTTTTATTTATATATGCTTTTAGCATGTTTTATCCTGCTCATTCATGTATCTTGGATATGGATGAATGCCTTTATGCATTACTAGTTTATTTGTGATATAGCGTTTTGGAATGCATACACATTGAAGCTTCAATTTAAGTGAAAACGTCCGACTCTTTATTGAGTGCTTGGACTGATAGTAATTAGTAAAAGGACATAAAATCTGCCTGTAAGATGTATGTTCCACAAATAAACATTGTTGCATTAAAATATGTTTAACTCTAAAAAGCATTTTAAACTGCAAGACTTAGGGCTAATAACATGGTTGCTCTTAAAGAGATGACCTCTGTTGAATACAAGTTGGATTTTGAATCTCTTTGATAGAGTATGGTTTATCGACCGCATTCCCTCAAAATCTATACAAAGTCTACTTCCACCAAAGACGTGACAAAGTACTAACTAAGTGGTCGAATTGATCAAAGTTCTAGATCTCAAAAAAGTTCTACTGGCCTCAAGTAAAAGATAATCAAAGCGATATTAGAAAAGAAAAAGATTGAATCTAGATTTGTTGAAGAAAATGGGAGAATACTTGGTTTAGGAATCTTCTATAACCATAACCAGTCCCTTACCCTAGAATTTCATATAAGCCCAGTCCACTTGAGTCTCCTAGTGACCCTGAACTAAATAACTAGTGACATTAGACCAAATAACTAGGTGACTACTTCTTGATCTCGATGCCACAAGTGACCATATGAATAAAAATGCTTTTATTTTTTTCAATCTAAGTTGTTTTGCATGTTGATAGAAGCAAGATGCAAGCTATAGATAGTGTTTGGCTATGCTAGTGCGGCTGCGGCTGAAATTAAAAAGCAGTTTACACATGTTTGGTTAACACCAACCACAGTTTTTTATGTGGGTCCCAGTCCAAACTGAGTTTGATGAAAAGTAGTTATGCATTGTTTTTCATGTGTTTTCTCCTCTCTCTCACCACCGACACTTTCCTATTACACGGTTAATTACTTCCCAACGGTCCTCTACCCTCCCAAATTTTTTCTGTTACGGTTGCAGATCAATGTTACCATTGATCTAACTTCCATTTTCTACCTTCCTCGGATTGTTCCCCTCTCTCGTCTCTTGCTATAACAACCCCGTTTCTATTTTTTGAAAAAACCACCAACGTACAGGACGACGCCAGTTCGAGAGCAAGCTTTTTCCCCTCTGTCCCTTCTTCTTTCCAAACAAAGATCAAAAACTCAAACCTTCACCGATCTGTCCCTCCATTGTTACCATTGTGGAAAAACCCAACCAATTTATGCTGGGAAAGGTCCACGAGCGAGAGACCTGTAAAAACCTGCCTTATCTTTGTCAATTTTGTTTAAAATTTAGCTCAAAATCTCATTTCTGTTCTGGGTCTCCATTGTTTTTGTTTGCAGAACAAAGCTGCAGAACTGTGCTGGTTTGGACACCTGAAAGAGAGAGACTGAGGTAAGTTCCTACCTTATCTCCATCTTCATTTTTTTAGATGAAAGATTGCATGTTTGTGCTGCTGCATGATCGATTTACTGTGTGTTCTGCAATTGTTGAATTGAGTTACAAATTTCATTGTTGTTGTTGCTTGTCTTCTATTTACTGTGCCTTTGTCAATTGTTTTGAATTTAGCAAATTTCATTACTTTTCTGTACTGCTTTTCATGACCCGTACTGTGTGTTCTTCAATATTTTTTACTTGAGCTAAAACTTGCATTTCTGTGTTGCTTCATGGTCTGTGTACTGTACGTAATTAGTGTTGTTCTTCGTTGAAATCTGGTTTGGTTTTTGATGTCTACTAGCTGACAATGCTGCTGCTTGATTAAATTTGTTTACTAGAAACAATGTGATGCTTATAAATTTCATTTATATGTTGTTCTTCATGGTCTGATATGTTCACTGTGCACATTGATGTTGTTTCTGCTTGATCAACCGTAGAGTTCTTTACTGTGCGTGTGTTTATAGTAAATTCTAAGGAGTGACCTGTTAGCATATCGTGTAGGATTACTTTGATTTCTACTTTTGAAGTAAATCAGAACTTCGATTTTGCATTTGTGTGTTTGAATGCTGCGAAAGAAAGTTGTGTTACTTTGAATGTAGAAATAAATTCTTGGCTTTTTGTTTTTTTTTTCCTCTGTTATCTTAACATCCAAACAACATGATGACAATGACGTTTTGCTTGATAATTCAAATAATACCATGGCTGAAATTGAGTTTTCTGAACAGTTGAAAATTAATAGGTTTCAATTAGTTTTCATTACAAATTGCAAGTCCTTCTGGTTTACTTCGAAGTAACGAGAACATTTTCATTCAAATTAAATGCATGTTCAATGTTTGTTGCTAACCACACAGCTTTTGTAAATGCAGAACATTGATTGTTTTTGTATTGGTTAAGTCCACGGTTATATATGTGCCACAATGTAATTGATATCATTGATTGATTTTAAACTTTTGTTAAATGTGTTAAAAGATATCATGGAAGGTCTTGAATCTTTCGATAAGGCTGCTTGGACAAAGGAAATGTTGCATATATTTTGTAATATATGCATTAAGACAATTGATATGGGAATGAGACCTAATACTCATTTCGATAAAACGGGGTGAAAATTTCTTATAACATCATTTAAAGAATAAATTGGCCATGCATTCACTAAAACACAATTGAAAAACAAATAGGATGAATGCAAAAAGGATTGAAGGATATGGAATAAGTTGGTTTCTGAAACTAGTGTTGGCTGGAATAGTGAATTAGGCATAATTTCAGCTAGCGATGAGTGGTAGAAACAAAAAATTCAGGTAAATTCCTCGTCATCCTAACAACTTCTTTTATTGTTGTCAAATTCCAACACCAAAATTTTTTACTATTGATCCTTCAATACTTGATTTTATTTATATGCAGGAAATTAGATGAGCCAAAAAATTCAGACACGTTGGTATTGAACCATCTTTGAAGAATAAATTTGACAGAATGTATTCCAACATTGTCGCAACTAGAGAGTTTGCATGGGCTCCTTCATCAGGAGTACCTGCTGGCAGTGATGTCGATCCTGGTACAAGCAATGCCAACATTGATCGTGCTGGTTTGGAAGAAGGAAGCGGTGATTCGGAGGAAGATGTGATTCTAGATTTCCAAACTAATATGGCTCGAATGGTTGGAGGGATAAATATGTCTAGCAGCAGCAACACAAAAAGCGGTGGCAAAAGAAAAGAACGAGATCCTTATGAGGTGCGAGGTAGAAAGAAGAAAACGTCTGGAATTGGTGTTAAGCTACTGTCAAGGTGCAATCAACTACTTAAGAGTATGTCGACTAAGAGTGATTCCACGCCTATTAATATGGATCGCGAAGGCTATAATATTTGCGAGGTGAGGGTTGAGCTGCACTCAATTCCTGGAGTTTCAATTGAAGATGAGTTCCACGACTTTGCTACGGAGTATCCGAGTTTAAGAAGGAAAAGAGAAATGTGGGCTAGTATGGGTGATAAGCAGCATAAGTTGAGATGGTTGGAATGAATATATGCACGCACTAAACATGCTTAGCTGACATGGTATTATTTCATTTTCTTAACTGTTAATCAATTAATAATGTTCACTTACTTACTGTATTTATACATGTTTATTTTATTGTTGTAGAATAATGGGATGCCAGTTTTAAAAAAGAGTAGTTTCCAATTATCGAAGTTTATCCAAATCATTATATTATTCCACATTTCGAGTTACAACATATGGGCATTTCCATTTGCGGTAATTTATTTGCTGTTGTATTTATATTAAACTGCTTTTTAGGAGTTAAATATACTTGTATGAGAATATTGCTGGTTTTTAATGTTGTATTTTATCTACGAATTAAAATTGTAACTTCGATTTTTATTAATGTTAAATGGTTGACCCTTGGATGGAATTGGTTGTTAATTTACCTTCACTGTGTTGTTCCCTGAAGGTCTTGAATCTTGAGTGTTACTGTTAAAATGCTTGTTGTATTGTTATATACCATGAGCAGCTACTGTGTGCTTGTGAGATATGAATATTGGTTTGTTTTTTTTTTCTGCCATGAGGATTGATGAGAGTTGCTGCCATGTTTGTCCAGTTGTATTCATTGATGTATAATGCTTGTTTTATTGTAATATACCATGTGCAGTTACTATGTGTTTATGAGGTGTGAATATTGGTTTGTTTTCTTTACTGCCGTGAGGATTGATGGGAGCTGCTACCTTGTTTGTCCAGCTGTATTCATTGCTGTTAAAATGCTTGTTTCAGCTACTGTGTACATGTGAGGTGTGAAAATTATTTTAGCTAGAAAATAAAACCACATAAGCCAATTTTAGTTGAGAATGAATGTCTGTCGTGACATGTAAATGGATGGCAAATCGCTGCCCTGAGGGTGAGCTAGTGGATGAAATATATGTATGTGCTACTCTAATTGCTGTTTTAGCTGCTAGATTTCTCACCGATTCAATTGGAATACATGCTCTTTTTGGTGCAGTTGTTGTTGGAGTTCTTATCCCAAAATTGTTTTTATTTTATGAGGTGTGAATTGTAGTTTGTTTACTATTGTTTTGCCTTAGATGAATTCGATATATGTTGTAGTTCATTCACAAGAGTTTTACAATTTATGAATTGTTGAAATTGTCATGGTCTGTCTTGGTGAAAAGTAAAGGAAAAAAAATGAGCTAAAGAATTTGAATCATAGAATGAGAACAATACAAATAAAAGAATACATGTCCAAATATTGTCCATGTATAAGCTGTAAAATTAACATTATATGTTACTTTTAAAGTATATACATGTGATAATGTACTTATGTTGAAAGCTGAATAACTTGTACAAGAGACATAAACAACATTGAATTTTTTCTATATAAAGAGGAATATTTGTATAATAACTTTCAATGAACTATTTTTCTTCATAACAAACCTCTCAAACCTCAAATGCATTTTATACAAGCAAGTGGAACACTCTGTTTTTGTTGGCTTTACAAGTATGTAAAAAATTATGTCGCACCAATTTTCGGTACATGTTCTTTTTTATTGAATGATATTTAATTATTTAAATATTTTATTAACAACATATATTTTTTTACATGTAATTGAAGTTATGGATGATTCACGGTTTAATGACATATTTAATGGGGATTTCGATGGCAATTATGATAATGTAATGAATCGCATTGTAGATCATATGAATTATCCAAGTTGTGAAGGTAGTGGTGCCTCAATTGCTGGTGCCAGAGATGACGGTGATGGAAACGACGTCGACGACAGTAATAATGATGATGACAGTGATGATGACGATGAATTTATTTTAAAGAGGCAGTTTGATATGAAGAAATTAATTATATGCACAGCTGGAGCTATAACACATGTATTATATTAATTATATGTATAAAAAACCATGTATGGTTTCGTACAACACATGAATGTGTTGGTTGAATGAGGTTTTAAGAGGTCATTAGAAACGAAGTGTTAACATGTTCAGGATGGACACAACCACTTTGTTGAGTCTGTGCACCGAATTAGAAATGTATCATAGCTTAAAACCGTCAAGAAAATGAGCGTTATTGAAAAGGTGGCAATGTTTCTATTTACAATAGTAGTTGAGGCATCAAATAGACAAATGCAAGAAAAATTTCAGCATTCAAGTGAAACTGTTAGTAGATGTTTTAAAGAAGTGCTTAAATCATTATGTTTGTTTGTTGTGGAAGTCATAAAACCAGTAGATCCACAATTTACAAGCACACCATGAGAAATTGCTATGAATCCAAGATTTATGTCACATTTCAAGGTAAGATGAATTTTTGTTTAATTAAGTAGTTTAATTAAGTTTTTTAAATGAGTATGAAATATGTTATAAATGTTTATGAGTACTTAATGTTTTTGTGGCCTGTAGAATTGTGTCGGTGCAACTGATGGCACAAGTGTTCGTGCCTGCATATCATCTAAAAATCAAATTCCATTCATTGGAAGAAAAGGTGTACCAACACAAAATGTCATAGCCGCTTGTAGTTTGACATGCAATTCATGTTTGTGTGGGCAGGATGGGAAGACATCGAACACGATACACGTATCTTGAGGCTATTGATAATAGTAATATAAAATTTCCAAAACCTCCAGAAGGTTGTGATTTTGAATAAATTGAAGATTTGGTAATTGAAGAAATATGACTTGTTTTTTTAGTTTTGTTAAAATTTACCATGTTGTTATTATTTACAGGGAAATACTATTTGGTTGATGCTGGATATCCAAATGAGCACGGGTATTTGGGTCCCTACAAAGGCGAGAGGTATCACTTCCAAGAATTTAGGCGCCGTGAACAACCAGTGGTCGGAAAGAAGTGTTTAACCATGCACACTCATCACTACGTAACGTGATCGAGCATTCTTTTGGGGTATGAAAACAAAGGTGGAGAATTTTGTAAAACATGTCTGCTTATCCATACAAAACACAAGTTGATATTGTAGTTGTAGCAATGTCACTACATAAACTATATTAGAAGGAGATCGCAAGAAGATGCGATTTTTTCTGAGTATGATCGCAATTCCAATTTAATTCCAGATGACTTTCTACCTGATATTGTTCATCGCAATTTTATACGCGATGGAATTGCAAATAGTTTGATGGAACAATGAAGGAGTACATTAATAGGATTTTTCATTTCGTTATGTAATCATAATTACAAAACACCTATGTTTTGCAATTATATATGTGTATATCGATGTCATTTTAAGTAATTCTAAAATCAAACCTAAAACACAAAGCATATTAACCAAACACAAGAAACTGTTTTTTTTTTCCACCACAATTTCAATCACAGTTTTAACCAAACACAAGGAACTACTTTTTTTTCAACCACAACCTCAACCACAGTTTTAACCAAACACTGATTTTTTTTGAAATAAACCTCACAAAAAATACTTTTTATTAAACTGCTTTTTTCAAATCATAATCACAAAAACTATCACAATGCCAAATACGAGTTTTTAAAACAATGGCATAAGGCAAGTGCCCCATTAAAGACAATGCCGTCACCCTTTTTTTTTTCATTTTTACTTGTATTTTTTTACCCTTTGAATAGTATAATATTTTTTTTTGCATAAATTCAAAAAATAAATACTCAACAAGAAAATAAAATAAGCTAAAATGAAGTCTTTTGCATGATTCAAAAAAAAATAAAATCCTAAACACTATTAAAAAACGAGTGTAAGACCACACATGAATCCAACATAAATAATTTATCATGATAATAAATTAAATAAAAAACGAGTAAATTACAGAATAGGAAGGGTAATTTACTCCTTTTTTTTTTTTATTATTTTCGAAACCAAACAAAATCACAACCTCCGAGTTTGAACACCCAGTTTTAACAGAACACAATACATCAGAAAAAGGGAGGGAAAGAAACAAGAAAAGCAATCGATACACTCACACCTATATCTTTGATCAAACGTTGGTGAAATGACCAATCAACATTGAATCGTAAAGTCCACGAAACCAAAATTGGCAAATCACAGTCAACATATGTGGGCCCACCTCATACTTTTGCCACATGGCTGATTTTACTAGCAAGACCACCCAAACTCCTCCTCTACCCTCAACAAATTCCACATGCTCCCTCTCTCTTTTTCCCTGCTTAAAAAAATAAAAATAAAAATAAAAATAAAAATAAAAAATCGCTCTCTTTTACTTAGCTCTCAGCTCTGGACACCAAACCCAACATACATCTCTATCTCCCATTCGATTCAAAACCCTAAATTAAAAATAAAGAAATCTCAAGCGAATAGAGGATCGTTTCGTTTGGAGCTCAAATTGAGGCGTCAAATTGAAAACGTGAGTCCAAATTCTCTCTATAGAAACCCTAATTTTCTCACTAGGCTTTGTTATTTTGGTGGTTTAGGAATGGGCAGGCAGCTGTGTTGCTGCTTGTTTCGTTTTTTTTCTTGCTAAAAAGAGGCTATCCTGCGATTTATTTAGGTTTGATCTTTTGTGAATTTGCTGATAAAATGTGAGATTTTTAAGTTAAATTAGGTTGTTGGTAGAAAGGGTGGGAGAGTTTTTCTTTTTCCCTTTCCATTTCTGCTGGTTTATGTATTCTTTTGTACATTCATTTGCTTTGTTTTTGAGCTTTGAATGTTTGGTCCTGAATTCACTAGAAGATTTCGGTCAGAATGGATTTTAACGAGTCTCCAGTTAATTATGATTTTTTCGGAGGTCAGCAGCAGCAAATTAGCGACCAGCATCCTGGCATGCTGCAATCTTTGCCAAGACAGCAGTCTGGGATTAGTGACATGCAGCTATTACAGCAACAGCTCATGCTTAAGCAAATGCAAGAAATGCAGAGGCAGCAACAACTTCAGAAGCAACAAGAAGCTAGGAAGATGAATTCAATCAATCAGGTTTCTGCTTTTGCAAAACAGGCAGCTGCCAATCCCTCACAGGCTTTGATCAATGGCATTCCTGTTCGTGAAACATCTAATTATTCATGGCAGCCTGAGCTTATGGCAGCTAACACAACCTGGCAGCAGCGAGGTTTATCTCCAGTTATGCAAGGATCCTTCAGAGGGCATGTATTTTCCCCTGAGCAGGGCCAGGGAATGCCACGCTTGATGGGTACGGTTCCACAGCAGGTCGATCAATCTCTTTATGGTGTCCCTATCTCTGCAACAAGAGTCACTCAAAGTCAGTATTCTCCTGTCCCAATGGATAAGCCCTCGATGCAGCAGATATTAGGCAGCAGTAATTCCTTAACAAGCAATCAGTATACTGGATTTCCAGAGCAGGTTAGCATGCAGGATGGAAATTTGGTTTCCAGACAGGGATATCAGGGGAAAAATATGATTGCTTCTTCCGATGGCCAGGGCATAAATACTGGATTTAATTTGGAAAGCCTGCAGCAACTGAATCCCCTGAAAGGCAATGGGCCTGTGCAAGAAATTTGCACGAGGCAATACTTGGCTGGTCCATCAGAAGCATCACACGAGGAAACAGCGTTACAGGTTGCTCCTTCCCAGAATGTAGCTACCCTAGATCCAACTGAGGCACAGATTTTGTTTGGTCCAGATGATAATTTGTGGGATACCTTTGGCAGGGGTGCCAACATGGGTTCTGGAGGTTACAATATGTCGGATGGCACAGACTTTTTCAGTTCGTTGCCTTCTGTGCAAAGTGGGAGTTGGAGTGCTCTAATGCAATCTGCTGTAGCAGAAACTTCTAGTGGCGATACAGGCCTGCAAGAAGAGTGGAGTTGTCTGAATTTTAGGAACAGTGAACCTCCAGCTGAGAATCAGCAGACTCCCTCTGTGATTGCTAGTAGCAAACAACAGTCAAATTGGGCTGATAATAGCTTGCAGTCAGCAGCTTCCTTGAAGTCTCAACCCTCCCGTCTGTCTCATGAAATCAACACAGGTACGAGCTATAATAATATCCCAGGGGCTCAGCAATCTGGAGTCAATACTTCACATGAACACAGGGAGAGGTTGCAGTCTCTTTCTCCTCGTAGACATATTCAGCAGTTTCCAGAAGACGGAAACAAGTGGTCAGATAGGAACCTGATGCAAAAAGCAGCTTTTGAAGGCAGTCATTTTCATGGAAAAGCTATCCATTCTTCTGATGCAGGGTCAAATACAAAGGGTGTTCCAAGTTCTTGGACAAATCAACGGAGCATGCCATCATATAGCTCCAATGACCAACCACTAAATAGTCCAAGTGGCTGGAACTTTATGGATTCTATACCTCCCAGCACAACTGCTGCTTTAAAAAATCAGGAAAATGAAAACTCTTTCCAAGATTCTCATAATGTTGATAAAGAAGTACCCATTTTTGAGGTAATGGGTCACGGTGCTGGTACATGGAAGACTAATTCGATTTCTGAATTGGAGCATTCAAAATCTGCAATAGGGAATCCACAGGTCATTCCTCTAGCTTCTCCATCCCAACAGTCGCTCATTCCAGAGCGTGCCTTTCCTTCTCAGAGCCCCTCACAAGTGATTGGTTCTCTCAGTTCAAATCAAGTCATTTCAAATACTGGGGAGAAGGGTCATACATTATTGGCACGTGCATCCTCTGTTCTGTCCTTACCTTTTTCATGCGATACATCTCATGGACATTTGAGGAATACTATTTCTGGCACCTCAGTGCATGCTGGCAGTAGTGCCCTAGGAAAGTTTTCTGCTGCCTTTTCCCCTGGTTTCCCTTATTCAAAAAATCATCTTCCAAATCAGGACATGCCTGATACAGGTGGACAAACAACTGCCTGTGAATCTGTTAATGAATCTTTTGATAGGTTTTCTTCTCAACCAAAACAGACGGATGAATCTTTTGAGAGAGGTCAAACTAATCAATCAGCACAACCACCAGTACCTGACACATCCAGGCATACTACACATGATGATTTTTCCTCTTCTGCTGAGATGCCCCAGCCAAATGATGACAACCAAAACCATGCAAGAAATTCTGCTCAACAATTCCCTGTGCTGGAAGCTGCACCGGCTCCTCAGCATTGTTCTTCATCACATGATGGTGTTTCTTCAAAAATCCAACCTCCTGTGTGGACAAGTGTTCCAAAACAGCTACGAACATTTGGTGCTCAGCCATTCCTGACTCCATCTGATATGTTTAAACCGAATCTTCAATCACACAAGTGTTCAGGCATAACTTTCTCTCAGCCACAGAAACTAGAAGATCAAACCATGCAAACTGGAGGGAACAGTCAAGCTGAATCTGATGAATGTTCTATGAATTCACATGGTTATGTTGGGAAAGAGCAACCAGCAAAAGAAGACCACTTGCAGCAAGTTCCACCTGAGAATAATTGGGCCCAGAAGACAAAGTGTGCTTCACATGAGAAAGAATCTGCTGTGAATCATCTTACTGAGCCTGCTTCAAATCTAACCAGTACACAGAAACAAATTGAAGCTTTTGGCCGATTTTTGAAACCCAATAATATTTTGCATCAGAGTTACTCCCTGCTGCATCAAAGGCAGGGAATGAGAAATGAAGAAGCCGATCATGCTAATAGGAGTTTGAAGAGATTTAAAAGTCCTGGTGGTTCTGTGAATGCTCATCTGGTAGCTACTCAGGGAAGTCAGCAGATTTATGAACACAATAATATGGCCAGAGATGCATCAGCAAATCATACTTCGTTTCCCCCTGGAGATTCCAAAATGCTAAGCCTTTCAGAAAAAACAGCTGATAATCAGGACATAAACGCTCCTTCAAAGGATATGCTTGCATTTGGTCGGAATGATTTTCAGAATTTTGCCAATAGCAATTGTGCAGTTTCTGTCAGAGATGAGCATTCTCAGATGAGTAATCAGATGGGTCCATCCTGGTTTGATAATTATGGAATCTTTAAAAATGAACAGATATTACCAATGCAGGATGCATGCAAAGATGTCACCATGAAGGCCTCAGAACTGCCTTTCATCGCTGGAAGACCTGATTCATCGCATGCTCATAGTTCACTTGAGCAAGGAATTGTTGCTGCTGCTAATCAGTTTGGTATTTTCCAAAAAAGTTCTATCAGTTCATCAATAGCTTATGAGAAATTCTCTCAGTCATTGCAGCCTGATTCTGCTGACGTGAATGTGGTGGTTATGAGATCAAAGAAGCGTAAAAGTACCATATCCAAGCTTGTACCTTGGCATAAGGAAGTGACATTGGGTTCTCAAAGGTTTCAGAATCTCAGGTGGTTGGCGTAAACTATAAGTGCCTTGTCTATCTCTGTTAATGAAACCAATGCACTTTTCATATTATTTGCAGGGCTGATTGTTTGATTTATTTTATATTTTGTTTCCCTGGTGATTATAACATTTGTAGAGTTTGTTCTTTGCAGCGCAGCAGAAGTGGAGTGGGCACTGGCAGTGAATAGATTGACTGAGAAGGTGGGCTCATAGCTAAAGCAGCTTACCAGTTATATTCATCTGTTATTTGTTTTTCCTTTTGGGTGTTTTACAGTTTCCTCGTGTTCAAATGTATGCATTTCAACAGGTGGAAGACGAACTTGAAATGGTAGATGATGGACTGCCAGTCCATAGATCAAAGAGAAGGCTTCTATTGACTACACAACTTATGCAGATACTCCTCCACCCTCCTCTGGCATTGATTCTTTCTGCAGATGCTATTTTACATTACGAGACTGCTGCGTACTTTGTTGCCAGGTCAACCCTAGGAGATGCATGCAGCACATTCTCTTGTACTGGAAGCGATACTCCTGTGCCTTCTAACAGCGGAGACCTGTAAGAATTGCTTTTATATTATCTAATATTTTTTTAGTTATTTGCTACAGTAGTAAATGTTTTGGTCTTGCAACTGTAAGGGTGCAGCTTGAGTTTTAAGAGCAGCCACTTCATGCAAAAAATGCTGAAGGATTGGGCTGTCTCTAAATTCTCACTATAGAACCTCATTTTTGTGGTCCATAATAAGGTACTGGCCGTTTTATTTTATAAACATACTTTTTACTGGAAGTAAGTTTAAATGTTTTTGGTTGGAAATATCATTGAATCCATATGATTATGAAAAAGAAATTATTTATTTTTCTTTTCTCTCCCAAGCCTGCCTGAGAAGATAAAATCATCAGAGAAGATTAGTGATCAATACTTCTCAAAAGTCATGGAAGACCTTATCAGCAGAACAAGGAAGCTGGAGAATGATTTGTTGAGGTAAATGTTAGTGTGTTTGGTGGTAATATTTGATTACTGGCTAACTTATTCTTATTTTTGTTTGTCTATGATATTCTCTTTTGAGGTAAAAAGAGATGATTTGCTCAACTGGTCTAGAATGTTATCCCTAGAAACAAGTTTCTGAGAGGTGCATATTGGTCATTAAAATGAGAACAATTGAGTCTGTTGGAACTTGATCATGCAGATTTAGAGTTTGCTTGCTTAATGTCGATTTTATACAGGGCATGATTAAAGTTTGTTTCACCGCCCTGTCTTTCTTTCATCTCTGGCATCATCCTTTTTGCTTGATAATTCTAATGATAGAACATATTTGTTTCAGAGATATACTCGTTGGTTTTATTATTTGCCCATTGATGATGCAGATTGGAGAAAAGAGCATCAGTTTCGAACCTGAGAGTGGAATGCCAAGATCTAGAGAGGTTTTCTGTTATCAATCGCTTTGCAAAGTTCCATGGACGTGATCGAACTGATGGGACTGAGAGCTCATCAACCTCAGATGCAGCTGCAAATGCCCACAAATCCTGTCTTCAGAGATATGTTACTGCACTACCCATGCCTAGGAATCTTCCTGACAGGGTACAATGTCTTTCACTTTGATAATTGATTAATTGATTTTCTACCTTCTTGGCTAATTCTCCACACGCTGCGTATTTCCCTGGTTGATTTTCATCTAAGCTATATACTTGGCCCTTGCTTACCAGTGACCATGTAATGGGAATGTAGGAGGATGCAAATCGTCTCAAATAAAATGCTGTTAGATCATTTAATATAGGCCATTGATTTCATTTTTGAGAAATATGATATGGTCCTGAATACTTTATCGAATGTCTGGAGAGACATTAGGATTCTTATGCTGCAATTCTAGGGGAAGTTTATAAAATTGGTTGTTTTTAGGGCTAGGTTTGTAGAATGTGGTCCTTATGAGACTTATAAGTTGAAAACACAGGTCTGAAATTAAGCAACAGAAAGAAAACAGGGTAGAAAGCCACAAGCCTCACACTAGTTGATTCTAGGAATCATTTCTTGATTGAAAGCATCAATAGAAGTTCCACTTACTGATTGCCACACACCTGCACACACCCATACACAATGCTTGAGTTAGTCCTAATCATGATTAAACTTTTATTCTTGAAAAAGAAACATCAATATTTCTAGTTCAACTAGGAAAGAGACACCTACATAAGAAATCTAATCTTACTGGAAGGCACGCTACATTTCCTCAATGGCTAGGAATCATTTGATGCAGTACAAATCTAGGGGAATGTTCGTAGTTGGCTGTTCACTAGGTTAGGTTGTAGAATATAAGATTGCAGGGATTTAGCAATTGAAAAACAGATCTGAAAGTAAGAAATTGAAGAAAAACAGAAAATAAACTTCTAGTCTCTTCATTTTCACCCTCTTGTTGTTCCAAATCGCCGATTAATCTGTATGATCATCAAGGTATTTGTCAACTTATTTCTTTTGTTTTATTCCTGTAGATTTTTTATATTCTCAGAATCCACTATAATCGCATCCTCTTAATCCATTTTTTCATCTGTGATTTTTTTTCTATTAGAAAGTCTCTTTAAATTCAAACTTGATGTTGCAACAAATTCATTAATTAAGTTCAAGAAATAACCAATTTTTGTTGCAAATGATTTTCTATTATCATTCTTTTTCCTAGTCTCTGTCGCCAGCAGAAGAAGTCAAAGCCTCCCAAAAGGGAAATGAAAAAACTGCTTTTGATCTCAATCACCGTTTGGAAAAGCAATAGCCAAAACCAATGGATTGAAGAAAGCTGCCCCTCTTGAATCTCACACTAAAGGTTTAGGACTCACTCCTAGATTTAAAGCCTTGCACTCTCACATTATTTAGCAAAAGCTGCACTTTATTGAATAGATAATTCTCTCTTACATAAATTGTAAAACTACAAGCATATATATAATGCTTGAATCACTCCTAATCTTAATGGGACTTGAATTCGTATATAGGAAAACATAAGGATTCCAATATAAGAAACATAAACAAGTCCACTTATTTAAGGACTAAATAAATTAACCAAATAGGAAAATAAAATATTAGACTGCTACTGAAATTCCAGCAATTCTGTAAAATTGCAGAATAGCCCCTGACCCTATTAACTCTAATGCGAGCTCTGCTGGAACTAAAACAGCATTAAAAACTTAAACCAACTCCCACAAGGAGTCTTCCTCTGCTTTATCCCATCAAGTTAAGGCATGCAGCTTGAATGTCTCTCTTCTTGTCCCTTTGTAGACTTTAGGCTGTTTTCTCTCACATTCCTCTTCCCAAGAAATTTGCTGAAATTATAAATTTGCTCCATGCTTAAATCCCTAGGCTGCATTAGGTTCCCTGTCTTTTTTTTTTTTTTTGGCAAATGGAGAGAATATGTGCAGTCTGGTTTAGTAATGATGTTTACATAGTTGAAAATTTTAGTTGTGTTCTTGCTTAAGGCTTTGGTATTTGGTTTCTACTTTCTATTGGTGAAATAAGGATTGTTTGGAAAAAGGAGGTAAATGGATGTCGTGGTCCCAAGTCTTCAGAATCCAGTGTTACTGCAATGATGATTCACTAATCATTTTTCCTATTATTTTTATACGAATTGGTTGGCATTTCTCTAGGATTTGTCATGCATTTTTCCCCACAAGTTAACATGTTAACGCACTGAGTGGGCAATTTCACAAGGTACCTGTGATTCTCCACATTTGTCTTTCCAAATGCTTTTTTCATCCTCTGGTGAATATGCTTTTTAGCATGGTGTTCTTAATTTATGCTCAAGATTTATTCAAAAATTGTCCTCATGCGTTCTCATATACAGCAAAGATTTTGGAAATTCACGCCTGGATTGTCAAAAAGAGCAGCATTGTCTTGGTAGTGCTTGTTCTTCTTGAAATTTTGCTTAATTTCTGTATTCTTCTGGAGATTGTTTGTTTTTTTTTTCAAGTTTAAGGTCGGAAAAATATATCTCAAATATCAAATCGCAAACTAATAAAATTGCTCAGTTTTCATTTTGGATTTTGGTTTCTTTAATGTGTCATGAGGTTATAAAATCCCTTGCATGTCAGAATATGATAGAAAGAATTCCCGAAAGAATTGATGGATAGTGGACGATTCAACATACAAGTTGGCTCAATTTTCAACAGTGAATGGTTGATTTAGAGATTGGTTCCTTTTATTGCGATTCTTTCTGTGAATAGAATTGCCACAACTGGTTTAGTTGCTGGCTTTGTGGTGTTTTTATCAAGTGTCAATTATATGAATATTCCTTTGGAGAATGCCCCAATTATTTGGATGGCAATATTTTAAAGTGATCATTTCGTTTGTTAAGATCTGGTGCGGATGCACTCTTTCTGTCTGTTTTTTTTATTCAAATAATAATAATAAAGCAAAAAAGCCAAACTACGTGAACGACCCTTTAGCCTAATTATTTCTCCAGCTGCCAAAACCAAACCTGGTTTGATTTGAAGACTTATTGTTCGTACAAGACACTTTACATCCCCACTAACTCGAACCTGAAAAATTCGACAAAATAGTTCAAAATATTTATAAAATTACTATTATATTCTAATTAATAATTAAAAATCCTCTTACAATGTTAAGATTTTATAATTACAAAATTACCATAATTGTTTTTTTTTCCTTCTCTTTTCCTCTCCTTCGCCGAGTGAAAATCTGGAGAGCAAAATGCATAAACAATTACAATTCTTTTTATTCAAATTGCTCTTGAGACACCCTTCTAAGCACTCTCCAAAACCCACAACTCCACTTTTTTCTCAAATATCTCATGTTGATTTCACTGTGCATCCATCCTATACTTCTCCCCACGGAGTTTTCATACTGTAGAATGTCCTAAATTGTGCGATGATATTCACAAAAGAGGTTAGCACATTAACACTCAAACTCTGTTATACTAACTCTTTTCTTGCAAATTCTTAAGTCTTCTCTTTGTTATCTCTGATTGGTGAAGATTTTTTGTAAATTACTGAAAATGAAATCAATTCAACTATTAAACAACTTAAATCCAAACTAGTCGAATTGGATTTATCTCCAAATCTAGAACCATTAAGAGCACGTCCCAAAAAAATTTGAATTTTTTTTTGTTGCTAAAATTTAATATAGTTTATATGTTTTGGATCGTTTTGATATGCTGATATCAAAAATGATTTTTAAAAAATAAAAAAAATATCATTTGCATGCATTTTAGCACGAAAAATTATTTGAAAAGCACCCGCAACTATACTGCCAAACATGCTTTAAACCAATAATCAAATATTTGCAAAATATAATTGAAATAACCATAATAAGTTCATTATATAAATTGCAGTTTAATAATAAAAAAATAAAATAAAAAAGATGTTTCCAAGGAATTGATGCTTCGATTGATTTAACCATATTAAAATTCAAAAGTTGAAAAGGAAAATGAAAGAAATAACTCTAGAAGAGCTCCAATACTTATTTTCCTAAGAGTCATCATTACACAGAGATGTGATAGAAACCAATTTAAGACCCTTTGCTTTCTCTACCGCCTCTTCATCTTCTTCTTTCTCTTAAAAAAAAGTTAAAAACACTACATTATTAATTAATCTAATATTAAAAAAATAAATTAAAAAAAACAAGAAACAATTTAAGTCAATCAAGATTAACTCGTGAAATCCATGACCCAAGTCATACATAAGGATAACCTCATAGAAAAATAGACTGAAACAAATTCCAAAACTTAATTCTCAATTAACTCAAGGTTAAAGGATGAGATTTAGAAAAAAAATCAATTATATATATAAAAAAACTTAACCCATCAAACTCACGGTTTGGGTAATTAGTTTAAGATAACCTCATAAAAAGTAAATTGAAAAAAATTATGAAATCTAATCCTCAATAATTTAATATTGAATGATGAAATTAAAATTGAAAAAAAAATAAATTAGAAAAAAATAAAAGAAAAATAATTATTCTTAAAAATAGTGTTATGAATAAAAACCCTTCTCCTTTAGTTTTTTTTTTGTTAATGATAATCCCATATAAAGTAAATCAAAACAAATTACTAAGTTCAATTTCCAATAAATTCAATATTAAATAATGAAACTGAAAAAAATAAATTAAAAAGGAACTTGAGAAAATGACCTGAGTCAACTCAGGTTAACTTGCCAAATTCATGATCTGAGTTATAAGACTTCCCAATAGAAAAAAGATTGAAACAAATTATAAATCTTAATTTTCAATCAATCCAGTGTTGAAATATAAAATTAAAAAACAAAATTGATTAAAAGAACAAAAAAAAAACTCAAGTCAACCAGAATTAACTCATCAAACTTATGACTCGAGTCATGAGATAAGGATAATCTCATAAAAAGCAGAACGAAATAAATCCTGAAGTTTAATTCTCAATTAACCCAACGTTGAAGGATGAAATTAAGAAGAAAAAAAAGTCAATTAGAAAAAAAAACTCGAGTTAACTGAATTAACATGTCAAGCTCGTGGTCCGAGTCGTGAGTTTAGGATAATCTCATAAAAAATAAATTGAAAAAAATTATGAAGTTCAATCCTCAATAAATAAATTAAAATTGAATATATATATTAGAAAAAAAGAAGAAGAAAAATACTATTTCAATAAATAATGTTCCATGATAAGCACTTTCTCTTTTAGTTTTTTTTTTAATTTTATTATTAAAAAAATAAGAAATCAAATGTCAATGTTTTTGGTAGACAGACTACGATTGATTAATGCATGAGGAGGGGGATGTTTTAATGGGACAAGAGGGTTTTAATGGTGAAATCAAAACATCAATTTGTATAGTATAGAAGAAGAAGTTGTACTTGGAAAGGAAAATAATTTATGAAATATGATGGATTTACATGTCATATGAGTGATATTATATACGGGTGGATTTTTTTTCATTCAAATTGAAAAATCATATTGATCTAGGATATAAACCTATTTCTAAAAAAATGAAGAAATAGTGAAAAAATAACCAAGTTATAAAAAAGTCAGGGTACTTTTTTCAAACAAAAATTAAAAATATTATGCATAATAAAGTAGTCAATGTATCAAATGTAAAGAGACACACTTTTGCATATGGTGATTATTTAAAAATAAGGAATTTATACATTGTAAATCAAAATTTAAATTAAATATAACAAACTTTAATTAAAAATGCATATTAAGTCTATATCTATTTTGCAAAACATAATTTTCTAATTTTTTGAAAAATATTTTCATGAAAAATAAGTTATTTTTTTAATGTTTGGATTGAGTATTGCCATCCTTAGTCGTTTATGCCCTCAAATATATTTTAAGTATTTCATATTCATGAACCCAAAACCTTGGAGTCTAGTTGGAGAAGATCTCACATACTTAAACGCATTTTTAAATTGACTTACTGGTGTCTTAAGACCCTTTTTAGATGGATGTCCAAATATTAGTAGATAGTAGTTCAAATGACATCTTTATTTGTGCAAATTCAGTTCAGTTACACTTCCAAACATCTCAATATGAAAATACTAGACTCGGGTCTGCATTTTTTTCATGTAAAAAATGATGTTTATATGATGCAAGCATGTTTTAAAGAAATAAAAAAAATGATGGATCAATGCATTTTATTTTTATAGCCTAAGTCCATGTTTAAAAGGGGCAAAGGCAAGGTAATAACCCACATATCTAGGCTTGGCAGAATCCTAGGCCTAGATGACGTGAGTTTGGCTTGCTTCTAGGGCCAACAACCGTGGATTCGGCTACGTGGTGAGTCTAAGTACATATGGATTTGATGAAATTCCAGACCCAACATTATTGGGTGTAGCTACAAGCTAAGCCTAAGTACATTAGGTTCTGGCAAGCTGTCAGACCTAATATCCTTAGGATTAGCTACGTGCTGAGCCCAAACAAACTTGTGTCTGGCAAGCTATCAGACCCAACATCTTTGGATTCAGCTGCAAACTAAACCCGAGTACATATGAGTCTAACAAATGGCTAGACACAATACCTGTAGGTTTAACTATGCACTAAGCCCAAACAAATATGAGTTTGGAAAACTGTCAGACCCAATATTCTTTGGTTTTGCTGTGTGCTAAACCTAGAAACTTATGAGTCTAGCGAGCTTCTAAACCCAACATCTTTAAGTTTAGCTACGTGTTGAGCCCAAATAAATGTAGGTTTGGCAAGTTACCAAACCTAATATCCTTGGGTTCAAATATGTGCTGAGCCTAAATGTATATGGATCCGACGAGCTGCTAAAACCCAACATCATTGAGTTCAGCTACACGCTAAGCCCAATTAGACTTAGGTTTAGCGGGCAGCTAGACCCAACATTATTAGGTTCAACTACGTGTTGAGCCAAAGTATGCATGAGTATTGCAAGATGCCAGACCCAATATCCTTAGGCAAGCTACACACTAAGCCCAAACAAACATGAGTCTGGTGAGTAGCTATGCCCAACATCCTTGGGTTTAGCTATGTGTTGAGCTCAAATATATATGAGTTTGGCGAGTTGTTAGACCCAATATCTTTGGGTTCAGCTATGTGCTCCCAAATAGGCGTGGGTATGATAAGTTACTAGACCTAACATCATCGGGATTAGTTATACGCATAGCCTAAACAAACATGAGTTTAACAAATTGTTAGACCCATCACTCTTGGGCTTGGCATTATTCCAAGTCCAAGTGGGTATGGGCTTTATGATTATTATGAGGCCTTGTTTGTTTATTTTTATAGCTTTTAACATAAAATATTAAAAGTCAAGAATATCATCTCTCTACACCTACAAGTGTATAAAAGTCTTTAAAGGGCGTACATATTTCCATTAACATTAATATTGTGAAAATGATATCTATCCCTCATTAATATTATGTAAGAGATATTTATCCCATGGGCTTAACAAACATGGGTTTAACAAGTTGTCAAACCCATCACTCTTGGGCTTGACATTATTCCAAGTCCAAGTGGGTATGGGCTTTATGTTTATTATGAGGCCTTGTTTGTTTATTTTTATAGCTTTTAACATAAAATATTAAAAGTCAAGAATATCATCTCTCTACACCTACAAGTGTATAAAAAGTCTTTAAAGGGCCTACTATATTTCTATTAACATTAATATTGTGTAAATGATATTTATCCTTCATTAATATTGTGTAAGAGAAATTTATCCATTGTTAATATTATGTAAGGGATAATTATCCCTCATTAATGCTATCAAAAGGAAATGGTTCCCCAACTTCTCTATTCAAGTAACATGACAAGGTTCAGTGGCTACATATACCCCTTAACCACTTAAGTAAAGGGTTCATAATTTATGCTCTTTAAGTTTCATAGTTTTATTCTCAGAGCATTTTACCATACAAAAACTAGAATAAACACACTAGTTCTTAGAATTTAAACTTATTTTTTTATTTATTACAATCTCTTACTAAAAGTCACTGACTTTTATCATTGGAGGGTCTCTAGACCCCACCCACTAAAAGAGACTGTTTTACAGGTGTTAAGCCTTATTCCACTTATCATTTACTTCATGAGCTTTAAATAAAAAATATTGATCTAAATGTGTGATTAACCATTGTCCAAACACTAAATAACCTCATTCATGAGTATATTGGATTTTGGAACATCATCACTAACGACTTGGGTTATAACCCTAACTGTGTCTAATAAGCTACTTTTATTTTAACTAGACTATAAAAAACAGGCAACAATAATAAATGGTTGAAATAAAAAAAAACGATCATGATAACTTGGAAAAATAAATTTGGAAGAACGAAATTGGATAAAGAAAAGAAATAAGGAAAAACCCAGGTCAACCCGAGGTAGCGTGATAAACAGGTAACCTGGATAATGACTCTAAACAAGTATTTGATCTTTTTTAAACCCAATGTTAAATGGGTCATCTCTTAAACCAATCACCATGATACATTCAAAAACTAATACAAATCATGGGTGTAGGATGAACTTTGTTATTTGACATGACATTTGAAAAAATCTCAAGTTTTTGAAAAGAAAAAGTAAATCTTGCGAAACTTTTTTAGGGAAAACACCTTAAAATAAAAACCAAAGTGTGTGTCACGACACAAGTACTTGAAAAAGAACACGAAAAACAACGTTGTTATAAGACAAAGAGTTTTTAATTCATTCTCAATTAGAAAAAATATAATAGCATTTGCCATGGCCTAAATACTCACAAAAAAAGAAAGCTATGAAGGCATCTTGACACTCAAGATTTGAAAGTAACTCACACAAACTTGTTTGAGTAAACTAGGAAGGTGAGCCAGCAAGAGAGACCACTTAAGAAATTACAACCTTCGATAATAAAAAAAAAGATTGTGAAGAAAAAAAAGGGGTCTATACCTTGAAAAGCATGCATTGCATATGATTTAACCTCAACTTTGAAATAGTGTTGGTGTAGGATCCGCCAATCAAGAGGAAATGTAGTGAAATCTGCATGGGTGAACGAAAGCCGAGAAATGACAAAGACATCTCACTTATAGGGTGTGACTAACTAAGACGGTAAGACAAAACACTCGTTTTAAGAGTTTATCTTTAGAGGGTATTTTTGTTTTGAAATTTTATTTTGGAAAAGTTTTGGAAGGATCCAATGTAGATTCTAGTATTTGAAATTTGAAAATGGTAAGTCACTCATAAAAATAGACTAATTTTTTAGTTTTAAAATGAGCAGGTTACCCATGAAAATAGATTAATTTCAAGAAAGCATGAATGCTTACTAAAATTCTTTTTGGAATTAAAAAGGGTAAATCGCCTGTGAAAATAGACCAAAGCTTTTGAATTTCAAAATGAATAGGTTGTCCATGAAAATAGATCAATTTTAAGGAAGTGTGGACGTTTATTGAAATTCTTTTTGGAGTTTATAAAGGGTAAGTCGCCCATGAAAATAAACCAAAACCTTTGAATTTTAAAATGGGCATGTCACCTATAAAAATAGACCAATTTCAAGGAAGCATGAATACTTGCTGAAATTCTTTTTAGAATTTCAAAATAGGCGGTCGCCTTTGAGAATAAACCATTTTTTTTAAACTTTTAAAAGGAGTAGGTCACCCATGATAATAAGACCATTCTCTGTTAAAAAAAAAAAGTCTTTAGATGGGTAGGTCACCCATCAAGTTAGACATACACTATTTCTTTACAAGCTCATTATGCAAAACATTGACGAGATTTTGCTTTGTAAGCATTATAAATAGAGAGCATCTGTTGTTCCTCATTTTTTATTACGTATAAATAAATAAATAAAAAAAGATATACATGAAGAAAGCCTAGAAGATTGCCTAAGGTTGGTGGTAGAAGACCAAGATGACAAATGAAAAAGCTAGAGGACCAAAATATACAAAATTAACAAAATTGACAACCCAATTTTGATTGATAAAGGTCCCAATTGGTGAAAATATTCTTATTTGGGGTAAAGAAATGCAAATTTAGATGATTATGGACTCAATGTGAATTTTGCAAGGCTTAATTAATTTTATCAAGGACTTAATTGCAAGGAAAATAAGTTTTTGAAGTCTAGGGACTTAAGTCATTTTTTAGAGGTTTAAAGTGGACAAATCAGGGGCTTAATTGTAATAATATTGAAGTTTGATGGGCAATTAGAGACATGATTGAAGAAATCCAAAATAAAAAATCAAACTGAAAAAGATGCGTAATTGTAGGGGCTAAAATTGACCAAATTAGGGGTCAAATTGAAAGAAATTGAAATTTTGGTGGTCAATTAAGGCTGAAATTGAACAAATTAAAAACCATGGACTCTTTTGTAAAATACACTCAAATAAAAGGAACAAATAAGAATTTCTAAGGGTGAAATTACAAGGATTAAAAGGATTTCGAGTCAATTAGAAATGCATGTGCCACAATTAGAAGAAAAGAGACTGAATTGATTTTTGATAAAAATCAATTAAGAGCCTTAATTTTTAGGGTTTTTAATTTACAGCATCTATAAGGTAAAATTAAGGGAAGAAAGACACCCAATCTACTTAGTACTTACTAGGTTGGATTCTAGGGCTGCACTGCAAGCTAAGTCAAAAGTCAATTATCATGTAAAAAATACATATGGGCGCCATTAATTGTTTCAGCATACGATGAAAAACTTGAAATGTGAATTGATAGCTTGACCCTTTGTTAGATAAAATTAATTGACTATCATAAACGCTAATAAATGCAAAAAAATATTTTGTTTGGCTTTTTCGACTCAACATGCTAAGAGATAAATTAGTCACCCTATTTAAAAGGTGACCTGACTATAAAATGTTTTTTATTTTATGTCACTGTTGTTTTAATCTTTATGTAACCCTATCAAAGCTTAAATGTGAAACAATGGACTATCCAAGGAAAATAAATTAGGGAATAAAATGAAAAGACGATGACATATTGTATTGACCCAAGTTAACTCATGAAATTTACAATCTGGATAATGGATGTCATAACCCATTTTTGGGTTATTCCCTAAATTCACTTTTTTTTCTTTCAAAATAAAAATAAAAAAATAAAATAAAGACTTGCAACTTGGAAAGCAGGTCGGGGTGAATTTTAAACATATAGGAAAATCAAGCTGTAATTTTGGATGAAATTTAAAGCCTAATTGTACCCCATTATACCAAAGACTGAAGAAACATTGTAGATTAAATGTCAAATTAAATGATTATTGGACGAATATGCATAAAAATTAAGTGCAAGGACATACTTAAAATTTTAATAGGCTAATTTAATTTAATTTAATCATGAGCCAAATTAATATTAATTATGTTTGAGAATTAATTTGGGTCCAATTGAAGGATTTAATTAGGTGCAAGGACTTAATTATACTTTAACTTGGTTAAATTAAGTTTATTAGAGGCTTAATTGGTGAAAAATTAAGTTTAGGAGCCCAATTTGGGCTTAATTCAGAAAATTAGAATTTTAAGAGATCAAATTTAATTTTTGTCAACTCAATTGATTGAAATTAAGGGTAAATTACAAGAAAATGAAAGTTTAGGGGTCAATTAGGGGTTAAATTGAAGAAATTCGCAGCCAATGACCATGTTGTAAAAGGTGCTGAACTATAAGGACTCAATTGATTGAAATCAAGGGTGAAATTGAAAAAAATTAAAAGTTTAATGGTCAATTGAGGGTTAAATTTTATAAATCTAAGACCATGGACTAATATCAAATAGGCACTGAAATTTGGGGCTGATATTGTAATTTGGTAGGGGCAAAATTGCATTAAATCTAAAGTTTAAGTTTAATTAGGGGTGAAATTGAAAGTAATTAAAAGACATAGGACCAAATTGAATTTTGGCCAAAATCTCTAATTTAAGGTCCAAAATAGAGCCCTTTTTTAAATAATAAAAAATAGACGACGCGTCGTCTAGTTACTGTTCATTGTCTTCTTCTTTTGACCCGAAAAAACTGCATGAGTGGATACTTTTAAGGGGCATTTAATGCTTCATCTCTCAATCAAACCGGACAAATCATACACCACCATGATGGTCTAATATTTTACTACACCTTAGAGTAGGTCACGCCGACCAATTATCCCTATAGTCACTGCCCCAAAGTGGCTAACTTGACCAGCCTTTAACAACTAATTTTGATAGTTTATAATGACAACTTTGAACCAATGAATGACATCATTCTGGGTAGAATCAAGGGTCAATATTTGGCACCAATAAAAAGAAAATGTCCCTTTTCCACCCTTATAAATAAGGGTGGATTTTATGGCTTGAGGAGGAGGATATTTGGATCTAAAGTTGGCAACAAATCAGCACCCCCTCTAATTTTTCAGCTGTCAGTTTCTTCCTCATTTCTCTCTCCACTACATGTTCAACCACCACAACCTTCCCCCACGCCGTGATCGAAGGCGACTCAACCTTGTCTGCTAACCCATCCCTTCATCGGAGACAGGAACCACCGCTGCCAATCTTTCCTTCTCCCTTTCCAACGCATACTTCTTCTTCCTGCCCCTAAGAACCCAACCATTACCTTAGCACTGTTGTGAGCCACTAACCTTTCCACCGTCCTCAACCATACCAATGACAACAGTCACGACCCCTGAGTCAGGTGAGCTCCTTCTTCTCTTTCCTCCTCCTCCTTCTTTTTCGCCCCCCAACCATTGTCTCCTGTATGCATAACAATAATTCGTTCTACATGTAAGGGGGAATAATTAACCCCCATTGAGTTTAGGTTGGACCCGTGTAAGCCCAGCCCAAATGGCTAGGCTAGGTCCAGTCCAAATCCAAAAAAAAGGACAGATATGTTAGGCTGACATCGACCCAACCTTTTTAGGCCGACATCGGCCCAACCCCTTTTTGGGCCAAAATCGGCCTAACACTTTTAGGCCAAGTCAGCCTAACCAGACTGGGCTCACTCCGTATAGCTGGACCGGCCCAACCTATGTATTTAATAATAATATAATATTAATATTATAATATTATATAATATAAAAACAAAAAATTTTAAAAAAATCAAAAGTCTTTTAACAAAAATTATGATTTTCTCGCATGTTTTTCTACCAATTTTGCATAATATCTTACTGTATATTTACATTGTACGATATAGATTTGGTATTAAAATACCTAGTTTTCTTGAAAATGTTTCTAATTTTTTTAAAAAAAATCCAAAAAAATATCAAATTTTTTTTTTAATTAGTTTCCTCTTTCAAAAAACAAACAAAAACAAAAAAATATTTTGTTTTCATGCATACAGCTAAATCCTAAAGGTTTTCCAAGCATGTTTTTATAAAAAAATAAAAAAAGCAGTTGTCTCATATTTTAAAAAATACAAAAAATGGATATCATAACTAGTTTATGATTATCCATTAGGATTCGACCAAAATTTCAAAAACCCTTCATCAATCATTTTGTTCATTTTATATTAGGGTTTAGATGTAGACTTTAATATTTGGAGGATGTAAAACTACACAGTACAGTACACCATTAGGTATTAAAGATGCAAAATAAATGAAATGTTAAAATTCAAACTTTAGAATGGTTATTATTTAAACCGATAAAATAAAGACTCTCTCATGAAGAGAGATCTACCTTGAACTGTAGACGAGACCAACAAATAAAAATTTGACCTAGGAAAACAATCAAACAACAATGCAGCTTACCTTAGGTATGGTGCACTAGGGGTGATGCATCTTCCCTTTACATAACGAGTCCTTTACCCAAACTCTCATAGACCATAGGGTTCCTAGTAACCATAATACTAGGTGATGACTTCTAAACCTTAATCATAAATTTATGATTAAATCTGAAACCCTCTCCTTCCCAACAATACCATTTCAGCACGCCAGCCCGACGTTGCCCCACGACAATGGATACGACCATAATGAGCTAACCCAATTGGAAAATCTTTTTTTCTTGTTCTCCTTCCCTTATTTTCTCCCCATTTAGACCTTATATGGGTCTTAATTAGCCTTGGGTTGGATGAAATATATGACTAAATTAAAAAGTTATAAAAGATTGGGGAACAAAATTCTTTAAAAATTCCATATTACTTTGACCTAAGTCAACTTGGGTTAACCTGTGAAATTCGTGATCCAGGTCATGGACATGACTACAATAAGGTAACTTGGTTGACAATATGCCTTTTTCTTTTCTCATCCCTTATTTTCTCCCTAGTTGGGTTTTAATTGGGCCTTAATTAGACTCAAGTACGATGAAATATGGGACTAAGTTTGAGTTATTAAAGAATTAGGGATCAAATAAAAAACTATATAAAATATGGGATTAAATTGAAATGGAATAAAAGGATCAGGAGAAAAATTGTTTGACACGTGCAATATACACACCATCTTATAAGGAAGCCACTATGTTGAGGTGGCACTTGTGGCCTACAAATGTATTACAAGAGAATAATTGTTTACAAGAGAAAAGGAAAGGATTAGCTATATTAATGGGATTAGCTAAACGAGCTCTTATAATTGTGGATCAACAAAATGCATATAAGGAAAGTCTTAGATTAAAGCTGATGATCTTCAACATCCCTTGTAAGCAGAATGTCGGGTTGGGACTGATGTGGAGCTTGAATCAGAAATATTAAAACAGAGGTTTAGGCATACTTTTGGTTAAGATATCAACAACTTGTAAGTGAGAAGGAACATACTGTATGCGAAGTTTGCCAGTGATAACAAGTACATGAAGAAAGTGGTAATCTAACTCAACATGTTTGGCCCTCTTATGAGAAACAGGGTTGGAGCTTAAGAAAATTGGAAAATTGAAGGGAAGATATGGGTTGAGCCTGAGAGGTATCTAAAAAGGGAAGGTAATTTTAATCAAATTGAGCATGTCGAGTGATATATATCCTAGATGTAGAGGGGTCAAGACAACGAAACCCTTTATAAAAAGTCCTGTATCCCATTAAAATGCAACGAATGCTTCGAGGGGAAAATTGATTAGGCATATAATCACGTAAAAATGGGTAAACATGACAACCAAAAGGATGAAAGTTTTTATAATTGGGAGGAGAACCATATAGAAGTTCAAAAGGGGACTGTAACATCCC
>Ga0325402_1000090_pt1 | contig 43817 bp, 20 predicted proteins | sample PopdelMetagenome_22_FD_207212 | JGI IMG/M metagenome (GOLD analysis project Ga0325402, IMG submission 207212) | Populus deltoides microbial communities from Bellville, Georgia, United States - Xylem-PdKOR-R3 | ecosystem: Host-associated > Plants > Phyllosphere > Stem > Wood/Secondary xylem... | reverse complement strand
AATAAAAAACATTTTAAAAAGTAACTACTACTATATTTTCACAAGACTTATGCTTGAAAGGGATAGTAATTCCCATTAGCCGAAACGAAAATCAAAATGAACAGTAAAAACAAAACTACGTCGTTTTTAAAAATAAAGTTTAGTGAATTTTTTCATGCCAAGGTTCCAGACTCTTCAATTTATTTACATTAGTTTTGCCTTTAAGAATAAATAAATACACAATTTGCAATAAGGCCCTAACTCCTCGAGGGAAGGTATGTTTGGTTTAACTTTTGCGGTTGAGGTTGTGGTTGGGTACAACCCAATTATGCACAAAACTCAACCACAAAAACTAATATTTCTTGCTTTTCATAATTTTTTAGTTGGTCCCACACCCAAACCTCAACCTCCACGTCTAACCCAAACACCCTCTAGAAAAGGAAATTTGAAGAGAGAAGCGGAAGGACAGAGAACAACAAAACCTTCTATTTTCGAAGGTAATTATGATCAAGTGGGATACCATCGAGTCCACCTCGATGGATAGGGTTAACCAATGGCTGTATCAATGTCCATGATTGTTGGCGAAGGGAGAGACTTAAATTGGATCTGAAAATGATGTTATAAATTAAATTAAATTAATTTTTAAGAGATTTAAGGCATATTAATATGTCTTTTTAAGTTAAAAACTATGAAGGGTGTGTGGTTATATTAAAGTATTTTTGAATAAAATTAGTGTAACATATCAATTATCAAAGTATTAAAACAACATTGGTCAGGTCTGAATTTGTTCTCTAAAGATTACCAGTTCGAGTTTTATAAATCTTAAGGCTATTAGAGGCTTACATAGTCATTAACTTTATATACTATAGAATTAATCGACATATACACAAGCTGATTCAGATATTCAAATAAATAAATAAATAAATAAAAATAACTCCTGCTGGTCTGCCACCACATCCACCGACAAAGGTGACCACAGTTGAGGCGGTGGTGAAAATTGTTACACGAAAGGGTAGCTATAATATACAGACATTAAAGGACTGCTTACATATTAGAATTTTATTTTCATTCCTTTTTTATTCCTTTGAAATAAAGTTATTATCAATACTATTCTAAAGTTATTTTTAATTTTCAATTGGCGCAGAGAATTTCAAATTAGCATTTAAAAAACATATATATAACGAAATAATATATATATATATATATATATATATATATATATATATATATATATATATATATATATCACAACCTTTCTCTATTTTAGCTGCAATATAATATGCTTGGGTTGTTCCAATTAATGTGTTATAAACTTATAATTTAATGGTGGAATCGGTATCCAAATAACAACAAAGAAACAAATTTAAAATTTAAAATCTAAAAGATTATTAAATCTATATTTGAGATAGAGTCTCATAAAAATATTCAATCAATCCCTGTTGTGTACAAAAAATGATATATTATTATAATTTTGAAATTCAGTCTAGTATAACGGGTTGATTTGAGATCCAATTGATTTGGAACTAGAACCAAGCTGAATGTAAAAAATAAAAAAAATAAAAACTCAGGTGATCCAGTTGATCTGATCGATTAACTTGGTAAGACTTGTTTATAACTTGTTGACTATTTTTTTAAATCAAAATGATATTATTTTAATTCATAAAAAAATTAAAGTTAACCCAATTAAAATTCATAACCCGAATCTAATCTTATGCGGGTGGGGTTTTAAAACTTTTCTTATTAATTTATTAATTTTAAACTACTATATTGCTCTATATTCACACACGTTATTTTCCCAGCATTCTCCCAGGTGCGTCGATGTTGCATGTCTGATATTGACAGATCATACAAAATTAAAAAAAAGATCTAAGTACTTATGAACAGCAAAATAAGCTTCAATTTGAAGAGCGAGGGCAGGGTGGAGCTGCTCCACGAGGTCAAGCACTGTTCGAATTTGGGATAATCATTTTAGCGGCAGTTTGGTTCCATTGCACTGCTAATGCTATGAAGTATGAACTGCTCTCTCTCTCTCTCTCTCTGAACTGTGCTGTTTTAGTTTGATGAGCCCATGGTTGTGCTCGCAAGTACCTTGAAGTGACGAGCCTCGCGTTCGAAGGGCTCCATCGGCTTGCCTGGCCACCACACAGGCAAATCATTACTGCAATTCACTGCCCGAGTTGCCTTTTCATAGATTCTATAGAACAAATTGTACATAGCTAATAATCATCACAAATCATATGCTGTGGCCACCGGGGCACAGACATGAGGGACAGCAAGTTCACGCTTGATTTTCTAGTTTTTATCACGGTGGAGAAAACTCAACCTTTTTATCATCACAAATCATATGCTTTGGATTTGGTCATTTCTTCATGCCACCTCAAGTGCTTTTTGTTGTGTCCTGCACACCCGAAGTACCCAGCTTGTGCCTGGTTTAACAGGCAGTGGAATTACATGTCTATGTATATATGAGCACTGCAATAAAGATGGTTTCTTTCATCAAAACTTAAAAAAAAAAAAATCTCTACATTATATACTCTACAGTATCCTTCATCTTTTACTCTAAAAACCCATTTATTTTAGCGGTTCAAAATTTTTTTTAAAAAAATTAATATTATTTTTGATAACCCTATAAAAATAAAAAAAGACCCGTTTGTTTACTTTTATCAAAAATTAATTATTTGATAACCCATATGAAAAATAAGTAGCGTGAAGTGTTTTCAACTCAAGGAAAAGCATACAACTCATTTTACGAGGGGAAAGTAGTGTTTTCCTCCTTTAAACTAGGGAAAAACCTTTCAATTTTTCATATTTTAAAGAATAAAAAATATATTTTCTATATATTTCTCCTTACATAACCAAATATAGAATCTAATTCCCAGTTTATTTTTCAATGTAATTCATTTCTTAAAAATATTTTAATAAAAAATCACTCCCCAAATCCATGTAAATCTATCACTTATCACTGTCAATGCTCATATGATGAACCGAACCGAACCTAATACGTTCCCAAAGAATTAATCAGCACAAAAGATGAAATGAGTGCTTGCTAAAGCATTTATTAAATTGTTTTTTACCTGTTTTTTCTTACAATTTTAATTAAGAAAACAACAATACCAAATAAATAAATAAATAAATAAAAAGGCTCGTAGCATTCGATCCCAGTCAATGGTCATGCATGCTTGGTAGTTGGTAATTGGCTGGGAAAGACTGATGATGATATTTCTTTGGCTTTAGTGTCCGCATAGCCACGGGCAGGAGAAACTTTAAGAATTTCTAATTTGAATTCTATATTTAAAGATGGCCTCGTCATTGTTATCCGTTTCCCTGCTAAGAAAAAACATTTTTTATTCTCCATTCCCCTTCGCTGCTTTGACTTACTGTCATCATTTTTATACATTTTTAACCAAAAGCATGGATAAATATTTTATCAGTGATTTACCGAAAGAAAATATGATGAAGAATTTATGCCAATAATTTCGGACGAAAGAACATTAAGAATGGTAATGTGGTAAGATTTCTCAGCGGAACTGTAGATGCAGGGAGCTCCCAGTGAGCTTGTAGTGAGAGCAGGTTTAGGTGAGTGAACTAAAGATGATGGGAGATGCCCCCGCAGAAACAAAATTATACTAAGCTACCTCTGTATTTCCCGTTAGTGTTCATGTACTCTATTTGAAAATTCTTGACTATAAAAAGAATAAAAACTAAAGCAAGCTCATCGATAAAGTTTTCACTTGGAAATGGACGAGAGTACAAAAGAAAGTTGGTCCAAAGAGTGGTACGTGTACAAAAGCACCTGAGCACACCTTGGCTAAATAGAAGAACCAGCAGTTTCTCACATGAACCTGAAACTGAACCTAACTATATCTCCCCGCCGTCTTTGCAGGGCTGGGAAACCTCCTAGAACACCCCAGCCTCTCGAGAAAAGAAAGAAATGCTACAGAATTAGTGTCAAAATGACCACAATATCAAAGGAAAATCTATCCACAACATGTACTGTGAAGACGTGTATAAACTACATGTATAGCGTATCAATATACGCGTATATACATGGAAAGACTCTAAATCGCAAATATATATAGAGAGAGAGAGGTGGAGGAGTCTCCCTTGGGACCCTCACATTGCGTCTTTATCTATACCTTTTTGTCCTTGTTTCTTTGTAGCCCATATTTTCCTTTTTTTCATAGCTTCGCTCCTTATATATTGTTTATTAATTAATGTCTTCCTCCTCCTCCTCATCATCATCTAGCAGTGGCAATGGCAATGGCAGCGGTGGTGGTAATTACGGTGCAAGAAGAGCCGGTGAGTACGAAGGGCCATCAAGGTCTCGTCCAAGAGCCATTAACGAGGTTTGGCCTGAGCCTTTTCTGGAAGCTCTTGCTGCCCAAGTCGCCATTGATGCTTCTCGCCTTGTAGGCCGGCTGGTCGCGGCACAGGCACTTGCCAATGTATTTCAGGTAAATGTATTCTCTTGAGACTCACGATGGTTTTAATCTTACTGTGTATGCATAAGAAGTGGAGGCCATTTTGTCTGTGGCATCAATGGGTTTGTCTTGTTGAGATGTGGTAGCTGTTTTGAGAGGTAATTATGCTAATCAGTTAGCAGCCGGGTAGGCTGAGAGGTAGGCGCAATAGAATAGAGTCACTTATCACCATCCGGTGGATATGGTACCAAAAATGGACAAAAACTTGGTCTAGTCAAAGCACTGTTTGGAATCTGTCAGGGAGCTAAAATGATGTTATGAACTCCATTGGTTTTGTATACAAATATAGATTCTGAGACTCTTCTGTTTTTATTTCAATGGAAACTGAAGAAATGCTGACACAGGGTAACAGCAGCTTGGGTTGGATGTATACAAGCATCCAAGGAGAAACCATACACCTTTGGAAGAAACTGCTTTTTAATGGGTCCATTTCTAACTAAATTTATGTCCCTTTTGGATGTAGCAGTTTCATCTTGGCAATTTTTAGTTGCTTCATCTTTTGAACGTTCCTAAAGAAAATATCCATTTTTGGACCCCGTTTCATATCTCGCGGAAAAGGACTCTTTTGGTTTTGAATTTCTCTTTCCCTTTCCTGGCATGATTTTATTTTAGCTCTATAATCCCTTGCCTTTTTGACTCAACTTTCTTACCTTGCCAAAAGATCCATTGAGATACTTTTCTAATGCTAAAATGTGGATAGAGACGTTTGAAACCTACTTTTAACTCGGCTAGTACTTTTAGACTTCTGCCCAGATTCAATTTTTCGGGAGCAACATTTTCTTTTTGCTGTGGAAACAACCATCTCCGCTTGGTTTTTAGGTAAAGCCAAATTTGGGGGATTGACTTGTTTATGACAGTGAATCGAACATTCTAGGGTTTTGTTCAAACTGAATTTCTCAATCAAACAAAACCAAAATCTTGGTGATTTTATACGAGGAGCAGCAGTCTCCATTAATAGCAAAGAGCTTTGAGAAAGTTCTCATCATTACATGGTCCAATGTAGCTCGGGGGTGGGATAATTTAGACGGATAGGAGCTATGAAGTGATTGTTTTACTATTTTTATATCAAACAATTTAGGCTTCTGTTTTGGCAATTAAGAAGGATATCTCACAAATTGACCAGTCTTGTGGGATCAGTCAATAGTCAGCATGTGCAACGCCAAAAGTACATGGAGCCCAATGCTGGTGCCTGGTTTCATAAATTGATGTCACTTCAGAGATAGGGTCTTCTCTTCGCTCAAGCCAGAGGCAGTCAGTCGGTGACTCAACTTTTATTCCTTGTTATATTCTGTGTTTTTACTACCTCCATTTTCATTTCTATCACTGTCTTCTTTCGTTCCTCTAGTTTTAGCACAGTAAATTTCGTATCTCTTCGTTGGATTCTGAACCTTTCATGAAAAACACTTGTTCAATGGCTTTAGCTTTGTGTAACTTTGAAGTCCTGGAGACCTCGAGGGATTGTTCTAGTGAGTTTAAATAACCAAATCTCTTGTAAAATGTATATGATCCAAACTCAAACGGGCTTTTGTAAAAAGCTTGTACCTTGGAAAGATTCTAATTAATAGATCTACTATCATAACTGCCAATAACTTGGCAGTAAGAATGGTCAAAGAATTAATTAATTATTATCAAAACTGGAAGGAGTAAATTATTTAAATCTTAAAAAAACAAGGGAGGGAGTTAGAATTCATTGATTGGAAGGGGGGGACGAGCGTAGGGTATGTGGGAAGTTGAAGTTAGGGGGACAATCGAAGAAAAAGGTAGTCGGAGAAGATATGGATTCGCTTCTTTTAACGAGACAAGCCTTTGGACAACTCTTTCTTGGTAATGAGAGAGAGAGAGAGAGAGAGATGGGAAAGCACGCTTCGAGTTATAATCCTTTTTAACAGTAAATCTAACTCCATCTTTTATCCATGTGTGTGTGTCTGGTGGCATGCGGTGGCCTTTCTTCTTCTTATTTTGAATTATGTCTTGAAACCACCCGTGTTTGATTCGTTTCTGTATAGCGTTTGTGGTGGTGTAAACTCTCTGCTAGCGTCTGTCCTTCATTGTTCTCAAAGTAATTTCCCTCCCTGCTCAACCACAACTAATGGTTCTTTGACCCGAAGATTTTGTCTCTCCCTGCCCGATTGCATTTAGATTTCGCCATTGTACTTTGCTGTACCTTATCCTGTATGGCATAGAGGATGAATGAATAAGAGTAATTATAATAAAAAGTTAAAGTTTATAATAACAATAAAGAGAGAGAGGGGTCGCTTTCTCCTGATAGTAGTAGGATACTGTTGATGTGGTTTACCACAGCATGTCTAGGCTAGAAGACAAGTCTGTTCTGCTTTGAAAAGAAACACTTTATATGAGAGCTCTGACTGGTTCTGACGCATGGAACCCATTAAAATAACATGTCTTCTCTTTTCTCTAACACCCTCTACTACAGCTCTCTAGTCCCTAGTCTCTCTTGCCTGCTATTTCCTGTCTGGCATCGGCATGTATGAACTGGGCACCAGCTTCAAGCCTTCTCACAATTAAAAGCTTAATGCGCATGCTTTCGAGTGCCTCGGCATACTGACGTTTTCCCACACTCTATGTGATCAGCATTTGTAGATGACACTGACACGTTTTGCTGGATCGGTTCTTGGAGTTATTTAATCATTTAAAATGCCGGCCTCTATAGCTTGGTTGGTGGTCTTTGTTTTTTCACAATATTATTATTATTATTAAGATGACCCATGCATTGTTATATATATATATATATATTTATATGTTATGAAACCCATTTAAATTATGGTTTTTTAAGACATTAATTATTAATCAATTTTGTGAGGTCAAGTCTTTCATCATCACCTTCTTGTTTTTGTTGCATCCATGATGATCTTCATATTCTTGTGCCTGGTCCATTATATAATGGCATCCCATAGTTATGTAAATTTACTTTTCATGTGGAGTGGTTTTTTTTAAAAAATCAATTGGCGTCTCATAGATCTCCATCCATGCACATTAATTAGTTTTCTTCTACTGTGGTTCCGTATAAACCCTACCCACCAGCTAACGAAGCCTTAAACATGGTGCTTCTGCTGAATCACTGAGCTGTAACTAGCAACTTGCTCTAGCTAGCTTCGCATAAGTTCAAATGATGGAATAAAAAAAATTATGGCTGAAAGTTTCATTACATGTATCTTCTGATAGCTGTTGTTGCATGATGCAATTGCTACGTGTGCATGCATAGCCGTCGTCTCTGTATTTATCTTTTTATGCTTTACATGGTGTCCGCTTTGCTTTCAGGTGTGTTCAACGTGGCGAGCAGTCTCGCGTTCGGATCCTCTTTGGCACCGTCTCACTCGCGGTATCTGGGGCCGCACCAACCTCCTCCATGACACATGGCGAGAGGAGTATATCTACCGCCACCAAACGGCCCAAAACTTCCGATCCGGAAGAGCTGTCCATTTCGCTCTCCACTTTGATCCAGCTGATGTGGATGGCCCCAACGACCCTGATGCTCTAATATGCCGCTGTCTCGCTCTCTCCGATCGCTACCTTGCATGCGGTTTTGCTGACGGCGCTGTCCGCCTCTTTGATCTCACCACGCGCCTCCATGCACGCACTTTCCGCCCAGAACACCATGACCGCCTGGGCAGGTTCTCTCGTGCGGTGTCGGGCATCGTCATCACGGCCACACGCTTAGTGTTTGCCACGTTAGATGGTGATATCCACGTGGCGGCGGTAAATAGCAATGCCAATCCACGGAGGGCCCGCTTAGGTGAGTTGTTGAACGACGGGGCATTAGTGGACTTCACGGGCCGCGGGCGATGGTGGGTGGGCCTATACGCTGGGCTTCCGGGCCGGGCCTTTCGTGTCTGGGATGGTAACACCGAAGAACCTCTCTTTGAAGGCGGGTCGTTGACTGACCCAGAAGCTGTGTTGGGTTGGCACACGTTGACAGAGGTGACTGAGTTTGTGGGCCGAGTGAGGGTCACGAGTCAGGAATCGGTCGTGGCATGCACGAGTTCGGGACTCGTTATTTTTGATTTGGGGGACCTTGGGGTTGTACTAAGGGAGGAGGACTACACTAACAGGAGAGGCATCTTGGTGGGTTCCTTCGACGTATGCAATGAGGCGTATGTGATTGTAGATGGCAGGGGGAATGCTAGCGTGCGCAGGGCGGACACCTCGGAGGAGATGTGTGGCTTTACCGTGAGGCCTCCAAGGGGAGTGCTTGGGTGCATGAATGGTGGGTACGTGCTAACGTGCGCGGGTGGTGTAATAAGGGTATGGCAGATAGAGCAGCCTGGTCGCCAAGAGTATTTGTATAGCTTCGGGGAGAGGATAGGCGAGGTAAACGCTCTCGTTGCAGATGAGAGGCACGTGGCAGCAGCATCAAGTGACACGAATATACACCTGTGGGATTTTGGGGCACAGTAGGAGGAGGGCACGGGGGGTGGGGGTGGGCGTGGGGTTGGGGTTGGGGTTGGGGTTGGGGTTAGGGTTAGGGTTAGGGTTAGGGGACCTGACCTAGAAAGGGAAATAGACCTAAAGCTAAGGTGGAGGGATGGTGACAAGAGGGGATGTAGGCTCGGTAGGGTTTAGATTTTAGTTTTAGCACGAGGAACCTGATATCTTTGACTTGTATGAAAGTAGCTTGAGATTTTTGATATGGAGAGAGGGAGGGAGGGAGAGGTGCGGAGGGCCGTGTCAGCCGCTGTTTTGGGTGCTCCTTTTGGGTATGAAAGATGATGTCGAGATCCGGGGGACGAGGAGCCTGTGCCTGCTGCTGCCTGCCTATTTATTGGATTGACTAAAAGGAGAAGGAAGAGGAGGAGGCTTTCTGGTTTCTGTACATTTTCTCTTTTTTCTCTTCTCCTTTGGTTTTTAATGCTCTGGTTCCGGAATCTATTCGAGTTGTTCCTTTCCTCCTTGTACTTTCATGGCTTTTTAGCACTTTCATTGGCTTTTTAATTAATTGTGGGGCCGACTTCTAATTAATGGGAACCCCACAAAGCTTTTATGGCACAGGGAATGGAATCGAGACTTGTAGTTGACGTCCTACGTTGCTAGCTGCCTGCTCTTTGTAGGTCTCATTATAGTGCTTGTTTTTTCAAAAACCACATTTCAAAAATTGTGATTTCTTTCTTGTGATTTTGATTAATATCAAAAATTGATTTTTAAAAAATAAAACATTATTATTTCATTGTATTTCAAATGCCCTTTAAAAAACGTTTTCATTGCGATGAAGGCCCTTGCCCAGAACAAGCATCCGTCTGTCATTTCTTCCCTGTTATTGCCCAGGGCTCTCCCTCCCTCATTTGTGTACCTTCCTAGGGTTGCTTAACAATGCCACACCATTCTAAATGGCTTGAAAGAATCTTTGAGACTATCCAAGAAATAGCACTGATGTTCTTTACATAAAACCCTAGATCGGTGGAGTCCTATACTGCTATCAAATCAACTCCAATGTTCTTTTGTTTCTTTAATATGAAAATGAGGAACCCGGATCCTCGAAGAGCGTGGTTAATTCATATAAAGGTGATGCTAAAATATTATGCAGAGGCAGACATTTGGTTTCACCCTGCTGGCTGGTTTTTTCAGAGTAATCATGCAAGAACCTAAATAAACTGAAAATCACCGGGTATTCTCTACTGTTTTCAGGGGGACTGAGATTAATACTCAAGACCACCATTGTGTATCTTCTTCCATTGATCAGCCAATACTAATTACACTGCAAAAGATCACTACACCATCTATAATAGAATGCCTTGTCAAAATACGTTCTTACATGAGAGTAATACAATATATTGGTATGGCGCTGCTTCTCTTTCACAAACAATTTAAGTAGATCAACAAAAATGGAGATGTCATACCTAGAGTCATGCTTGAGCAATCCCCTTCTTCACTAACATATCATATACTCTATCCACTTTGCTTGATTCCACCTTGAACAGGCTATGAGCATCGGTTTTGTTGGTAACAGTACCCTTCGTTATCTCTATTGACATTATGTGCAGCATGTTGAGATAATGTGCAGGTAGTATTCTCAACTCACAACAAAGACGCTTATCCTGCATGTAATAATATATCACAATTTACTCAAGCGAGTCTGATGCTCGGTAAACAAATAAAAGCATGCATGAACACACAAAATCACATCAGGCAATGATGCACAGGAATCCAGCAATATCTCCCAAAATCAATTTCAAACATAGCAAACATGAGATCCAATTGAAAGCATGAACAAATTCAATAACATAAATGTTAATAAGTTGAACAACATTCTTACAGATTCAGAGAGCAAATCAGCCCCTAGGAATCCAGCAATATCCCACTCATCAAGGGTGCTTGAAATTGCTTGTTTTGCAATCATTGAAGAAGAGTCGTTGCCACCAGGATGAAAAACGGTGGAACACTTGACAGCTCCACGAGGGCTGCTGTCAAGATGATTTGGCTTTGGCAACAGTTTACCTGCTGGGCCTGCTTGCATACTTTCCTTCGCTCTTTGGGCACTTTCTTCAGCTTCCTTCTTTCTCTTCTGCTCAATAAATCCTTGGGCCTCACCAGCTGTTTGACAGCCAGCAGCTCGAGCTTCCTGCATGATGTTTTTTTGTCATATGCAGCAGAGATCACAGCTTGCATTTGGAATTGATACAAATTGTGCCTAAGAATGCTTCCATACAAGTTTTACAAATACTAAGCAGCAGTAGCTGAAAGTTGACAAATCTTTCAGCTCATGGAACAGATAGCTGGAACAGAACTGCTTGCTCGCAAATTCTAAGCAGCAAAATGTCCATTAAAAAAAATTGGCATTACATGTTCATCACTGGAGTTGATGAAAATCAGTTTTGTAATTGATCATGATGAAACAATTGTAGATTCTGCAATTGTCCCATGAGAAATAGTGATTGACAGTAAACAACCCCAGCAATATCATTTTATTACGGCATGGATGGTCACTATTGTAGTGGTAGCACAACAACTAGAAACTTTAAGAGCTAATTAACAGAATAAAAGATGCAGAGGGCAAGTGTGCAGCATGCGTCAAACCTGAAGATCTTGTATTCTTTTCATAATCTGATGATCTTCAATAACAGTCTTCATCAATTCTTCATGCTCTTCTTTTGTGTGGAACCTCATGAAGACCTTGTAACGCTGATATATTTCCTTCTCTTCAGGTGAAATGTTCTTCTCAAATGCATCAGGGTAAAACAAATTTCTTTCCAAAATAAAATCTTTCCTCCGTTTCCTCTCATCAAGCCTGCCAACAAGTCCCCAGTGAATTTGGAAACTAGCTAAAAATGAAAAAGATCCTCAAAATAAAGGGAAAAAATAAATTTTGGTTGGAGATCAAACTCAATATGTCCTAACACCTACATTTTCTTAGGAGCTCCCAATTTAGAGTAGCGAGAACCCAAGGTTAGTGCAGAAAAAATCTCAAGCCTTTACATGGCATCATAATGTCAGCTGGCTGATCTTCTCCCAAAGGATTAATCATGGAACAGAGCAAAACCATCATTTAGTTGTGGGATAGGCAGCCAAAATGGCAAACTTTTGTTTTACCAACTGTCCTTTAATTCTAAAAGGAATTGGCCTATAGAAGCAGCCTTCAATATGTTGTCTCTCACGTCAAAAGTGCATGTTTCTACAACTTCAACTGTACCTTTTTGAGTAAATGCGCAGAACTTGCAGTTTCATGTCAAGCTCAGCATCAGTGTCAGTATCTTTGAATTCCATATCTGCCAGTAGTTGCTCTGCATCATTATCATATTCAATCTCAAATTCCTGCCTCTTGAAATTATAGCCACTTAACTCTGTCATTGAAGGTCCTTCCTCTCCGCAAATTCTAGGTTTTTTCTCTCGAATACTCCTGTCAGACAGAGGTTCTGCCAAAAATAATCATTAAGCACTCATGACAGAGATAAGAAAAGAAGCCAGCTCATAAAGCTACACACATTAGCGTAATTGTCCTATAACAATACAAACAGTTTGATGCATATCAATCATAAAACTATAGGGTTAAAAATTCTGACTCGTGTACACAAAACTAGTTTCCAGAAATAACTTTTAAAGAGCATTGCATGAATGTTCGCCAGAACTTCACATTACATCCATTTGTGTGGGGTACTGTTATTATGTGTAAAATGTAATTACACCTATTGTGTTTCTGGAATTTGAGTGAAGATACCCATGGCCAAGATCAATTACATATATCATGATTCTACATATACCAGTAAAATAAAAGGCACCAATGTTATGAAAATTTTTCTTGTGAAGTTTGCAGTAAACAAACAATGAACACATAAATCACACCTTCCACTTTAATCTTGTCCTTAATCTGGGCCTCGTTAGATGCTTTCTTAACTGCATCTGAGAAAGTGTTGCCACTGCTTGAACCCATATGAGAGCTGACTTCTGAAGTAAGCAATAAGGTAAGAATTTCAATTAGAAAATGTTCTCCATAAAGTAATCTTCAAGAGAGAAATAAACAAAAAATAAACATTTGCCAGTTGAATGCTGTACCTGCATTTACTATAGATGACGAATGGCTGGCTAAATCTTCTTTCTTTGATGCCTCATTTCTGATCAAGCAGTTTGAGGAATTAGCAATCAGGATTAGAGTTCAACCGAATTCACGTATAATGGTGAAGATAGCCATACTTAATTTTCATAGAGAAGGGAGACTCTTGGTTCAGCGTAAGCTCCTCAAAAGCAGACAACTCTGGGAATAAACATAAGAATCTGTTTAGCTAGCTTATTTTACATAGAAATCAGTATATGAGCCCGGTAAATAGGGATGCCAACAGGTGGACTTAAGGGAGCGTACACATGAACATGACTAGGGATGCAGAAGAAGAATGAAATATATATTTTAGATTAATTTAATAAAATTATTCGAAAGATGTACTACAAAAGCAATTAACATGTTCTGGGTTTTGCTTCAACTGAATTCATCAAAAGATAAGTAACTGATGAATTGAACAAACTTAAATCAGCAACCTATGAATTTAGTTGAGAATTGGTGTTAAACTATAAAAATACCAACCACCCAATCCACATGTGACACAATTGCAAAGTACTCAAATCAATTTCAAGCTAACCTTTCTTCATTTCAACATTTCCTCTGGCCATTGCAAGGAGCTCCTCTCTGGTTTTTCCCATAACATGAGACATGTCCTAGGTAAAATAAACCACAGGGTGTTAGTACCATTTTAGCTATTTGGAATGCATACATGTACATATACAAGCAAATATAAGTCTTACTGGGAGAGGAAAGCATGGGGAGTCCATGTATACAGCATTATAGTGATCAATGCATTGAGATTTGCTCTTGGTTCCAACATGTTCTGAAACTTCAGTCCAGTTCCCAAATCCATACATTTCAATGCCCTAAAAGTAAGGACAAAATACACCATCTAACCATCATAATAATAACACTCAGAAAGCCAGATTCACAATAGAAACCAGCATTTTACAGAAATATTAAATGGGTTATAAGTAATATCGAGGAACACATAGTTTGACTTATTAAAGCAAATACCTCTAGAAGTAATATCTCTTCATCTGTATTCCAGTCTGGATGAAAGAGCGGAAAAGACAGATTGTCCTGTTAGAGAGAAATAATGGAAATACAAATACTGATTTAGGTACAATCATTGCTTCATTAATAATTCTCAAAACCAACCATCTTGTAGTGGTCCAGCGAACACAGAAATAGTGAATGAAGCCCACCATGGATGAAAGAGAAAATAAAGAAGCCAAACATATAATGATATTCAAACACAAGTTTAAACTACACACTAGAAGGCAAATATTCCAGCACACAATGCAGTGGTTAGGATTGTATTGTATGTGCATCACAATATCAATTTCAATGAGAAAAATCCTTAAGAGCAATGCTTGACTAATATACGACCATGGTTACGAAAGAGCAAGGTAAGACATAAAAAGTGATTAACTAGTTAACCATCTGAATTATAATATGTTGAAAAGATGAGAAGAGAAACATATACCAACTGGACAAGAAAACTTTACCATAACCCTGTAGGGATGATTGCTTTTATGAGGAGTCACTTCGGCTCCAACAGAAAAACACTCAACGCAAAGGTCGAAATCAGGACACACTGCACACTTAATGCGAACCATTCCAGAGATATCTTTATGACAGTAATTGCAGTGGTATAGTGCCAGTTTCCCTTGACCCTTTTCTTGATATACTGCATTGTAGGTAGTTACAAATTATGTACTGATTTGCATACAAATTTCAAAGGACGATTAAAATATTATACCTGCTGGAAATGCAGTCTCTATACTCCCTACATTGGAAGTCGTCTTTTTTCTTTTTGAAGATCTACTAAAAAAATAAAATTAAAAATAAGTGCAAACCTGCAAGAAGCTAAAATAATTGAAATTCCAAAAAAAAAAAAAACAATTCAATAAAAGAAACAATTCACTTGTCAGTTATATATATTTGAATCAGAAGCTTCACATGACTGGAGACTCAAGTTGAAATTAGAGATTTTAGGGTAAAGAAATTTCCTCAGCAACCAAACAATACACGATAAATAAATATTAAAAATTTCTGCACAAGCTAAGTGTGAAAGGTATACCTATTGTTTGGATCATCAGAGGCGGCGGCGGCAGTGGAGGTTCCGGAAGAAGGAGGGCGACCGCGCGAACGACCCATGGTAACAGTTAGTTGCAGTCTGGGAAACCCAGGCGTTGGAGAGGGTGGGTTTTTTATTTTTTATTTTATTTTTTAGGATTCTTAAGTGAAGAAGATGATGTTGCCACGTCAGAAACATTTGATCCAACGGTTAAAACGTTTTTTAAGGGTTAAGAGCTAAAGGCCATCTCGCTGTGTCACTGACTCACTGCGACACGCCCTTCCCTTCATTATTAATTAAGTTTTAAATCTTTTAGTCTTATGCAATTTGCTCCAAAAGTAATCTTTTAGTCTTATAAATTTTATTTATCACTAACAATAGATCGACGGAGGGGTAACATTGCTTAACTTTTATTACATAGGGAATAAAACTGATAACATCAAAAGCTTTGGACTAATTGGTAAGGGTTAATCGAGTATCGTTGTGTTTTTTTTACTCTCAAAACAAAATAGCCCGCCCCCTTCTCTTGCAGAACAAAAAGCGCAGCAGCAGAGACTACGTTTCATTCATGTCCTAAAAGTTGGAGGCTAAAGACCTCCTCTCAGTCACTGTTTTCTTTCGGTTCTAAGCAAAAAGGCTGTTTGTTATTGTTTCCCAGGTTTTTGTTTCTCACTCACTATTTTCCTTGGTTGTCAGTCTTCATGTTAATTCTTTCCATGTTCGCCACCTGTTTGTGAAATTGCCTGTGTCAGTGTTTCACCCCCCCCCCCCCAACCGTTACTAAAGTTACTTCAATCGTTCAGAGAATACCGAGACTCAAAATTTGAAAAAACTATCAATTTGGTTTTCTTTTGATTCTTATAGGGTGAATTATATGTGATTGTAACCACTGTTTTTCTGGGTCTGTTTTTTATTTGAAGAAATGGTAGGCCTTTCTCTTGGTGAAAAGCATTTCATACAGGGTGGTATTGATCAAAACCTCCGCTCTGACGGCCGGAAAAGAGATGCTTACCGACCTATTTCTATTGAAACTGGGGTTATCCCTCAGGTATAGCTCATTCTCCTATCAAACCTGCTTTGTTTTTATTGTAAATCAAATCAAATTACGGTATTGTTTTTCTTTTTAATGTTTCATGAATTTTGCACAGGCAAATGGCTCCGCACGAATCAGGATAGGTGCAACAGAGGTTATTGCCAGTGTGAAGGTATTTTATAGCCTGCATGACCCATACTTCTTCCTTCTATGTGATTTCTTGATGATATGGACTTGTTCTTATGTTTTGCAATATAAATTTTTGTGGTAGCTTTTTTCTGATTCGTTGCTTATTTATTTAAATGCAGGCTGAGCTTGGAAGACCAAATGCATTGCAACCTGATAAAGGAAAAGTTGCTATATTTGTTGATTGTAGTCCAGTTGCAGAACCAATGTTCGAGGTTGTATACTTTTATATCCTGCCCTTCCCTTTTCTATAGTCTCTGCCCTGTTAATAGAGCCTTGTTTGTAGCAAGTCATTCATAAGACATTTGTCCCAACCAATCTAGTGAAAATGGTCATAGCTCCTGAGTGGAGTTGCTACTCTATAAATTTTCTTTGCACATATGGCCACGCTTCTCAATATACTGTGCAACATAATTTCTTGGCAATTAACATTCATTAAATGTTTATCCTTATCTTAGTTTAAAACTTGTAGGTCTCATTTATCCATTGTTTGAATCTGTATGAACTTTAAATCAGTGTTTTGCTTGTTGCTGTATTCCCTCGTTCTTTAACTGAATGTTTTCCATTACATAATGAAGAGCTCATTTGAAATTTTCCAAGCTGTTTTCACCAGTATAATTCTCTTTCTTCTTAAGTTAAACCTGTCATCATATCTTACTCAGGGCAGAGGGGGCGAGGAACTGTCCACAGAACTCTCAGTTGCTCTTCAGCGTTGTCTCTTGGGTGGTAAAAGTGGAGCAGGTTTGTATTCTCAGTAGTGCATGACAAGTTCCACAAATCTGTTGTGTCATGTGTGCTCTCTAATTTGGCATTTCACCCTGCATCCTCTAATAATGCATTATGTTTATGGGTTCTTGCTATTTAAATTGATTATGAAGTGGTTGAATTTGTCTCAGGGGCTGGAATTGATCTATCATCTTTAATAGTCGCAGAAGGAAAAATTTGTTGGGATCTTTACATTGATGGGCTTGTCATCAGTTCAGATGGAAATCTTCTTGATGCTCTAGGTGCTGCCATCAAGGTACTATACTAGTTATTTATATGTTTGATAGTGGTCTCATTCATTTTTCCATATCCAATCAAACCATATGGATCGATGTGATGGCTGTTGGTAACATATGGTAAAAACATGGTGACTGGATTGGTTGAACATGGAATCACACTTTTCTCCCAGACTTCTCTCAGTTCTATTATTGTCTCCTTCGAAGTTGATAGAATGTCAAAACTCACCAAGTTTGGGCTTGTCTGATAAAAACATGAGTTTTATAACAGTCTTTGCACCTTGATATTGTCTCTGCCACAACTCCCAACCACTTGCTATTCTAAAGTTGCCTTTGTTTCGAGAGTAGTTGATTTTTGTAGTTGAAACTGATTACTAATATACATGCTGCTATCTCCAAAGGCTGCCTTAAGCAATACAGGCATCCCAAGAGTCCAAGTTGCAGCCGGTGCATCAGGAGATGAGCAACCCGAGGTTGACATAAGTGATGAAGAATTTATGCAATTTGACACTTCTGGGGTCCCTGTTATAGTTACTCTAACAAAGGTGATCCAATTAAACTGTTTCTCTTCACAATTTTGACAACCTTAAAGAGTTCTATGTAACCATGAATTTCCAATCCTCTATCTTAGGTGGGGAGGCACTACATTGTAGACGCCACTTCAGAAGAAGAGTCTCAGATGAGCTCTGCTGTCTCTGTTTCTATCAGTAGGAAAGGGCAAATTTGTGGGCTTTCCAAACGAGGAAGTGCAGGTCTTGATCCGAGTGTTATTTCTGACATGATTTCCGTGGCTCGTCACATAAGTGAGCAGCTAATTAATAAATTGGACTCTGAAATATCTGCTGCTGAAGCTGATGAAGATGAAATGTGACCTCTACACAACCCTGGTATCATTGACTCAAGTAAGCTCTAATAGGACTGTTGATTGAATACTCTGAAATCTCTTAGTTTCACTTTAGAGATAAATGTAATCGAAAAATTGTTGTACACTTATCTGAACATGTCAACGACATTTTTGAAAGCAGCAACGTGATTAATTTGTCAAGTATTGGAATTTTTTTATTTCTTTTTTATCACCCAATACCCGCAACCTCATTTCTTAAGGGAAAGGTGATACAACTCTTTGGGGGTTATGATAAGTAATTTACTCTTGGGAATGAAGTTTACTACCATCTGATATGATCATAGTACTATTTTGTGATGAGGCCTAACCATAGAAATGGTCGCATATGATTACCATTCTCCACGTTGGAGACCCAATTAGTTGAATTAAGAAAAACCCTAATTTTCTATGAAATTGTGATTTATTTTATAACAGTAAAATTGAATTGTTGTATTCGATTTTAGATTAGCTTAACTATTTGCATTTTTTATATATATGAAGAATCTCGAACAACACTATGGTTTTAGATTGACCGGTAAGCATGTCTTTATATATATATATATTATTAACATGGGTGTCCGGGCCAATTTACATGCATCTCGACTAATCCCATGAATTTTAAACTTGAGATCACATAAAAAGTAAATATTTTGATTCCAAACTCTTATCACTGGATCACGTACTAAACCGGTAAGCATGTCTTTTTATTATGGATTTGTAGCATCATTCCCATTGGTCCTTATTCTCTCGTTGCTAAAATAGGAATAATATTAATAAAATACTGCAAACAGAGTAATGGATGCTTCTTTTCTTCTCTTTCAGTTTGATATTTTGTTTTTAAAAATGATTTTGAATTCACATATAGTTACAGGCACTTTGCCTCATCATAAAAATTTGTATATGTACAAGATGGGTTTTTTTCCCAGAAAAAAGCTATATAAACTTGACTACTTCGAAGAATTTTTATGTAAAGTAAATTTCCTAATTTGCATATCCATGGCCATGAGAGGAACTTCAATTTCTCATACGCTCCTACAACTCCACTGTTCCTTCCCTGCACTCTCTACTTTTGCTATCCAGATCTTCCTATTCATGCTTGTAAAGTACTGGAAGAAATGCAAAACCTCAAAGCTCCCTCTTATAGGGAACTTGCACCAGTTGAATGGTGGTCCGTTACCTCATCATCGCACTACAGAATTATCAAAGAAATATGGACCTGCTATGCAACTCAAGTTGGTGAAAAGTTTGCGGTCGTTGTATCATCACCTGAAGCAGCAAAAGAGGTTTTTAAAGACAAAAGAACCCAATTTTGCTCAAAGACATGCAGTTCTGGCAGTTGAACTAGTTTCATACGATGATGCTACTAGCCTTGAATTCTCTGTCATTGATTAATGAAGCTATACGGGTTTCTGGGGGCTTTAACTTGTCTGATCTGTACCCATCATCCCTTAAATTCTAATTTAAGGGATGATGGGTACAGATCAGTCAATGTGTGTGCTTCTATACATATTCGAATGCGTTTGAATTTATTTAATTTTTTTTATCTAATTTTGGTCCTTATTATTTTAAGTGATATTTTTTTTAATTATTTTTCTTAATTTATAAGAAAAGAAACAGGTAGGGAGGCCATTCATCAAGCAAGGAAGATCTAATGGATGTGCTTTTAAACCTAGAAGAGTCTAGTAACCTTGACTTCCAAATCGCAGCCAACATTAAAAGTGGCATGAACATACATCTAGCACCTGGCCATGGTAGAAATCATCACTGACCATCGATAGCATATGCAGATGTTGTTGCCACATCATATTCCCATGGAAATAATGCTAAACTCTTCCTAAATATTATTGATAAACATGAATAAACACTATAAAACACAGTGCATTGAAAACTAACTCTTTAGAAACAATGTGTACTGTACATCACAAATTCTCAATAATCTGTAACAAATTCAAGCACCTAAATTGTAAGAAATACAGAGCATTTCGAGGAGGGAATACAAGGCACCAAAAGACTCGTATGGTTGGCAGGCCACAGAGTACAGTGACTTCTGAAAAATTCAGATTACAGCATCTTCTGATATAGATCCAACCTAAATATATAAAAAGAAGCTCAAGGAAAGATTGGACCATAAATTACGGTGATAGCACTCAATGTGTTGCTGACTCCATAAAATACACACGCAAAAAGATTCTGAGCATGTTAGCAATTTAGTCCATGGAACTAAAATTCAGTTCAGCCCATTCCAGGAAATGTTTGCTGCAGGGAGTGATACCACGGTAACAACCATAGAATGGGCAATGTCAGAGTTGCTGAGTGGCCCTGGAGGATTGGATAGGGCACAAACTGAGGTGTAACAAGTCTTCGAAGGAGAAAACTAGAAGAGTCGAACACTTGGAAACCAAATTATCAGAGATCAGTTGTCAAAAAACCTCTTCAGGTTACACCCTCTAGTCCCCTTACTTCCACGAGAGGTAACAGAAAACCAATGGGCATATGATATCAGAGAGAAACAGAACGATTATAATGTGTGGGCAATAAGTAGAGATCCACAACAAGGCATTGATGCAAATTCCTTTCAACCAGAGGCTCCTCAGTTGTTCCATCAGTTAGAAGGGACCAACTTTAAATATCTTCTATCGAAGCAGGAAAGAAGATATGTCCAGGAATATTTTCCATTCCAAATATTGAACTTCCACTTGGTCAGCGCTATGCCAGTTCGGCTGGAAACTGGCAAATAGGGAAAGAGTAGAACAGTTTGATGTGACATGGATCCTTAGACTGTTATTTGGAGCAGCACTAAATTCTGCTTCATTTCCACCCCTTGCATTCCTTACCTCACTGATTAATTGTAAATAGGATCAAATCTGGTTGTAAGGACTTTTAAGCTACTATCCACCACTGTCAAAGTTAATCTCAACCATTAGAAAATTATGGCTACAATTCAGGCTCAGGGTTGTTCCTAAAATAAGAAGTTGCTTCTCTGGTTTCCTTTTGTATTTCAGTTTCCTTGAGGCTCTAGTCAACATCTCATAAAGTGATCTATCTTTGGATGAAGCTACTGTAATTTCTATTTATGATTTTATCTTTAATAAATTTTCACCCTGCCTGACTGGAAAATGACGGAGATTTTCTTTCCTTCACTAGAATGAAAACAATTAGTTCAATTTGACTATATCGAGTTTAACTTTTAAGGATGATAGAAGGGCGTGGAAAGAAACAGCAGCAGATGTTATGAACTGGGTTCCACACACTAAACAGTTTTCGCTAAGAAAGATGGAACTCCTATATTAACATAAAAAATAATTTGTCATATCGAGGACCAACGAAGCCAAAACTAAGAAGAAAAGATTTGGCATAATCCAAAACCGGAAAGATGGTTCCATATAATGGAAGATATTTTTAGCATATAATAAAAGAAACAGAAGCATGAGCAAGAATATTTCTTAAACACATGAAGGCATCAACTATGCCCAAGAGTAAAACCATGCACAACTTGTGGTTAGAAATAAACATGAATGTGAAAGTACCTTACAGATGTTTGACAGGAAACTCCTTTAGTCTTTCGCTCACTAAGTAAGAGATGTACTTCCAAATGTCAAACTTGCCTAACCTATAAAATATACAGTCGAAGCATGAGCGTTAACAGCATTATCCAAAGGTTCTGTTCTCTTTCTCTGTCATAGAATTGAAAGGTTCAGCTCTGTCAAAACCTTCTGGAATTAGATGTCTTGCTTCCATCTCATGGCATAACTTCATTGCCAAATTTTCTTTTCCACACTGGCAAAGCCCATCATAAATTTCTAGTAAGGTATTTGAATCAGAAGCCATAGACCTCGCAAACATATCCATCAGGACATTGAATGCTCCTTCAAAATCCTCATTCTTGACAAAGGCAGATGTCAACATCTTGAAAGTTTGCTCATTTGGATGACAACCACTCCTTACCATGCTTTTGTACAGCTGAAAAGCACGGTCAGAGTTCTTCCTTGCACACTGTCCACTAATGAGAGCAGAATAGGTCGAAGCATTGGGGACTAAATTCTCTTTATCAAGTTCTTTAACAAGAAATGCAGCTTTCTTAGTCTTACCCTCTTTGCATAGCCCCAAAATCAAAGCATTATAAGTCAATATGTCAGCCTTAACTCCATTTCTCATCATTTCTTCATAAACCTTACCAGCCATATTGCTATTACCCACTTGACCATATCCATTTATCAAAGTATTGTAAGTCACAGTATTAGGAGTGACATTCATAACTTTCATCTCACTAAAAATTCTATTTGCTTCATGCAGTTTCCTTTCCTTGCAAAACCCATGAATCAAAGAGTTAAAAGTAACCACATTCGGTTCCAAACCATTCTTCCCCATCAAGTTCTTAAGCTTGGTAGCTATGCTCAAAAGACCCTTATTGCAATGCCCTGCAATCAGAGTATTGTAAGACACAACATTAGGAGTAATTCCCACACTCTCCATCTCCCTAAGCACTTCAACAGCCTTTTCAAGTTTCCCAGACTTGCAAAGGGCAGACAAAACCAGGTTGAAAGTGTATGAATTCGGCGATATCCTACACCGACGCATTTCTCTATAAAACGTCAAAGCAATATCCACCCTATGAAAATCAAGCAAGGAACTCAAATATGCATTGCAAGACTCAACAGTAGGCAAGAAACCATAATCTTTCATTCGAGAAAAAACATCAGTTGCATTCCTAAACTTGTTCATATGAGCATAAGTCTTAAACAACGAGTCAAAAACCCGCGGCGAAGAATCGCACATTCGATACGAAAAAAGAAGGGTATCAAACAACTTACCAGGCAAATCAATGGAACGGGAAGCAAGAAGGGTTCTGATAATGGATTGTGCTGACTTGAACTTGCTCTTTTTGGTAAGAATGTGGAGAATAATGGAATGGGTTTCGAGAGTAAGGGATATGGGGTTAAGAGTTTTGAGAGAATTGAAGAGCTCAAGGGAAAGAACATGATCTTTCTGGATCTTTAGAAGAATATGGTTAACTCTAAAGGGAGTAAAATGGGTGGATAATTTGTTGAGCTTATCCCAATCAGAGTGAATAAGGTGACTATGTACAACGTTAACAAAATCAAGGTCTTGTCCTTTGGGTTCAGGGATTGTTCTGTGTGGGATTGGATTGTTCCGATTGAAAGTTGAAAATCGACGGAGATGTAAACAAGTTGTCATGCTTTCAAGGACTTTGGTTTGTCAAGGAAGGAAGAAGGGATAGAGGGCAGTCTCAGCCAGTCGGTCTCGGTGAAGGAGGGAAAAAGATTGTGAGTGAGCGAGATAGGAGAAGGAAAATCGAATTTTTTTATTAAAAAAAAACACTGATTTTTGAAAATTTATTTTTTTATGTGATTGCTTTATTTAAATTATAAGTGTGGTTAAAATTATACTTTAAATTGCTTCTTTATTATAAACATGTAAATAATATTTGATTAAAATTATAGTTGAATATGAAATAACTAAATAAAACATTAATTTTTTCAATGCATGACATTGAATAATTAATACATATTTATGATTAACTATTTGTAAAGTTAAAAATCTTATAGTTCTCCCATCAAACTTGAAGAAATTCCATCTCGAACATAAGCTATATATGAAGTTTCATTACCTCCATATATTTATGATCGTGGAAGAACATCACGTAAAAAAATCCTAAGACATAAATTAGGATGACGTTCAAATACATTAAAAGCAGCATCTTGTACAGACTTCCTTCTTATGTAGTTATGAAGAGCCATTGATGCAGCAACAATCTGCACTAGTGTCTTACACGGAAATACTAGCATGTTCTACAAAATTCTCCATCATTTTTTCCACACCCTAAACGTTCGCTTAATTACAAATCAAACTGAGGAATGAACTCGATTGAACAACTCCCGACTTCTTGGCTGACCTCGACAATGAAATTCTGGAATATGATCAACTCCTCCCAACTTCTTGGTTGACCTCGACAATGAAATTCTGGAATATGATATCTTTCACCTTTATATGGACCCAAAAATCCATATTCACTTAGATAACTGGAGTCATCAACGTAATATTTTTCTACATTCACCCAAGACATTTAAAACAAAAAATATTTTGTACGATGCGACCAAAAATTAAATAAATGAAAATTCTAAAAGAAGCTTTGTTGTTCTATCTAAAATACCTTTTGGTGGTTTTGAAAATTTGATATTTAGATTATAGATGGCTTCATGAAAAATTCTTGAATCATGTGCGCTACCTTCCTATCCAGCCCAAATAATAGTAAATTGCATGTTAAAACTACATGTTACCATAATGTTCTGCGTTGGTACTCCTTTCCTTCTAAAAAATAGTATTTGATTTTCATGAGACACAAGCACACACATGTTCCATCGATTGCTCCTGCACAATTCTAAAAACAATATTTGAAAAACATTAATTGTAAATGAATTACCAAATGGATTATATGATGAAAGTGGAAAGATAAATATATTCACTTTTTAATAATCTTATATGTTACCTTAAACTGAGGCATATATCTCAGGTTCATAGCGATTTCTCGTGGTGTTGTCAAAAAATATGGATCAACTGGTTTTATTATGTCAACTGGTAGCAAACACACAGCTTTAGAACCTCCTTGATGGATTCAGTCCATACTGTGTTTCTAAATCAAAATAAAGAATCTAGATGTCGTTGCATCCATCCTAAACATATTTACACAACGTATACAATGCCCATTTAAAATTTCATTCAACCACTGCATTCCTATGTTGTACAAAATCATACAAGGTTGCTTATAGATGTAGTTATTGTAATACAATGTAAGTCCGTCTGCTATGCACAATATTAGTTTACGAAGATCAAATTCTCTGTGCCAAAATGAATCGTCAGCATCATCGTTGTCATCATCTATGTTATTATCGTCATTGTCACCATCATTATCTGAATTTCTATCATCAATAACACCATAACTATAACTGATATGACTACTACTATTCTTACTAGCGTAGCCATGTGAAACATATTGAACGACATTGTTCATGACATTTTCATACCCTCTTTCAAAAAGGCTATTAAACCAATTTACATCCATATCTACAATTTTAATTAAATAATTATTAACAAAGAACAACATATTAATTGTTTTATTAATGTAGATGTGTTGCAAGCTTATATGCAAACCTCAACAAATCACATTACTTTTATAGAAAATATAATTTTTATTATCCTATTAATCCATTTATTTTTTAAAAAAAAAATTAAACACTTCATACATTATTCCATTCAATTTCATTAATTTATCATACTCTTTTGTTTTAAATAAAAGTCATCTCATCCTAAAATATATTAAACAATTAATATATATCTGACAAGAAATTTGTAATTGATTATATTAATACATATATTATTTATGTTGAAAGTAACAACAATGTCATTAACAAATTAGGTCTAACATAAAACATGAATATACAATGAAAGAAAGATAACTTATTACTTTATGAGATGTAAGCTGATATATTTTAATAAAAATGCATTAAAAGAGTCATAACAGATTAGTCATTCCATAAATGTTTTTAAAAGTGATGTATTCAACTTTATTAAAATGGTGAATTATATAAGGTGGAAAAGAGTGACCCGTGAACTACACAATACAAGCACACTCTACCAAACATTCAAACCTAATTTTTTCTCCTAAAAGTCTTATGGTCAACATGCTATAATGAATAACAACATAAAGGCATATTTAGGAGTTATTGAAAAAATGAAGAAAATGTTGGTTATAGAGCACACAACTACAAGTCTTTATCAGCAACATAACAAACACACAAAACACATGAAAAAAACATGGTATATCCTTCCGAAGACAACAATAAAAAACTAGCAGCAAGAAGCACAAATAAAGCTCCATGTCATCAACACCTTAACCATCCAAAGAAAGCAACAACATAAAAGACATCAGCATAAACAGTCCAATATCTACAATAAAAGTTATGTGTCAATCTGTTTCTCACAGACATTCAATAAAGACACAAAGCAACCATATTGTAAAAACAAAGGTTCACGCACTGGACATTAGTTTCATAAATTTTTCTTAAAATGAACAGAATGTTAGATCTGGACATACAATACATCTAAAATTAATACAAAGTTATCTATAATTGAAGTGCCCTTCAAAGATTGAGACATACCTCATGGTTTGAGGTTTGATCTCCTTTGAAACATTAGTTTTAGTCATTAAAGTTTTCTTTCTATAGTTCTTAACGTTGCCCACATTTCTCTCCTACTTCTAACCATGAATATTTAGTAGCAAAACAATAAAATTCACTCCAAAAAGCAACTTTATCTATGGAGTGAAACACCGCTATCACTTCTTCAATGTTGCACCATTTCCTATCTATAAAACCAGATGTGCAGTCACTTCTTGTAGAGAAACTGTCAATCAATTTATCTAAGCACAAAAAAAGTTGTGCTCCCATTCCAGAATCTCTTTTAGTTTTAACACTCTTACTGGAACAATTTTGAGTGGCTTTTCTCTTTCCACTACTACTAGGGTTATTAGTACTAACACTAACATTAACACCAACAACCATATTGCTGACATGTCAACAAAGTTTGGTATACTATCTTTCTTGGAATCTTCATTACCTTCTTCTAGGTTAACATCTTCATTAGATGTATTTTTGGTCTCATCACCCACCTCAAAATCACCCAAAATCATTCCTTGAGAAGGTGCCCAAACAAACTTATTGGAAGCCACAATATTTGTAAATATGATATCATATTTACCATAAAAATCTGGCTTGATATCGAAATGCTTAAATTTCTTAGCTCTATGTATTTCCTATAATTAAAAGAAAACATTACTTAAAATGAATATGAGGACTATAAAGGAAAAATTAGAGAATTGTAATAAAATTTAGACATTGACTCAATAACATCATACTTGAATTTTAGATTTTCACCACTCTTCAGTGGCAGAAATAGTTCTCAACTCTAAACTCCAACCCACTCCTATTTCGGAAATCAATTTTTTCCATTTTCTTCAATCCCTTTTCATCTCGTCCCTCTTATTTTTCAATTGTGCTTTAGTGAATACATGGCCAATTTACTTTTTAAAGGTAGTAGTGACAAATTTCCAACTAGCTTTGTCAAAATGAGTGTTAGGTCTCATTCCCTTCCCAATTGCCTTTATACAAATGTGACAAAATACGTGTAGCATCTCTCTGGTCTAACATGCCATATCTTGAGATTGAGACTTTTTCATATTCTAAGCTTAAATAAATTTTTTAATATAGGATTCCATAGTAATTTTTATAATGTTATATATTAATAACAACATTGTTATTATAGTTAATGTTGTTTATGAAATTCTACGTAATTTTCAATGCTTTATATTTTGAGCATTAACAAAAGAAAACTTGTTATTAAGTTTTGTGTTTTATGAGTAGTACTACAGTATGTAATATACATTATCATTAGCAAAGTATATTGATGAAAAGAAGGTGATGGCATGGAAAGGTTGAAGACAGTATTGCATGGCTATGTTAAATGAATTTGCAATTAAATAGTTGTTATAATACATCATTCTTATACTTCATACAAACATCAATTAATTATCTTAATGGGTCAAATGATTGTTTAATGTGTTATGTCTGTAACCTCATCATCTATTTTTAAGTTAAAAAAATCTCTACATCATAGAAAGACTACATTAACATATTTAAACTATGTATCATAAATACAAAGACACAAATGCATCATAATTAGAACATCAATTAAAAACTGTAATGTTTAAACTATGTATCCAGTTTGGTTTCTATGTTATAGTATCTAGAACCTGGCTAAAGTACTCGTTTTCTGTCCAATTTAGTTTGGTTCCTATGTTGTAGTATCTAGAGCCTGACTAATGTAATTTTTGTGAGTAAATTTTTTTTGGTTTTTGGCTTATCCTCTTTACATTATTTACCAAATCCCAACTTTCTACATCATTTCATCCGTTCATTTATTTTTTTGAACTCAAAATAATCGCAGCCACACTTTAAACCTTTGTTTAGTAACTCTATGAAAAATCAAAAGCAGCAAAGTTAGGAATCTCTTAAATAATGCAACTGAGAAAGAAAAAGATTAGAACCACAAATGCTTATCAAAATTGTGAAGAATAGATCAACGGTTCCTGCAACAATAAATAGGGATACAGTTTTGACAATGAACAAGATTTGGTTAGATTTGACATTTTTAAAAACATGCACAGATGAGAGATTGAAGGCATATTGAAACCAAAATTTACCTAGATTTTCCTGCAAAAAATACACTTGCTTGTATACCAAAAAAGGTTTATAAGATTTAAAGAAAACAGATCTGGTGGTGGTTTTTGTAGATCTTGGTCGTGGATGTTGGTTTGCGTAGATCTAGAGTTGGTTTGTGGGTTTTGTAATCATTTGTGGCTATAAAAAAGAGAGAAGAACAACGTCTATAAACAGAGGTTCTTCTTCAAAAAAGAAAGAGGTCGATGAAGAGATTGAAAGATGTGGATACTGAGAATAAATGTTTCACTGGTTATTGGGAGAGCATGGAGGAGAAGATAGGATTGGATATTTTGGTAAACAAATAATTAAACGATCTTATGGCTAATCACTTTTATACACTGAATGGCAAAAGCAAATAACATATGCTTTTGATAACCTCCGATTGTAACACAGTTTTGACGTGGATCCTACTTTTTAAAACCTGCGATTTAACAAAGCCAAACACTCATTCACTATGGTCAAACCACAACCATACTTTCTACAACAAAAACAAAAACAATCTAAGATAAAATGAAAATAATGTGCAATACAAAACAATAATTACACATAATTTAATGAGGATTTTATATAAAAATTTGTTTTTATAGATTACTTAAACAAAATAATAGAATAATAATTTATTGTCGTGCTCCATGATCAAAGCTTCTCAGTTAGTAAACCTTTTCATGGTCAAATTGAACATAGATTACAAAGATGAATTAAACTAGTTCGAAAGCCTTAATTCTGCAAATTCTAAATTAATTCAAAAAATCAAATTACCGTAATTTTATTCATTAAAAAAAAAGGTTCCATCGTTCTCAAAGCCCAAATAAAGAAGATCCAAAGGCAAATTATTGGTGAGCAATTTATATCATCACCAGAGGCTGCCAAGAGGTTTTGAAGACAAATGAGTTCAAGTTTGCTCAAAGATCTGGATTTTTTCTGCTAAAATTATGATATATGGTTATTCTAACATAGTGTTTGCCCCATCTAGAAATTACTGGAGGCAACTGAAAAAAATTTGTATCTTAAAGCTGCTCAGCACAAAGACGGTCCAATTGTTTAGGTCAATGAGAGAAGAAGCAGCATAGGAGCTTATGGAGTTCATTTCTTCAAATGAAGGAGTTACTATAAATCTAAGTACCAAGTTATTGTCCATGATAAACAATGTAGTTTCACGTGCAACATGTGGTTTCAAATGCAATGATCAAGATGAATTCATGCTTGTCATTGCTTGCAGAAATCAAAAAGAAATTCTTTACCTTGCCTGATTTGTTCCCATCACTTGGCTTTCTTCGTCACATCACTAGAGAGCTTACACAAGAAGCAAAAAGAACACAAGATAAAATGGAAACCCAATAGCGAAAAATCTGATCACGATGATCTTTTAGATGCGCTTCTAAAGCTTTAAGAGTCCGATCAGTTTGACACGCATCTCAAAACCAACCAAATCAAAGTTGTGTCCATGGCACGTTCTCTTTGGACAAATCAATAAAACACTAACACACACACACACACACACACAATGCTTATTTGCTTACATTTGGTAAATTAAGGTGACCCGTTCTCTATTCAATGCATTAATTTCAGGACATCTTTTCTGGCGGGGCTGGGACAACAACAAACACTATAGAGTGGGCAAGGTTGGAGTTGATGAAGAGCCCAGGAGTTATGAAGAAGGAATAAGCTGAGTTGCAACAAGCTTTTAAAGGAAAGAGCAAAGTAGAGGAGGTAGATATTGAAAATCTTGATTACTTGAAAGCAATTATCAAGTAAACCCTGTGTCTACACCCTGCGATTCCATTACCTCCGACAGAAACAAGAGAAAGATGTGAGATTAATAGATATGAAACACTGGTCAAGGCGAAGGTTGTTATTAACACTTAGACACCATGAGTGTTTGCAGAGGTGTCGTTGTAGTGATTTTAGTAGTTATCTCGTGAGGATCAATCTTGTGTTAGTGAGAGTGAAGCAATTCCTTAAGATAATTTTAATAATAGCTGTAGACTGTAGAAGCAATCAATTGTTGGTCCATTAATTTTTATTTTTATTTTTATTTTTTTATTTATTTGTGTTTTTGTACAACAACAAACTCCAATTTTGAGACTAATGAGGTCATTTACAGGGTAAATGAGATGATATGTCTGTGCGCTGCCACAGGTTTATAAAACAAATATACTTAATAGTGTTATAATTGTAAACTGGCGCTAGATAAGTAATAGAAACTAAATGTATGATTGAGCTAATATTTCATAACGTGAAAAAAAAGTTGTGTTGGTGATAAAAAAAAACTTAGAGACTGAACAAAATAATTTGTAGCAATCCACAGTGTTTTGTGAGAAAAGACACGGTGCTTTTCCCACATGATTTAGTTTTTCTATTAATAAAAAAAATTACAAAGCTAAATTCTCTACCAACTTAATATTAAAAAAAAAAATCAACAAAGATAATTTTGGAAGGAAAAAAAATCATGAGGAAAAACGTTGTGGCAATTGATAATGTTTTGTGAGGAAAACTATAATGTTTTTTCCAATAAAATTGACAAAGATAATTTTAGAAAAAATCATTAAAAAAAACCATTTAGAGAAATACTGTAGCAATCCACAGTGTTTTGTTAGGAAAACTACAACGCTTTTCCCATATGATTTATCTTTATTTTAATTATAATTCTTAACCAACTCAATATTTAAAAAAATAAAATTGACAAAGATAATTTTGAAAAAAATCATAAAAAAATCATGTGCAAAAACATTGCAGTAATTCATAGTGTTTTAAAGAAAAAAATTACAAAGTTAAACTCTCAATTAGCTCAATATTAAAAAAATAAAATCAATATAAAAATTTTAGAAAAAAATATTTTTAAAAAAGGAAAAAAAATCATGTTGTGAAGACTATAGCAATTTACAGTGTTTTGTAATGAAAGCTATAGTGCTTCTCCACATGATTTAGCCTTATTTGTAATTACTTGTAATTTTAATTCTTAACCAACTCAATATTAAAAAAAAATTGACAAAGACAATTTAAAAAAAATCATAAGCAAAAAAACCCATGTGGAGAGACTGTAGCAATTCACAATGTTTTGTGAGGAAAGCTACAGCGCTTTCCCTACATGATTAAACTTTATTACAAAGTTAAATTCTAATCAATTTAATATTAAAAAATAAAATCGACAAAGATAATTTTGGAAAAAAATATTACAAATAAAGAAAACACTAAAGAAACTGGAAAAAAACCATGTAAGGAAAAACTTTAGCAATCCATAGTGTTTTGTAAGGAAAGTTAGAATGTTTTCCCCACATGATTTAGCCTTACTTGTATTTTCTTGTAATTGTAATTCTTAACCAGCTCAATATTTGAAAAATAAAATTGAAAAAGATAATTTTAAGAAAAAACAAAAAAAAAACCATGTGGAGAAAAATATTGTAGCAATCCACAGTAATTTACGAGGAAAGCTACAATGCTTTCCACACATATTGTAACTGTAATTTTTAACCAGTTCAATATTAAAAAATAAAATCGATAAAGAAAATTTTGGAAAAAAAACAAAAAACACTATGTGGAGAAACACTATAGCAATCAATAATGTTTTAAAATATTACAAAACTATATTCTCAATCAGCTCAATATCAAAAAAATAAAATCAACAAATATAATTTTGAAAAATAAAAAAGAATAGAAAAAACATGTAGGAAAAAACCGTAGCAATCCTTAGTATTTTAAAGGAAAAAAATTACGAAGCTAAATTTTTAACAAATTCAATATTAAAAAGTAAAATTGACAAAGATAATTTTGGAGAAAAATAAAAAAAATAAAAAAAACAAGAAAAAAAGGAAAAGTACTGTAGGGAAAAAAAAAGTACTGTAGCAATCCACAACAACATGTGAGGAAAGCTACAGTACTTTCCTCGCATGTTTTAGCTTTATGTATAATAAAATTGAAAAAACACCGTAGCAATCTATAATATTTTAAAGGGAAAAAAATATAAAGCTAAATTTTTAACTAGCTCAATATTAAAAAAGTAAAATTGATAAAGATAATTTTGGGAAAAAAAATGAAAAAAAAGAAAAGCACTGTAGTAATCCACAATAACATATAAAAAAGCTACAGTACTTTCCCCACATGGTTTTACTTTATGTATAATGGTTTTTTTTTCCTGAAACGATTGTTTTTAACTATATGGGATAAATGTTAACAAAGTCAAGTTCAATTAAAAAGAACAAAATCCTACCAAACTTGTAAATCGGAACAACTTGGGTTACCCTAGCAAATAGATAAACCATTTTAGCCTTGTAAAAGGCAAAATGCAAAAAAATAAATTACATAACTTAATTTTCAATTATATCAATATTAAAAAATAAATAAACAAAAACAAATTTTAAAAAATGAAAAAAAAGTGAAAAAAAAAGAAAAACTGCAAAAAAAAAGTGGAAACATAACAAAAAAAGTGACAAAAAAAAAGGAATGCACTGTGAATTACTATTGTAATCCACAGTGCATTAGGTGTTGATGAACAGTGAATTCCTCACACCCTTTAGCTTATTACTTAATGCATTACAGGTAATTATAATTATAAAAACAATTAAAAGACAAGGAGTTAAGGTTTAATTATTTATATGAATAATGAATCATATTAATATATATTTTTAAGAATATCATTTAATAATTTTGTATTACAACAGTTGATTAAAGCATGTGAGGCTAGTCTTGAGATTAGAGGTTTGATTCTGCTTAATACTTTATTTTCTTTAAAACAAACACAATCAACTCATCTGCGGAACTATTAAGGATTAAGTTTGATCTTACATTTATGAAAAGATTGTGTAATGATTTCGTCTCACTCGCTAAAATGACCGGTGTGTTATAATGAAATTCTTAAACGAAAGTTCAAAAAGAGGAATAGGTGATTTACCGAACCTCTATAAAACTTAGATTGTTGGTTGTTTCTGTATTAGATATTTAAGTATTTAGAATTGCATATTATTAGTTAAAAAAAATTAAATTATAGTTTTACCTTGCATACCTAATTCACCCCCTCTTAGGTTTACCTAGGCTATCCCTTTAGGGTTTAACACATTAAAGATCAATTGGACAAAAATGTATTTAGAATTACAATAAAAAAATTTGAAATAACAATGATCAAAATAAATAAATAAATATATCCCATTATTCAAAAGGAGTTGAAAATCCAGGTTGGTCCCTAAAATTTTAGTTTATGCATTATTTATTTTACATTTCGATCCTAAACTTCATACTTTTTTCACGTTTTAGTCTTTGAGTAGTGATGGGAGAGAGAGAAAATTACTTAAAAATAAATGGAGAGAGAAAGGGTTCGGACGAACACATTTTAGCCACGAAAAAATAGATCTTGGGGTAAATTGGTTCGACTTGTAGAGAGAAGTTTCATGGAGGTGGTTTGAATTTTTAATTTTGTTGAAAAAAAGTATATTGGGATTTGAAAAGTTTTTTTATTCAATTTAATTTAGATTTTTAGACCAATTGCACGATGTTTTTTTAGTTTAAAAAGGATTTAATGAGGTCTCTAAGATTTGTTTTAGTGAAAACAAGTTAAAATTGAGTTTTAGAAATTCAAGATCTAGGATCTTAACTTTTCAATCATCGAAAATGACCAATGTTTGAATTAATAAATAATGTGTCGTCTATTTTATTAAAAAAAAATTAAAACAAACAAAGTGTCATCAATTCGTTAAAAAAAGCTAGGCGGACAAGCGTGATCTTATAAGTTCATACGCTCTTGTGCTTTTTTTATTTTTTGAGCCCATCATGTTGTTACTATTCATGTGCCATCCATCTTTTTAAGTCTAGTCACCTTATTTTTTTTATATTACCTTTCAATTTGTTTTTTTTTTAATAAGATCATAATAAAGATAATAATTAAAATGATATTTAAAATATTTTCTAATTTCGCCATAGCTTTCAAATAAAATTATAATCTTTATGGTAATATTAACAATTATTTTAAGAAGTATTATATATAAACCTAATATGCATTTAAAAAAAAATAATATGCTCATGAATATTCAATGTGATTTTTTTTATTATAATTTTCTTACATAATTATCTCAAACTAACTATTTTTTTATTTTATTCCCTACTATCATATATGAATTATCGTGTCATAATTAGTTTAAATTTTTTTTATTAAAATTTAATTTCAAATCATAGTAAGTTTTTATTTATAAACAATGCTTTTATGATTTTTTTATCAAAACAAAAAAAAATTGAATAAGGAAATGTGGTTTTTATTGAAGAGACACATTTTTTTTTATCTTAATTCAAATTATTAATATTTTATGAATATTTATTTTAACTTTTTATTCAAACAACTTGCTACTAATAAAAAAATATTTTTGTAAAAACAATATATGAACAAAATATACTTTTTTCTTTATATTTTAAATTGTTGTATTTCTTATAAATATTTATTTTAATTAAAACATGACTAAATTAAAATAAATCTTTAAAATTACTTCACGACATTGCACAGAAAAAAACTTGTACATCTTAAATTGTTATGTGAGTTTTAGAATTATAAATTCATCCAATTATCGAAATATACTTTGATTTTTTACTATTTTATCATTAAATAAAAAATGCTTTTACTTTAAAATTTTAAATCATTAAATAAAATTCTAGAATGGTTTTATTTTATTTGAGCGAGGTCATTCTTGTAATCATATGTAGGGAACAACTTCAATCTCTTTCTTTTAAAAACTTATTTGTTTTTGTGTTTTAAAAGTATTTTTAAAAAATTAATTTTTTTTATTTTTTTTACTTCAAATTAATTTTTTCATACTTTCAAATCGTTTTACTATGTTAATATCAAAAAAAAATTAAATATAAAAAATAATATTTTAATATATTTTTAAATAAAATATACTTTAAAAAATACAAAATGCCTTAATTAGCTCGATGCGTAAACGACACAACAGGCCTGAAATTCTGGATAAGTAGATAAGGGCTAAGGTGTCAATCGCTGCCCCTTATGATATGTTGGGTAATTGTTTGGTTGGTATCGAATCGGTACTCACATGTGTTGAGAAGTGATAAATGGTCAAAAGCATCTTCTCTTTCTTTCCTTTTCTATGTTTTCTTTCTATAACTAAGGATGGTTTTTAACATTTCCAATTCCTTGATTAATGATTATATATTTCTTAAACACAAAGCAATATTAACATGTTTAGTTAGAAAGATAAATATGAAGATATATAAAATTAAATTTATTTTTAAAACAATTTGTTATTTTGGAACTGGAAAGATACAAGATAAATGTTTTTTTTATCCTATAAAAAAAATTTAATTTCAAAATTATCCTTAATATTATTCATTTTAAGTTGGATAGCCACGACGATCCTGTTTATTTTCTTGATCGATAATTCCATGAAAAATTCTATTTTTTAATTAATTTTTTAAATCACTCTTCCTACTTAAATTAAGTGCATTTATCAATAAAGACAGGTTGAAGATTAATCTCTAAAGTTCTCTTATTTTAATTTTATAAATAATAGATAGTTATTATTAAGGGTTTTTTTTAATAAATGATACATTCTTTGCATTCCTCCAATATAACTCAATTTTTATTAATCTTTGTTTCTTTCTACCTATAATGGCCTTTGATTTTATGTATATTCATAACTATTTTACAAAGTTAATCTCAATTCTTTTTTATTGAAAGGTAAAGCAATTGTTGTTGTTGTTGTTGTTGTTGTTGTTGTTGTTAAATGATATTCATGGAAAAGATATCTTATTTGCTGAAAATTATTAAAACAAGATTTACCACAAAAAAATCATTAGTTGGAGTGATGCTTATGAGCAAAATAAACATCATTAAAAAAAAAATCATAGAGTTCACACCCTAGAGTTTTAGATGGATAAGTAGCTTATTTATGAAAATTAAAGTGTCACTGTATAAGAAAAGCATAAAAAAATGCTTTGTATAAAAAATTGGAACTTGGCACTATTAATGTTGTAGGAAAACTACCCTCCATAAAATAAACATGTACATGGTTGTTTATTTCAGTGTTATTACTAATTAGAAAGGTAAGTTACTTACTAGGTAGATTGTATTATATATGGGTTATCTAATCTAAACTCCTCAACCTTGAAGTTTTGCCGCTAAAAGTTTCTCATTCATATCTCTTTCTTATGTAGATATAGGCAATGATTTTATTTTATTTCATATTACTTTTTTAATAAAAAATGGAATTCCACAAGAAACTTAATCCTCTTTATCTATATATAATAAATTCTTTATAGCTAATAAACTTAAATTTAATAGGCCCAAAAAAAACCTTAAAAGGCCTCATTCAATGTACTTGGGCACATGACTTCATGGGAGGAGCTCGACTCCGTGGGCTTTCCCTTGAAGAAATGGTAATTGAGGGTTTAGAGCTAATACATGCCAATTTTAACTTAGAATATTTGAAAAACTTATAACTCAGATGAATGAAAATTTTATTGGATGTGGTCTTATTGCAAAACATCACTAGAACAATCATAAGAGGTTGAAGAGGAAATGTCAAACTGCAATAAATGTGCTTAGTTATAGTGGATTTGGTTAGAATTATGGGAAACAATGTGTGGTAGTGGATAACAAACAAGTACTGAAAGGGTGGTTAAAGATGTTTCAATTTATTTTAATTATCATAGCTCGTACTTTAAGTTAATTGTTTTCATCTAATCATTTGAATACCCCTAGCTTGTAGTTTATATCAATTATACATTTATTTACTCATTACAATGATCACAGCTCATGCTTTATGCTAATCTCATTTGTCGAATCATCTCAATGCCTTTCATAGGTGGTTTATACCAATCTTATCTAATACTCATAATTCAGGCTTTGAACCCAATATATGGTCATAAATCATGATTAATATATTTATCTCTTACTTAACTTGGATTATGGTTTCATTAACCATGATCATTACAATTAACTCATATTTAACTTTAGTTATAGTTTCATTGACCCCCAATTAATACACTTAACTCATGTTTAACTTCGATTATGGGTTTATAATCGTGACTTATGTTTAAAGCTGAACCTATTCATTTACTCAATTTAATACCCTTTAACTCAAGCATTAATTTAATCATGGGATTCATCAAACCATTTTTTTAATCACGGTCCATGCTTTAAGATGTTTGAATTCACTATTCTATTCAAATAATCATCGACCCCGTGTATCCCCTCAATCGTATTCGTTATTACATTTCAATACTCGTAACCTATACTTTATATCTATTGTGTATTTATCAATATACTATCATTCTTGTGGCCTATGCTTACATCATCCCTACACTTATTGATCAATTTTGAGAATTTATAATGTGTTTTACATAAACCATATTTATTGATTCATTTCCATGGTCGTGATCTTGTGCTTCAAGACATTTTCTAATGCCTACTATTACGATTGGCCCAATATTCATAATAACCCTTATCATTAGAGCTGGCTTAGATTTCTAAAATAACCCCTACTCATCTGATCAACTTAGATTTCAGTATAGCATCCGATCATGCGACCTACATAGATTTCCTCAAAATAGTCTGCTGCTAGTATAACCGGCTTATTTTCTCATTATAGTCCTTGTCATTGCAACTAATGTATTTTAACATTATAGTCCTCGTCATTGCGACTAATGTATTTTAACATTATAGTCCTCGCCACTATAGCTAACTAGTTATAAATCGTTTTCTGCCTCATTGACATATTTCATTTGATACCATTCTCCCGCCCTGAATGCATATTTTATAAGGTATTATTTTTCCCATCCTAAATGCATATTTCATTTGATACCATTTACTCACCCTGAAGGCATATTTTATAAGGTATCATTTTCACATTCACATCACATACTTAATTTTACTCATTGTTTTCATATTTGCATTTCGTACTTTGTTTCTTCATTATTTTCACTTTCGTACATCGTACTTAATTTACTCATCATTTTCTCGCACTCATTCCTCATATTGGAATCATATTCATATATTCACCTTTATTTTGTAATTGCTTACTTTTATCGATTTGTCATTCGCTTATTCACATTGTATTCATAATTACATAATTAAACAAAATCAGTTCTTAAAATAAAAGAAAAAGGTGACGAAACCTAGAGTTTGTGCAAAATGTGCTCCTCTACGAGTACCACTTCTAATGTCCCTCCTGAAATTTACAATAACACATCTTGAATTAATACTCAAGCTTTTTAATCCAATCAGCACACTTACTTATTCACTTCATCATATATTTTCACATTTACTTTAAATGTCTAAACATCTCGTCATTTATTTTTGTAGTTCATTAAATGTGCCCACATTTCATCCATTAAGCTTAATGTCTAAGCTTTTTGTCAACTAATTTCATATCCCAATTAAATATCTAAACATTATGTGTAACCATTTTCCATAATACAATTCAATATCCACACATCATGTCAACCATTTACATAATCCAATTCAATATCTAATTATTTTGTCAACTAAACTCAATGTCTAAACTTTTCATCGATGAATTTTAATATCTAAATATCTAAACTTTTTGTCGATAAATTTCAATGTCTAAATGTTTCAGCTTTCCATCCACAAAAATTCATGTCTAACATTTTGTGAAACACATGATAGGGATTGGATTTAAACTATCATATAATTGGCATTTGGACATGCCCAACCTTCTCAATCCAAATCAACAATAGTTCAATCATATAGTAACTCATTTACAAGAACCACAATAACCTTAAATCTATAAATCAACATCATCACATCTAAAATATACAAATCTAATGAGTTTTCCATACTTTTTTCATTTTAAAATATAACAACAATAACTTAAGCTTTTAGCAATCCACATTATAGTAGTCAAAACCTATCTTAAGCATTCTCAATATCATTAAAATATCATAATCAACACAATAGTCAAATTTTCAATTCCCCTCAAATTCTCAACCATGAACGACTACTTTAATATCTCAAACTCTATAATTCGTTTCAGTTTTTTTCATTTACTTTCTCTTACGTTGTTTCCCACACCAATCAACCAAAGATTTAGTCAAACTACCAATTCCATACTTAAAATTACATAAACCCTACAATTTAAAATTTTACTAATTACCTTTACTAATCTAACTCTAGTTAATGAGTTCTTGGTGAAAGAGACCAAAAATCCCTCATTTCTTCACTTTCCAACCTTTCTCTTTCTAGCAACACAAAATCCTCCAAATTTTCTCTAGGATTTTCAAGCTAGAATTATTTTTATATATGGGAATCACATAAGACCACCACCATTTCATCTCATTTGATTTGAAAAAAAAAATAAAGAAAGAAAGAAAAAACTCTCATAACCCTCTCCCTCTCCCATTAATATCGTCGACCTTAAATAAAAAGGAGGGAAGATATTTTTTTTCATCTAGTCATGAAAATGCCACTAGTTTAAATATCATATTTGTTATTCTATTAAATCTCTTACCATCGGTATTTTTCTTGTAATTTTTTAATTTTTTAAGGTCATACGCTAATTAAATGGGAATTTTCACCCCTGATAATAAAAAATTTACTCTTAATTTATTTTTATTTTTTTGTTGGAAATGATTCTATTTATCACGAGGTTAACATTTTCCCTTTAATTTTCTACCAAATATGACTAATTTTTGTTAAATCTTCTACCAAAACTTTTTTTTTTTTGTCAAGGTTTATAAATAATCTAAATAATCAATCTTTTTTTAAAAATAACACAGTGTTTTTTATATAAGAGCTAGAATTGACATGAGTAATGAAACCCAAACCAGGTAAAATTCTAAAATCTAACCAGAAAGAAATCCTAAATAATTAGGGGAAAAAATCCAAGTATAGCAATAATGTTCATGTTCTATAATGACAATGTAATAAGGCCCCTTTAGGTCAAATCTCAACCTAATTCAATGTTCGAATAAGTTATGCATATTTTTGTTAGAAACATCATTTAACATATTTATACTTCTTCTTGAATTTGTTGTTACACATCCCAATATATATATTAAATCTCAAGGCATTTGAATAATTTCTAGGTGTTTATCTTTTTTTCTTGTAATTTTGGAGATTTTTTTTTCATTATGATGATGCCATGTAGGATAGTACTTTATTTTTATTATTTTATTTAATTATTTCTTTACTGGGGATATATGTTGAAACCAGCTTAACATCTGCCTCCTAAAAAGAAAAATAAGTTTACAGTGAAACTTCCACGCAAGTGTTCAAAAAGATTAACAGACAGGAGAGGACCATGTCTATTTTGGAGATATATGAACTTGGTTTTCTTTCCATAAACTGAAGACCTTTTCTAACACTTTTTTTTTTCTTTTATTATGCACGGGTTATTTATTTATTTATTTTTAGTTCCAGTTTTTCTGTGTGTGAACAAACACTACCTGTGGATAACTGGTCAGTGCTAATTTAAAATCCAATTACAAGATGCAACATGAAAAAACCAAGATGGGTAAAAAGACATTGATGTCAGAGTTAATCAGATAATAATTGGCAGTATGTGCTAAGATCATTTGCGAGCTTGAATTAGAAGTTTCCTTCCAAAAGCACCCCAAAAAACAAAGGAATGCGCAAAAGTCTCCAACCCCATGAAGGAGAAAGGAGAAATACAAGCATTTCTGGCTAAGTTTTGGGGAAAAAATGAGGATTCTAGATTCCCTGATCACTCACGTCAAGCTAAGAGAGCAGTTAGGGAAGAGGAGACATCATTAGAGCGGGCTGGCTGTAATTTCATTGTTTGCATTTCGAGTTCCTGTTCTGTTTACCTTTTATCTACTTGTTTCTTTGCCTTGTTCTTATTGCCTATAAAATATATATTTACTATTGTTATGCGTACCTGAAGATCAGGTGCTACTTTGAAGTTTGATCTGATCGCTTAACGCCAAGTGAGAACATATGCTCCACTCCATTATAAAAAGAAACATGACATCCATGTAAGTCTGAGCAGAAAGTTTTGCTGAATTTTATTTTTTAGAAAGGTTGAGAAATGAACTCCTGATCATGCCTTGTGTTTAAAAAAAACAACCTTTTAACACAATAGGATAGGATGCTACGATACAACAGACATTTATTGAGCATCAAATTCCAGGCGCGCATATACAGTCTCTCCAGTGAATGGTCGATGTGCATGCAGGAGAGTGTGGTGTTGTGGGTATCGTACACTGCATAGATGTTTAGAAATGTGAATGAAAGTATGGCATGGTTAGTCTCCTTTCCTTCATAGAAATGTGAGAGCTTTTTCTCTGTACAGGTTGACCTAGTAGTAAGTGGCAAATACTTTACAACCACAAAGTACAAATGATAGTCGTCGAGTGACTCGATGAAAATACGAAATTTGCGAGGACTTCACGTGTCTCGTCTTGTTATTTAGCAATTATCAAGCCTTGCTTAGGCAAATAAATAAAAACAAAGAGGGCATGGTGGCAGAGGACTGCTTTCTGATCAAGATCAGCTGATGTGCGTTAATAAGGCCCAGCAAGACTAGCAAATCCGAAACAAACAAAACAAAACAACCTATGAAGCATGAATCTTCTCTCTAGACTCTAAATTATATGTGGGGTTACTGGTGCCTGGAACTACTGCTCATCCCCACAGGGCCTTTACAAGATCTAATGTCAATCTCAACCCTCTTCTTGATATTATATTATGTGCTTTCTGTCTCAAAGGAATTGGGGTTTCCTTTCTGTGACAAAAGACAATCAAGTAGATACAACCAGATCCTCATCTGAAAGCTCTGACTTTGCTTTGGCCACCGCACGAGATGCCTTAATTAATCATTTGAATTATTAGAGGTTGTGATTACTCGTAGCTAACCTGGCTGCAACACCATTGTGGTGGTTCTAAATTGCTAGAAAGTTTTTTTCTTTTTTGACTTGTAATAGAAGTTTAATTCACAGTATATCGCGTACGCAGCCAGCTGTAGATTAAAACTATACTGAAAATGACAAAATTGAGGCCTCCTGCAGCCCCTACTCAAATGGCTCACTACCTTGGTGTAAGCTACGTACAATATAGAGTTGCCTTTAGGCTAAGCTAGAGACCACACCGTATAGACAGACTGTGGCTTGGAAAATGTAAACAGTACTCTCGCACAAGTTGGTGATTTCACAACGGGCAAACGGCTCTATGCCAAAGTCTCGATACATGGAAACAACAGCAAAAACAACGCAAACAACAAACAAGAAATACTCTTTTAAGTACTCCAAAACAATATATTATTCAAAAAAAAGAGAGAGGGGCAAAGCATCGGTTCCAGTTCCTTTGCCTTGGACCTTTTCCTTTGGCCCCTTCTCCTCTCCCATCGATACCATCCTACCCCCATTTTTCTTCCTCTATTTCAACAAATTCACATTGCAAGGGAACGTTTAGGTTTACCTCAACTACTATTTAAACCCACTTTGATTCTCTCTCCCCCTGAATTAATAACAGTCATCTTCTATTTCCTTATAAACTACATCTCTCTTTCTCTCCGCTGAAACTAAAACCCTACACCACCCAAGAATTACGCGTATTCATCATCATTAATGGAAGACAATGTTAAAGAGAAGAGACCCAAGTTCTGCATCAATGACCACGTAGACATTCTTTTGGAAATCCTGAAACGACTCGACGGCCGCTCTCTCTGTGTTTCTGCCTGCGTCTGCCGTCTCTGGTGCACCATTGCCCGCAACGACTCTCTCTGGGAGCATCTGTGCTTCCGCCACGTTTCCCCTCCTCCCTCCTCTGGCGTCCGCCCCGTCGTCGTGGCTCTCGGTGGCTACAAGAGGCTGTACATGGTGTGCGTGCGGCCCGTGCTGAGTCGGCTGGGCCGATTGAGGCTTGCTGGTGACTCGGACCGGGTCAGGAGGGTGTGGACTCGGGATGAGGTCCAGCTCTCGCTCTCTCTGTTCTGTGTTGATTATTATGAGAGACTTGGGAGACTCGGAGGTGGCGGGGATGCGTCCGGATCGTCTCTCATGTTCCTCTGCAAGCCTGTTAATGTTTGATTTGTTGACTTTTTTTTTTCTTAGACTTGTTCGTTTGATTGACTGATTAGTGCTTGAGCAACAGCGATTTCATGGTGGTCGGTCCCGCACAATTAAAAAAAAAAAAAAAGAGTGGGATTTTAGGATATGCTTGTATACTACACATTAGCATTCGACCAAAATATTCATAAAAAAAAAAAATTAATTTGTGTGTAGTCTATAGATTTTATGGAATAACATGTCAACGGTTGTGTTTGTATAGTCAAGAGATAAGTATTTTAGTATTGATGCATTCCATTTAGTATTAAACTATATTGATGATCGATGCCAGGTTAATTTATTTGCAGAGTAAAAAAAATGGTATAGCGGAAAAATAACTAAAAATAATGATGAT
>Ga0325402_1000088_pt1 | contig 44049 bp, 22 predicted proteins | sample PopdelMetagenome_22_FD_207212 | JGI IMG/M metagenome (GOLD analysis project Ga0325402, IMG submission 207212) | Populus deltoides microbial communities from Bellville, Georgia, United States - Xylem-PdKOR-R3 | ecosystem: Host-associated > Plants > Phyllosphere > Stem > Wood/Secondary xylem... | reverse complement strand
AAATAAAATATAAATATGTTTATTCAACTTATTTCATTACAAGTCGAATAATTTTTTTTATAACACAAAAGAATTAATATGTAGATGTTCTTAAAATACTTTTTAACATTGAGTAAAAAATATAATTATAAATTAAAAATTCAATTCTTGTATATAATAAAATATAATAAAAATTATATGTGTTAATAAAAATATGTAAGATCTCAAGTTAATTTTTAATTTAGCAAGAATGAAACAATGTTACAATTTGCTAGAGTAAAATATTATCTTCTTAGTTTTTGTATAATAATTTTTTAAAAAATAAAAAATAAAATATAGATAGGTTAAATGTAGAGTGATAAATATTTAAAGTGTAAGAAATAAAAAAAATATATTTTTTTTCAAAAAAAGTGTAAAGAAAAAACTTAAAAAATATTGTTAAAAAATTAATGATAAATAGATTAAGTGTAAAATAATAAAAATTTCAAGTAGAAAGAGAAAAATACTATTTTCTAAAAGTGCACGCAACATGAAACAATTCTAAAATTTTAATTTTTTCACCCCTACAGTCAAAACTATTAGCAAAATTTACAATTATACTATTTTTACAGAAAAATACTATTTTCTAATATTTAGAAATTGTAATAATATTGCGAATAAGACTTTCATGATGTTGAATAAATTTATTTTATTAGAAGGCTAAATTCTAAAGAAATTAAATTATCTTTTCCTTTACCGTCATTAATTTAATATGAAAAATGCAACGGCTAAAATCCAGCCTTTCCTAGATTCCCTATCACTAGCTCCTGTGCGCGGGGCCAATTACGACTGCTGTAGATTCACATGTCAGGCAATTTCAAGAGCCGTCGGACACTCATATTTGGCTGTTCCTAAGGAGACCACGACGGATGTCCAGAAAGGCCGAGAAACGTGACCTCTCTGTGATTAAAGAATTTACGAGTTTTGGAATGATTTTTCTGAAAATGAAAGAATGATAAAGACGGTTCACCAACTACAAGTTTCGTAGGAGAAAGAAAAAGTGCACGCAACAGAACATCTGCTTATGACAAAAGTCAACTGTGTCTTCAGTGCCGTGGTGTGATATTTAAAAATATATTAAAATATTTTTTAAAATTCTTACCATTATCACGTAAAAACTATAAAAGAAAACATTAAAAAACCATGAATTTAATGTTTTTTTTTAATTAAATGTAATTTTAAAATGCATCTAAATGCAATAAACAGTTATAGTTGTTGTGTGAGCTGGTAGAGGATCTGAGCTATTGGACACTGGTTACTGGGTTAAAAATACAGTTGTTTTTTATAATCTAAATTAAATCTCAAACTAGAAAATTACAAGTTTTTCAAATAAACTCGGGGGGCATGCCGGGTTTAATAAATATTTGACAATAGATGAAGCTGGTTTGACAAAAACGACACCGCTAAAGCGGCCGACATGCTGCGAAGCTATGCATGCCCATAAGATAGATATTTTTGAAGGAAAGACATGCTTACGATCACACCACCGACCCGTTGTGCCCGTGGGGCCCTTGTGCACTCGGACCATATCCTTCCTGGCACTTAGGGGACAGCAATCATAGCTTGTGGATAACTATGAAATTAAGTGTATAACATATGATTACCTAAAGGAATAATGGAGAGAGTCATGGGAAGTGTGAGCAGAGCCTTCCTTCCATATTGGTCTGATAGATTCCCAATAAGCGGCAACATCACAACTGTTCCCATTCCAATAATCTGCATAATATACTAATGTTACAAACAAATTTAAAGAATAATGCACCCATGACATCAACAGTGGGAAACAGAAGTGACTTCAACTCTTAGTACTTGGACTGCTTCCGTTATGAGTATTGGACTCCCTCAATTATTACGACCCTAGATTTTATGTTCCTGTAGGAGTTGGGTAATTGTCGCTGTGATGAGAATGAAGAGAGACACACTGGCCAGCCATTTCAAATATCTGTTGTTATTTACACATCATAAATAGTATCTAAGAAAACTTACTGTGGAGGAATATTAAACAAGAATAACAGAGTGATGCTGCTTGTCCTGAAATTAAGATTGATTTTCTGGAAAAATCTAACCATTTGATCAATGGTGGGTTGTTTAACTTGTAGCTAGGATCGATCAGTGAGATCCATCTCATCAATAACTGACAGTAGAAATTCATTTCAGAAAGAATTACTCATCAAATGAATAACTTCAGTACTGCTTCTGCATCCTCAACTAGTAATTAACTAACTGGTTCTGTCATGTAAGATGAAAGTAGATGTCATTTTCTCCTAGTGAACCTCCGAGGAATAAGATCATAATATTGCCTGTTATGCAGATGGATGGATGGATGGCTATGAACATCTTTCTTGGTAGGTTTGAGTTGCAGGTGGAACTCTATGGATAGACAGAATGGACACAGAAGAGATATTGCTAGCCAAATCATACGCCATCGCCATCTACATATCCTTGCATGGCGTATATTGATATAGACATCAAGAGGATATATACTAGAAGAGGGCATATGTATATATGGCACTAAGGTTTTTTGAATTAAAAAAGATGAGTTTCTGGGAAACCTCAAGAACCCTTTTTTTTTTATGTGTTCTTCCAAAAGAAATGTTTTTTAAGTAGCTCTTTAATTGTCTTATGTGATTAAATTAAAAGGCACATGGACATGCACTGATTGTTTTCTAATAAAGAAAATGAGTTCATATGGAATTTCTTGAAGACCCTTTTTGGTTCTGTTTATAGTCTTCATCGTTTCTTCAGAGATCATGTAAGCCATGCAAATTAAATTAAGAAATGCATAATCAATCACCCCTACTGAGAATTCGCAATTTCTCCCATGGATAAAGATGAAGGAAAATAAATAAAAATATAAAGAGAGTAGCATACGGCTTGCTGGAATCCGGTGAGGTAAATGGCAAGAGAGCACTCATCTTGACCTGGACAAACTGCTACCATGGTGACATCGGTTACGGCCGGAAGCACCATTAAGCTAGCGAAGGTGGAGAGGAATACTGTCACAAAGAGGTGGATCAATTCTGTGAACTTCTCCATGCCCTTCTTTTTCTCAGAAAATCTAGCAATAGCCCTCTTGGTGCTGCTTTTTTCTTTAACGTTAAAACTCTACTAGCTAGCTTTACTTCTGAAGAACTTGCATACCACACTCGAAAAGGAGCAGATATTAATGGGTGGGTGGGTGGGTGGGTGGCTGCCTAGTCCTTTTCTATATATGTTTTTTCCGTCAAAAGTGGGCATAGAATGCCAATAAATAGTCAAATTAATTATAATTTTATAGCAGTTTCTAATCGCGACATTTGATGAAGTATAATGAACAATTTCTTTTTAACAACCCCACTCCAATTTCTTTTATCTGTTTTTATTACACATGTTTTTTTTATAACTACAGTTTAAAGGGGTATATGTGTCACTTTTATTATAATACATCATGCTTTAAAAACACAATATGATAAGTTATTAAATTTATAAAGCGTAATAACTATCTTGTTACGGTTATAAATAACAATATTTAGTAAATATTATATTTTAGAAGCAATGAAAATATGCTATTTTTCAAAAAAAAAAATTCATATGATATTGATCTTCTAAAATCTTTAAATTACTATTTTAAAAAAATTATAAGAAAATTCAATTTTAACCGAAAGAATGTCAAAGAAAATTAAAAAAACTCGAGTGAGAGTATTGTTTTAATTGATTCAAATTTCATGTGGGGTGAATGGTCTGGTGGATACATGGAAGGGCACACAGTATAGAGTGTGGACTGTAGACAAATTAAAACAGTAATTAAAAGGACAAGTCTTGAAAGGACAAATCTTGAAAGGATAGTGGAGGGTATTGAAGACATTAATTATATAAATGGTGGTCCAGTACTAAAAACTTGAGATTAAGATGTTTGTTTTTTCTGTGATTTCAGGTTTGAGTCCTGTGGTTGCTCATATAATGACCACTAGAGGCTTATATAATCATTAACTTCAAGGCTCATGGAATTAGTCGAGTTGCATGGAAGGTGACACAAACACCCATGTTAAACAAAAAATAATAATGGAGTACGATCCACTTACGAAAAGAAGAAAAATATCTACTTTTTAGCCAGTTATACGCATGGTAGTGTACCAGCTCTACCTAGCTACAGTTAGAATTTTCTGTAGCTTATAAGAATATGCATGAGAGGGACAACGTTATATATACTGTTTTTTTCGATAAAGATAAATCAAAAATCAATAATATGTAAACAAGTATCCCATAAAAAAGATAGACAAGTAGAAAAAGAGAAGGCTTGATTTAGTATATATTATATATATATAACACATAAGCGTTGCTTAACTTTTTATTATGGTGGGATATATATACGTGTTTTTGGAAGTATAGTTGTGATTGTTTATTAAAGTGTTTTTTACTCGGTAATGTATCAAAATAATATTTTTTTTTTATTTTTTAAAAATTATTTTTGACATCAGCATATCAAAATGATCTAAAAACACTAAAAATATATTAATTTGAAGCAAATAAAAAAATAATTTTTTTTAAAAGTATTTTTAAAACACAAATCTATGTCGAGGTTTTATAAATAAATAAAGGAAAAAATTGATTTGGGTGACTTAATTAAAAATCAGTTAACTTGCAACTCAATTCAATTTGATCTATTAAAAAGTAATAAAAAATACATTGATTTTTTTAAAAGCTTTATAAAATAACTTTATTTTAACATTTTAAAAAATTTGAGTTAAATCTAGATGAGTCAACCCTCTTGAAACATAATCTAGATTTTATTTTGGTTGAGTTTAATAATTATTATAATTTATGATCTGATAAGGTTGGATCTTGTAGGGTTTAATATTTATTGTAGTTAAAATATATAAATTTCTTTCATCAAAATTAATTTTTTTAACACGTGCTTTACTTTACCAACTCATTTTTAGAGAATTTTCACTGTTTGAAATATATAATTACATGAACTCTCATCAGTCAACTGCAGAGATAATTATTATAAAATCTTCAAATTTTATTTAATGACCATTTTAGGCCTTGACCCATACTAGTGGGCCGAAAACATAATCATTAGGCCCAATTATGCAATCGTGACTGCAGGCCTGGGCTCCACCTTTTTTTCTTAAAAAAAAAAAACCAATCTTGAGTTTTTATTTAGTAACTACGCTTGCAAGCCTTGATTATATTGGTTGGTCCAAATTAACACTAGGCAAGTACTTTCACTCACATAAATCATTAAGCCCAAATGCGCTTCATTGTGATCGTGCGAGCTATGGAATCGTGATTCTTGATCTGTAGCCCGTAAAGAAAAACCTTTTTATTTTGGATTTTTTTTTTGTGAAAAGATATTTTTGTTATTTTCTTTTCCTCGTCATTCCTGATTTTTTTATTATTAATATAGGTATCTGGTCTAATTTGTGCGCAGCTCGACTAACTCCACGAACCCTGAAATTAACGACCACATAAATCTCTAGTGATCATCATCATACCCCACTCAAGGTTGACCTTATGTCGTGTATGGAGATTGACCCGGTTTAATTTAATTTTTGATTAATTTTTTAAAAGATAAAAGCTTGAAATATTTTTTTTTATAAAAAAACTAGTTTTTTTCTAGTAATTCAATTTGAACTAGATTTTAAATTAGTAAGTTATCACATTAGCCTGCTACACTACAATAAAAAAATATAATATTTTTTTAATGAAATACAAGATAAATAATTTTATCTATGCTAGTTTTTGAAATAAAATAAAAGCTTAAAATATTTTTTTTAAAAAAAACTAACTTTTTTCACTAGTCTAATTTGAGTTAAATCCAAGATCAATCAATCATTAGATTAACCTATTAATTCACACAGATAAACATAAGGAATACAATATTTTCTTATGAAATATAAGATAAATAATTCTCTCTATGCTAGTCTCCTAAACTAATAAGAAAAAAATAATATTTTTAGACTAAATAATTCTATACTTCTTAAAGTAAATAGGAGAAACAATAAAAATATTATAAATAAAAAAACATTTTTTTAAATTAAATAATTAAAAAATAACCAGGAAACAAATAGTTTTCATCCAGTTATATATTTTTCCTTGGTAAATTACGAGTTGGGTAAGATGGTGAAATTTCGAACAAATAAATCTTATTATGTAAATGGACTTGAAAATATCTTTATTAGGAAATAAAAATAAAAATGAAAATGAAAATGAAAATGAAGCTCATCTAATAAAGTTGGAACTCCAATTTGGGGCTTTGTAAGAAAGTTCGTAAAGAACTTCGAAGAATTTACTTGGAAAGATCTCTCGTGTTAATTACAAGCCTAACTAGACGAGTTTTTATCCCCCAAGTTACCGGCATGAGGACAAAATCTGTTGAAATTTACATCTACTAGGCTGCACTTCCTCGAGAGAAACTTTAGAATAAAATCAAAAGCGAGAAATATGACCAAAATCTCAAGTCTTAATTAATTCCTAAATTTAATCAATTAACTTAAATTAATTAATTTTAAAAGTATCAAGTGTCATCATGTATATATTTTTTGGCTTTTCTTTCAATATTCAAATTTATTGAGATAAAATACAATAAAAACCTCTTTATCTTTTCAATATAAAACAAAATTCTCTTTATTTATCTACCTAATATAAAAACTATTATTTTTATAACATAGCTAGTTATAAACTCCATCTCTAGTTGCAAAACTGCGGCACACGGCTTGTTTTCTGCGGTGCCCTTCATACCGCGTTAAATCAACCAGTCGAGAGGAGGCTACCAGCATAGTTTTCACATCCGGTCTAGTGGTTGATTTGAGTCTTGAATTTTAATTGAGTTAATTTTTTTAAAATTAAAATAATATTATTTATTAAAAAAAAGTTAATGGATCGTAATCGAGTTTTTAATCAGGTCTTACTAAGTCAACTCGTCAAGTTAGCTGGGTTATGCCAGGTTTTTTCTTCTTTTATTTTTTTGTAACCCGGTCTAGTTTCAGTCCCGAGTTGGCAGGGTCTAGATTAACTCGACAGATGAGTCTAGTTTCAAAACTATAACTACAAGTATTTTTCTCTTTTGACTTTTTAAATTTGATCGGAAATATATTTTTTAAATGCATCAATCGTATAAAAAATATACTTTTAAGATTATTTGGAAAAAAAAAATCTAATCTAAGAGACTAAGTCCATCAGAGGATATCTTTATTTTTTCTTAAAAAAGCTGTTAACATCAGATTCAATGGATGTTTTGTCAATGGGCGCCGACAGTCGCTATCTTGAAACAGTTGAACGGGAAAGCTTGTTACAGGAAATTTCACTAAAGGTTCACTAATCAGGTAGAAGAAAAGGGGGAGTCACTGGGCCTCCTGCAGGACCTGAACCTACTACAAGCATGCTGGCCAGCTTAAGCTCTGCCCTAGAGGAGGGCATATAACGAACAAGGAGTAAAATGTTATAAATCATCATCAGATGAGATCTTTATTTAACTGGGTTTACAAGCTTCATCTGTCCACGTTTAGCTTGTTCGTGAATTGGCGTAAACTTGAATCTGTTTTAGATTGATGTCACGAGAACGCGTTAGGTGGCTAGCATTACAAGCCGCAATCTAAGAAGCTCTGCAGAAGTTTCTATCTTGTGCTTGAAAATTTGTGTTGCTCGACATATTTGGCCTGAACTTCTGTGCAAATAATACATTATTAAAACAGAGCGACTTCTGAGAGTTTCACTTTTCTTTTGTCTTATATAAAACCTCATGCAACTATATAACTGAAACCCCAATGCAAATGATTATAGAAAAGCGGCATCAACAGCATAGCATGCGTTGTGTTTTATTTGGTTAGCTGTATCATCAAATTTTGCACTAGAAATGAAGCTTGTTGCCTTGCCAGTATTCTTAACTTCCTTTTTAGCTGCTGCTCTGGTTGTGAACTTTTCATCTGCTGTCCTTATGTATTTGTTGTTCAACTTCTTAATTGTGGTCATCATCTTTTGGAGTTATAAGCCATGCAAAGAAGAACTCGATGAATTCTGGCCGCCTTTACTGTCTTCATGTGGAGATGCCTACGTTAAGAGCAAGGGTGAGAATGAGAGCAATGAGAATGCTGAATCTTCATGTGATGTTGCAGGGGGCATATGTGTTAACATTAAGGGCGAGAATGACAATAATGAGAAGGCCCAGGACAATGACAATGGCAATGGCATAGACAATGATGACGAGAAGCACAGTTGTTCTGATGGTTGTAATGAAGACGACAACAACAATGGAAGCGCTGCCGAGATTGGTTGGCAAGATGATGATGAAGAGATTGATGAGAATCTGGACAAGAGAATTGAAGACTTCATTGCTAAGGTTAATAATGGATGGAGGGAAGAAATGTTAAGGGACCAATAAATAATCATCTTCATGTTCAGTTGTGGCTTGTTTAAACAGGTATTAAAAATAGCTCACCGAAGCACTTGTGAATACAGTAAATGGTTTTCGCGACTCTCGATACCCAGATTTTTGCAGGGGGCTCTGTTCGTCAAGTTTCCCTTTTTTACTCATCTTTGGTCGTTTTGCTTGATTTATTTTCTCTTATTACGACGACAATCAAATATGGCATGTATAAGCGTGAAGGTAAAATACTCGTCTTTTCTTCTTATCTGGGTTGTACTCGGGCTGGAGTGTGAAAGAATGAGCCAGCATCACAACTTAACACACACAACTGCAATCCAAAACACAACTTAATCGGGCAGAATCCACCACAAGAATGTCCTGATTTCATAATAATTTAAACCAAGAACGTTTTGTTAATCAAAATCTTAATGTTATCATCACTATATTATGGTACTTTATAATCCTATCAATCGAACTTCTTTTTTTTGTTTTTTTTCCTTTCCAATGTGAAAGAATATCCTCATCCTGCTTTATGTATTGAGACGTTGAGACCAAGTCTCTTTCCAATAAGATCTTAAACAGTTCATCCACATCCACAATAAACTAATTTTCTTTCAGCCTTTCACTTTTTTTCTTTTCGTTTTCGATTTCAGATAAATTTCGCAGAAATACATAAAAAAAATAATACAAAGAATCAAGCATGCATCGAGGGGAGAATTTTTTTCATGTTGCTTCATGATGTGCCAACGACCTGGTCAGATGAAACAAACGTGTAGGACAACCTGCTACTTAAATGGCTTCAAGAATCCTTACTTGTAGAGGGTAAAATACTCATATTACATTTAGTTCACGGAACTCTCAAGGTAAAGATTCTAAGCTACAAGGAACCTGATCAAAGAGGGACACTTCAATTTGAATTTTAACCTCAACTCAACTCCTGACGCCAAAGCAAACATGGCATATATACCCCACGTAGTCTCTCTTGTTTTGCAAGAATACTAGGGAGCTATACAGGAAAACACGTTTCAACTCCATACCCTTCCAAGTAGACTCCGACTTAAAACGGATATTGCCTGTGGATGTTTTGTTCCATTAGCAAGAAGGCTTTGATTTGCTTTGCATGACAAACGCAAACAGAAATATTGATGAGCTTAAGTATGGATATGATGGTCCAATGAGTGTTTATGATACAAATACCATAAACGAGGGAAAAGAGAGACTAATTAAGGAGGCTTCTCGTAGGAATTCTGCTCTCTGAAGTCTGCAATTGCACTTCGTATCATTTCAGACACATGGGGTTGAACAAACATGTGAGAGCTGTCCAAAATATGAATAATGAACTTCTGTGATGCCGGTAGCGAAGCATTCAAATTGATGATGAATTGTGCCATAGGTATGTCACTACAATATAAACATGACAAAAGTCCTTCGGTAAAAAAAATTGGAGCAAGATAGGTGAAGCTAAACAAAAGCCTCCACCACATGCATGAAATATATGCACATCTAAATGCACCTACTTGGCCATTCCATTGCAAGCAACGAATGGCTTCAAATTATCGCATTGATGACAATCACATACCAGCCCAAGAATGGATGGCTAGAAATTCATTAACAACTAAACAATTCCTCAATTTCCTTGGCTGAAAAGGTTTTAAGCTAATGAGATATTTACCAGGATATGAACAACCCTTTAGTAGCGTTCACCATTTGTAGGAGTCTAAAGTCTGAACTGCAAGAAAAGTTACAGGGATTTGAAAGTTAGCACATTTTCTGGATTGAATATAATACCATAAACAAATGCAACAACATCAGACTGGAACAAAAGAACCAAAACAACAAAAAGAATAAAGAATCTTATTGTTTATTTCTACAGCAGCCCATGAACCAAAACACGAATTTCCAAAGAATTGCTTCACCATCAGAGAGAACGCAATTGAATAACAAAGATTTCAAATTCAATTACATCAGAAAGCCACAAAGTTTATGTTTTTGGTCTTTGCTTACACAAAACAATTTAAAAAAAGAAAATTGACCAAAAAAAAGTGTAATCAGTTGCAGGAGCAATAACCAAAAGAACCCAGAGGGAGTATTTTGGCCCATAAAAAATCACGGAATATTAATCTATAATATTCCATGATTTTAATCTATAGCGGTATTTCACTTTTTTTTTATGAAAAGTTGAGGACATCATGGAATAGAAAATCTAAAAACCTGTTGTCGTCGCTTCCTATTGCAATACTATTGTAACAAAACAACAAGAGTATCTTGGCCTTCTCATTATCTCTAAGCAATCCAACGTTGGCCTCATCACTGCAACTGAGAACTGTTGATGTTATTTACATGCTCAATTGCATGATATAATCACCAATCGCATCAACTAAATCCTAATTTATCTCAAATCAACAAGCCCTAATACATAAAACTTAACCCTAAACAACAATCCAATCAACGCTCAAACAATCACAAAATAAATATGAAACCCACGAAATAATGAGTAATAAAGGATGTTTACCTAGATTTGTCGACTGAGGAGTGGTGGTCGCTGCGGTGGAGGCTACAAATCGCCTTGGGGACGGCGGTTTTTGGAGAAAAAACACTAAGGATGCTGGGTTTGGAGGAGAAACAATCGGCTGGTTTATGCGGTTTCAAGGAGGAAAGAAAGGGTTGGGTCGACTGGGTTTTTTTAGCAGCGGCGGAAATGAGGAAGAAGAAAGGAAGTGCTATTCTAAATTTATCTTTTTAACTTAACATATTTTATCTTTTTTGAGTTTATTTTTTTTATTTTGAAATACTAAATAAATACAACCCAAGATTATTCATAAAAACGTTCCTTCACTGCAATCAATTTGCAACGAAAATCAGTCCTCTTGTATTCTCCAACGTGAAATTCTTTCTCAACTAAATTCAAATCGAACAATAAAGATGCTGCCCTGGAATTATGTAACCAGTCTTTGACAGCGATTTCAAGTTTGCTTTTGAGGAATGACGATCATCTTCTTCGACCCTTTGGCAATCTTAAGCATGTTTTCCACAACCCCAACCTGATGACCTTTTCCTTTCAGCTCTATTTCTATTTCTTGCCGTTGGTGACCGATTAGGTTGCGAAATCCTTCTCTCTGTTTGCAAAACTGGGTTGTCTTAGTCTTCAACTTCTGAAACAAAAAGACAAAAAAAATGAAACGATGAGGTAAAGGAATGTGTAGGCAACATGGAGAGACTACTGCTAATTCTCAACCACTCTCACCCTGGAACAGTCAAGTTGATATCGATTTTCATTGCAAGTCTTGGACAAAGATTCTAAATCAGGCGATCGCGTCGGAATGGAAGCTAAAACTGGAAAGTGGTAGTCCTTCAGACAGCCATTCACTGTAATGACCAATTACTGGAGATCATCAAACACGTCGGGAAGGTGATTGAGAAGGAATTGAGCTGCAGCATCGCTAACATATGTAAACACTGTATAATTCAGCATAAAACAATGGTAACAGGTAAGTATAAGCATTGGATATCTAACTTTTTTAGAGCATTTTCAGAATCAGAACCTAACATAGAATTCAAAGAGAGATGCTCAAGAGAAGCAAACACTCCACTGGGCTCTTCAAGACACTTATATTGGAGATCTAACTTGAATTCTGAATGTCTTGGAACCAAAAATCCACCTAGGCGACTCAAAAGACTGAATTTTCCTCCGACCCAAAAGATGGTTCATCTAAGCTAGAATTTTCCTCCGACTCGGAGAATGGATCTTCTTCAGCTATCGCAACCTCAAGGTTAATCTCCTGAACTTGACAATTCACAGAAACACCGATCCATTTATCAATAAGATTTAAATCAATATCACAGTTATCTGTGTGCCGGCAAGCCCAGTGGAGTAAAAAACGAAGTATCGCCAACCCATTTCGCTGGCTCAGCAATCTATCCACACGATCACCAAATTGCTTACACAAAATTTGAGGGACCATCATATGAACAATTTGTTACAAACTTAAGAATGGGCTAGAGACGGACAATTGTCTACACCATTTTGATGCTGCTACAGTTCGAGCCTTGCCATCCATCTCAAGGAAGGAAAAAAAAATTGTGCTGAATAATGGGGTCTGGCAGATTAGATAATCGAACCAACACCGCAGCATTACTACACTGCTTTTCGACCTCGTCCTGTGACCTCGTCCTTATGCTCAAAAGTCCTCTACTACAGATGTGAAAAACTGCCTAATCAGAGATGTATCTCAAACTAATACAGGAAACAACATGTCCAAAATCATTGAAGATGGAATCAACACGACTATAAATAAATACCATATGACAAATATACAAAAGCAATAGGCACAATGAAAAATAAGGCTGAGACAGAGAGATTTCAGTTTGGAGCATCACAAAATTCTCTTAATACATTGCCTAATCAGATAATTGTTTTTTTTATGTTTCTGAAGGCAAAACTTCTAAGGAGATGGTTAATTGGATAATGTTCAATAGACGGGGAATCTAGTTGAGAATTATTTTTGTGTGGGGATTCAATGGATAATTGGGTGATAGTTGGGAAATAAATATGTCTTTTGTCCACATTAAATTTAATTCATGCTTTAAAAAAAAGGAAGTTATTCACACTAATAATAAGAATGAGATAATAACATAATAATAAGTGTGAATTTTTACAGTGTATGTCAACGATTATTTATTTCAAATAGATGTGGAGACTCTGAAAATTATAACAATCAAGTAATTATATTACAGGAAGAATGTATTATATGCTTCTTCTTTTCTGTTGCCTAGCCATGCTGTGCCTTCTACTGGCTCTCTGATGCCCATCGCAGTTAATTGACGAGCTTTAGCATGCATGTAAATTTTTGTCCCCCATACAAATTGAAAAAACCCATTTCAACAAGACTGTCTTCTACTTTGGTTATATTATTTTGGCCAAAGTAGATGAAATCAATCACTTACAGGGTGGTTGTTTCCTATTTCAGAAGTTGAGTTCGTAGATGAGGAGGTAGCACTTATAATTGGCTAACTATAACAATACCAAAAGCAGCCTGGAGTTAGGTGTGTATGATATTCTTCTTTCAAAGAATACAAACTACATATTGGAATATGGAAGTTAAGATGGTTAGGGCTTGGGAGAAGATGAATGATTGGAATGACAGGTTACAGACAGCTCACCAATTGACAATCTTGCATTTGTACGAGGACCCCATCACACCTACCCTGTTCTCCTGAAATTTCTTTTGACCTTTCTTATAGATTTGGTCCTGTGCTGTGTTTTGCTGTGCTTATTCAACTGCTCAAAGCTTATTCAAGATAACCAAACACAGATAACCTCTTGATTTCATGTATACGCGTTGCTACTTTCCAGCGCAATGTCAGGATTTGCATGTGAGGGGTTGGTGAGCTTCGTTATGGTTTGTTGTCATACATCAATAAATTAATTAATCAGTTAGAAAGCTTAATCGATTAAGAAATATTTCTTTTGATTGCTTCGAAATGCAAGTAAACCAACTCTTTCTTTGACAAACGAGCCTCTGATCTCATAGCAAGAAGCATTTGTAAGCGACGTGACCAGGCATTCTGGTTTTTTGGCTAACAAAGTCAAGCTATCAGTGGTTATATCTGGATTATAGTTTATTAAGATTCTGAAGCAGTTCCTATATAAGGCTGGTAGATACAGGAGTTACTAATCCATTATACCACATATCAATCTGCTAACGGGGAAATTAAAGATGGACCAGTGCTTGGAAGTTTCAGAAGGGAAGGCCTCACCGAAGAGAGATTTTCGAGCATTAAGAGGTCGAAATCATCGGAGTCTGAAGAGCAATTTGTTGGAATCCATTGCACAAGTAAATGATGGAAGTGTTGCTTCACACACCAATGAAGATGAAGATGGATTTGTGAGGATGAAGTTGGTGGTAAGGAAGCAAGATTTAAAGCAAATGTTAGAGCTGATGAGAGGTTGCGAGAGCAGTACTAATCAATCATATTCACCGGCATCATCTTTATCCCTCGAACAGCGATTAAATCTTCTGCGGAGAAAGCATCTTTCAAGATCCAACGCAGCAAAGAGGAGTTGCCGGCGTTCTTGGACTCCTGCACTCCAAAGTATTCCTGAAGAGCTCTTATATTAACTGCTGACATGCTAACATCTAGAAAGGTTTTTCCTTACAACTTACATGTCATCAATCCTGTTTGTTTCCTCCATTCTGCTGTCAGTTTCATGTTATTGTGCTTCTGCTATATCCAAGTTTTGTTGAATAAATATATTGCTTGTTAAGACACAAAATCACTGAAGAATGGGGAATTCGACAGAGAAAGATGGAAGAAAATAAGAAGTAAGCATCAATGGTAAGAATTCGACAGCAAAAAACCTGTGAATTCCTACCCTTTCTTGCTTCAATATGGATTGGAAGGGTATGCTGGTAAAAAAAAAAGATCCTATTAATTAGGAAAGGGGATGGATACAAGATTAAAAGGTAATGTATCCTCAGATAAAATGAAGATAGGAAATCAAAAGAGTTTAATGATTTTCCTCAATGGCGGCTAATCCATGAGGTTTTTCTTCTTATTTTGAACCACACAATGGTATGATATTTCCCTTCCTGATTCAGAACTGACTACCATCTCATTATGCAGCAACTAAAAATTAACTTTGATCAATAGACTAATGCCGTCTTTTCTTGTCTCGGCAGCCCGCGCTTCCACACTTGCATTTGAATGCTTTGATCGGATGATGCTTGTCATCAAACTGAATACCATAATCCTGCAATAATAAACATTCATTAACGCTGCAATATATAGTCTTAAAGTCAACAGATGCCAAATAAATTTGTTCTGTTTACTGAACAAAGCACGTGATATAAGATGGAGCGAAATTTTACCCACGTCAACTCTTCCATCGGCTCAATACCTCTAGCTGTGAAAAAAGCATGCTGCATGATAAGTAGAAAAAATAAACAATTGAACCCTTACATCCACGGAATTCAAGATATGATTCTATTTCACTGAGAAAAAGAAAAACACTAGCTAGCATTTGGTTACTGTTACGAGATAGTGGAGACAAAAGGGACTTGTCTCCTATATTTCCTGTTTTAAAAAAACAGAATTTCAATTCAAAATTATCACAGAAATATCTTATTTCATGTCTTTGTTTTCGTTCTTTCAATCAAACATTTTTTTTGTTTATTTTATATTTATCTCTTCTGTCATAAGACACCAGCTAAATGCAACTCAAGCTTGAGAATCTAAGCTTCATACTCTATAATAGTGATGATCCGGAGTCTCCACTTCCACTGGAATCTCAATCAAGTTAGAATCATAACACCTGACAAAAAAAAAAGTATAATTAAGATATCCACTCTCATGCATGATAAAAACATAGCACCTAAAAAATTTCTTAATCAAGTAGAGGCAAGGGAGGAAAGTGTCAGGAGGGCTATGGAAGCACCTGTGATTGATAAACCTGCCAATGTTTCCAAATTCTGTTGCGTCCAAGCAAAGGGCCTCCTCATCCTCCAGTATCCTTTCAGAGCCCCAGTCTGCATCCAGCAGCACTGGATAAGTATGCCTCTCCTTTTTAGCAGCCCTTTCATTGTTTCTTTCGTACAGTTCCTGATTCGTCACAATTTCACCTACGTACTCACAAATGAAAGTACCTTTCTTCAGGGCATTCACAGATTGAACACCCCACCCTTTCCCTTCAGGTGCTGCAAAAACCTAGATAATATATACATAACTTGGTAGTTAATACACAAAAAGATGCCATGAAGAAAAAAGGACACAAATACTAAATGGCTTCTAAATGAACATGCTGAGGTATCTAACAGGAATTTACTCAGACCTGCAAAGCAACTTGTATCCCTCGCTGGACAACACGATTTCCACATTTCTTGTTGCATCCACATTTACTCCAGCACTCTTTTATAAATTTCCTAGTTAAATGGCCCTTGCATCGTTTTATTTTCCCATATCTCTGTTGCGGTTCATTCTGCAGGGGGCAGATTTCACAGTAGTAGAAGTGTTTTCTTTGAGGATCCAGAGACACGGCAATGGCTTCATCCAAAAATTCTTCCTTCAGCATTCCCTTCTGCGTGTAAACAAACTCGCCACCTGTTTCCGCAGCACATGCACAAGGCAAGTCTGAGGATAGACAATCTCCAAGACAGTGTGCACAACAGTTATCTTCTGATATTCGAGCAAGAGAAAAATCAACATGGCCACCTTGGTATACCATGTTATTTTTTATGTAGATAAAATCTGGCAACTCTAGTGTGCTGCTTTCATTCACTAGGGGAACTGGTATATTATCTTCACCACGAGATATATCTTTGAGATAAATGGGGTATTTCTTTTGAAGGACAGCCTCCATCATCTGTGGTTCTGAAGATTGTGGGTCATGTAGAACCTTACTCGGCTCCAATGTAGAGTTGTCCTCGTTATCATCTGTTACAACTTCTTTTCCTTCAGGCTGCTTTGATTTCTCACAAATGTTTCTCCCAGTTTCACTGCTAGAACCGTTGTCCATCTCCAAGAAGAACCAGCACACCTTTTCCATCAACTTCACCAAAGAGAAATCAGGATTCTGGATTCCATATGTTTTGCGGCATTCATCTTCCACCTCTTCTAGAACTGCATCCAAACTCCGTTGTCTGAAATAAGAATTTCCAGAAGAGTCACAAATTAAGGAGACCTTCACTTCTGCATTGACTGAAGATGCAATATCAAACTGTGATGAATTGGAAACATCTTCATGTACTCTATCCTCCATAACTTTATCCTTCACAATATTTGATCTTGTTCCTCTAGCAGCAGCTTGAGGAGATTCTAGACTCTTTCCTTTATCCCGAGCTGGTGGACTAGAACCCAAAATTTTAGCTTTTTTGTTAGCAAAGTTAACAGCAGAAAATGAAGCCTGGCCATGCCGATGTTCGAAATTGCGATTCAAGTTTGATTCCTCATTACTCTCCTTTGTTAGAATATCAATCAGTTCTTTATAATTATCTTCTTCAATGAGCTTCCAGTCATCTTTATACAATTTTACCAGTCTTTTTAGCGTTTCCTTAACCTTTTCTTCGGCGAAGCCAAAATGCGCCACTGCCATGGATGCCTCTGCTATTTTTGTACTGTGACCACCAGTATTTCGTGCCATATCTAACCGAAAATTCAATGCAAATCTGGAACTAACTTCCTCTGGCCCTTCACCTTCAACAATAGGCTTCAAAGTGAGAATTCTTGTCCACTTCTGACAAAACAATATTGTTAAAACTTTTAAAGTGGAGGCATCTCCTACTCTGATTTTTAAGTCCCTTGGTGTAAAACCAATTTGGACTCTTCAAATCTGACATGAAGTTAAAAGAAGAAAAATTGTCAGCTGAACTATTTCAATTGAGTGACGCTAGAAAAAAAAAACGTTAAACATTAAATCTTAAACCCTAAATCTTTACAAAGACACAAGAAATCATCAATTGCAAAGGTTTGAACTTTATCACTCAAAAAAGAAATATAGCCTTTAAGAATATAATTAAAGATTTATATATATCATCAATATTCTAAGAAAAAAGTTGGTTTCTTTTCTCTTTTGATTAATCTTATTGTAGGAAGGCTCCTGAAAAAGACCCTGGTGGGGTCGAGTTTTCCTTGAAGGAAAAAACATGACAAAAAACCCTAACCTACTGTAAATTAAATAATAGGTTTGCTGCAAGAAAAGAGGTTTAAAGAGGTAAAAACCTGAAAACTCAATTTCAAACCCCACCATAGTTCATTGAAACTCTTGCAAAATAGGAGAGATTGATGAGTTTATAGCTCACTAATACTCTTGACAAGGATACTTAATCTATCATAAATAAAATTTAAAAACAAAAAATAGAAGGAAAATTACTTACCACTCAAAAAAAATTGAAGTTTCTTCCTCTTTGTGCCTCGTGGCACGACTGTGTAGCCCTGTGCTGTGAGCTTTCTCACATGTTACACTCCAAGTTTCTCTCTTTTATGCTGCCCCTTTTTGATCTGAGTGTCATACTCTTTCCTCATCTATTTTTCTGGGGTTTCAAGAACTAATTTATGTATTGTATTTGTTCATTTTTAAACCCGATTTTATGTATTTATGCCGATCGGTCTTCTTCTTGACGCAGTTGGGAATTACAGGGATACAAAGCTGGCAGATTAATCGTGGTCTGGGCGGTCAAAATTTGTTGCACAAAGCGAGGAAGCATCATAAATTCATGACCAAAAAATCCACTGCCACTTTCCTTTTATGGAACTTGAATCAAACTTGGTGTCCGAATTGAGAAAAAACATCAACGTTAAAATCCCACGCAGATTTGAGTTTATCTGGCAGGATTTTGATTGTAGTTTAAAAAACATGAGAGTCGAAATCTAATTTGTTTGCTTTAATTGTGTAAAAAATAATGGAAAAACAAAATAATTTTCCCAATTTAATTAGTTTGCTTTACAATGACCTAAAATGTACAGAATTAGGGAAAAATTGTTAAATCCTTGGGAAATAAACTCTCTCTTTCTTGTATATAAAAGTGGAATCCACCCTAATAATTACTTATAAACCTCAATTTTGTACGAAAAACATGAGAGAATATAAACTATAAAAGTATTGAATAATAATTTCTTATAAAATCAAGGAAGGAGTGCTGGCATCATTTTGTAATCAAGGTTAATGGGCCATGTAACCAATGGGCCTCGTCTTGTAGCTCCATTTCACTCATAGATATTGTAAAACCCATTTTGTATCCAGGCCCAATAGGCCCGTATTAAATAAAATAGAAAAAGATCCAAGTAAAGGCTAATGATATCTGTCATTTGCCTTTAAACATAAGTTATAAGAATTGAAGTTGGATAGCATTGTCACGTAAAATTTAATTTATTATTTTATTATTAAATATTTATGTTCAAATAGTTTGTTTCTTTGAGAGATTTTATAATTCTTTGTATAAACCTAAAAACTAATATAAACAAATTAAAAAATCTAAAGACAACAAGGTAAAAAAAAAAAAACAAAAAACAAAATTGAAGCCAAATAGGATTGTAACACAAAACTCTAATTCATGATTTTATTACATATTTATCTTCAAGCAGTCCATCTCTTTAAAAGATTCACAACTCCTTACTAAACCCAAAAATAAACATAAATAAACTAAAAAAAAAATCCAAAAATAAAAGAAAAGCAATAAAAAAAACTCAAACAAGTTGGGAAACCTAAAAATAAAAATAAAAACAATAAAAGGCCCAAAAAACTAGAAAAAAATAAAATTATGAAATAAAATTTAATTTTTTAAAATAAATAAAAATATAAAAATAACTTGAAAATATAAATAATTAACTTTTCATAAAAAGTCCTCCCACAGTCCCACTTATTTTGTTTTTTAAATGCATAATATAAAAAGAAATAAGTCTCAGGCCCAAGAAGCAATGGGCTTCCAATGGACCACTCTCTCCGTTTTTTTTTATTTTATATATATATAACTTTTTGTCATCCACGGGATGAAAGCTCATTCCCTTACAAAATCATCTTTATTGGATTATATATATGGGCTGAAAGCTCCTTCGCTTACAAAATCCTCACATCAACTCCTATTTTTTCTTGATTTATCATAGAAAAACTCATGTTTTTTTTAATTAAATTAATTGGAGCTTTAGTCACCGTATTCTTGCAATATTTTTAAAGGGTATCCTCTACTCTAGAATTCTTATGATTCATCATCTAACTTAATTATCCCATTAATTCAAGATAATATGAAAAGTGAACATTTATCTAACACATGTTAATAATTAACAGTAAATTAAAAAATAAATAAACGATTCATATTAACAAATATCAAGAAGACAAGGAAGTAAGGGGCAAATATATATTTTCATCTCTTCTCCTCACTTGACATGTCGTTTCGATTTTCATCAAGGTCACTAAGCGGTAACTGAAGATAAAATGATAAACAAAGAAACAAAAACGATGCGTCGGAAATAGGACACGTAGTGTTAAACCAGAAGAGAAGGGAAGTGCTGGGAAAAATCGTTTGTTACATATATTAGTGGGAAGGAAAGTTCTTTATATATATATATATATATATATTCTGAAATCTTAGAGGAAGTTTTATTATTAGTTACTAAAAATTGCCTTTTTTTTTTTTGTTTATGCATCTGAAATTGCAGAGAAGTAACATCAATTGGATTTTTTTTGGTTAGTATGGAATTGTTACAGATATCGATAAATGTAGTTTGAAACAAGAGTTTTGAGCTTTACTCGAGTGGTTGAAAAAGCTTGCAAGAAAATTGAGCTTGCCTCGTAACTGGCTTGCCATTGTAAAAATTAGTCCTGGAGAGGAATTTTGCATGGCCATTTTGCTCGTTCAGGAGTAGTTTTGCGAGCCTGGAAGTTTTTGATCTTCTGTTTCGGAGATTAGAGAAAGGAAAAGAAAGAAAGGGACAGGAGGCTAAGTAGTTTGAGTCGGATTAAAATGAGCTGTGGTTGTGCTGATCTCTCATATCTTTTCAGTTATGCAAACCTTACTAAACATCTATAAATTTGATTTTATTTCTTGAGTTGAGTATGAAAATGGTCGTGTTCCTTTGAAACAGTAGGTAATTCGCTTCAGTATCTTATTCTTTATATCTATTTCTGAGTTGTTTAGTGTCCAACAATGATGGTTTTATTACGTAAAAATTGTTTGTGATTCTATATTTCCTGAAAAAACGAAGGAATTTATTGCAAAACTCTGCTGAAATGGTGGGGCTGAGCAATGCTGGGTATGTAGGTTTAGGAGAAGCATCCTTTCCAACATTAGATAAGTTCCAGAAGGTTCAATCATACCGCTTGTTTTCTTGATCTTTTATAAAGTTTCCGGGGGAACATTTGGAGTTGAAGACAGTGTTCAGGCAGCTGGACCACTTTTAGCTCTTCTTGGTTTTTTTATTTTTCTATTTATATGGAGCATTCCAGAAGCTTTGATAACTGCAGAAATGGGTACCATGTTCCCAGAAAATGGTGGATATGTTGTTTGGGTTTCGTCAGCTTTGGGTCCTTACTGGGGATTTCAACAAGGTTGGATGAAATGGCTAAGCGGTGTTATCGATGATGCACCATATCCGTCACTGTTCCTAGATTATAATCAGCAATCCTGACATTGGTGGGTGGTTTCCCCAGGATAGTAGCGGTTCTGGCTTTGACGGTGGCCCACCCATACATGAACTACAGACTACAGAGGTTTAAGCATAGTGGGATGGGTTGCTATACTCCTAGGGGTGTTTTCCCTGCTTCCTTTTGTGTTAATGGGACCGCTGGCGATCCCAAAACAGGAGCCATCAAGGTGGTTTGTGGTAGATTTCACCAATGTGGACTGGGGTTGTACTTAAACACACTGTTCTGGAACCTCAACTACTGGGATTCCATCAGTACTCTGCAGGAGAGGAATACAACTCTTCCAAAAGCTCTTTTTTATGCTCTTATCTTGGATGTTTCTGCGTACTTCTTTCCTCTCTTAATTTGTACTGGAGCAGTTCCACTGGACCAGGAAATGTGGTCTGGTGGGTATTTCTCTGATGTTGCTAAAATTTTAGGTGGTGTATGGTTGAGATCTTGGATCCAAGGGGCTTCTGCGTTGTCCAACACGGACATGTTTGTGGCAGAGATGAGCAGCGACTCTTTCCAACTTCTAGAGATGGCAGAGCGTGGGATGCTTCCAGAGATCTTTGGCAAGAGGACTCGTTATGGAACCCGCTTACTGGGATTTTATTCTCTGCACCTGGTGTGTACTTCTTACACTGTTTTGGAATGATTATGGAATTTATAGCATTTGTAAAATTAAGGATTGAATCCCCGGCAGCACCAAGGCCTAATAATATACCTGTTGGAACAGTTGGAGCAATTTTGTTCTGCATTCCTCTAACCTTGATAATTTTAGTGGTGTTGGCACTTGCTTCTCTCAAAGCCATGGCTATTAGCATGATTGTTGTGATTATAGGGCTTATTATGCAGCCTTGTCTTGACCATGCGAAGAAGAAGAGGTGGTTCAGCTTTTCTAAAAATTCTAATCTTTCATCTATCCATCCTGCGTAATGAACATGAATGCTTGTTACAATTTTGATTTTTCCTTTTTTCTTCACCTCCAAAATGCGAATGCAGTGCTATCCTTCTTTATCCGCCTTGCATGCTTATCAATGCTTGAAAATGCTTATGGTTATGGATATGAGACCAGGTGACCACCAGTTGCAAATGGCATAGTGTGGTTATATTAAGACATCAGTATCAGGATAAGAAATATATGACACGCAAGGATTGCACAAGTCAAGTATATAAAAACTCGAAAGTACTGTAGACCTAGTGATTCTCATTGCTAGAGCCCAGGTGTTGAATCATGCAGCATTTATCTCGTGTTCATTAGATGTTTGATTCTACAACAAATGTCCTGGGCAAATTGATGGTTCTCTGAATTGTTTGTTTCTCATATTATACATTCAGGGATAATGGTACTTGGATAATATTATTATATTATCATCTTAGTTTCTTGGTTCTGCAATTTTTCTTATATCTGCTTATATATGGCAAAGGCAAGAAAAGCTCGAAGCATAAGTTGGAACATGGCTACCATTTGGCTCGGATCCAGAAATTGAATGTTCAGAGGCTTAATGAAGGCCTTGGCTCATTATTTCACCCTATAAAGTGGTTAGAAAAATTCGTGCACGTCAGATACCAAATGATTATTTCCCTCACATTTTCATGGGTTATGAAAAAAGGTTCTAATGTACCTGTTCAGGTACGGATGACTCGCTTATGAGAAAAAGACTCGAGACTTGGTAAGCACTTACGTAAAAGCCAACACAAGAAGATTATTAAAAAAAAAAAAACATCAAGTGTTGTTGCTGATTATTGCTGCCGGCGCCTCAACTCAAAAGACCAAATCGAGGTCTAGATCCTCCGAGAAGGATCCTTCATTTAACAAGGGGAAGAGGAAGAAAGAAGTACGGACCTGCGAGATAAGGATCGTGAAAGGATGGACAAGTAAAGGAACTCCGAAAGCTAAGTAGAGAAAACAGTTAAAATAACAGAAACCCAAGATGATCTAATGGAAGGATGGGAGCAAGGGGAAGGAGAAGGGGGAGGGGGAGAAAATGAGAGAAGGGAAAGAAATAGGATATATAAAGGAAAATCTGAAAGCACAAACATGAAAGGAGATGAAAAACGAGAAAACCTTCCGCTTTCTCGCCTAGAACAGCCATGAGCAGCATGCTAGGCGCCACCCGCATCGGAGCATGCACTCCTAGAAACCAGCCAAAAAAAGATAGAAAAGAAAGAAAGAAGCAAACGAGATGCATCGTTTTGAACTGAGAGGAACGATCTTTTTTCCTACTAGTACAGAGATACATGAATTCAATCACGAGAGTTTCAAATATGAAAAACATATTTAAAGGAGAAGTAATAAAGAAAGATGTACGTGTAAAAGGAGCATGGGATAGAATACTTTCGCGCGCGCGCGCGCGCGCAATAAGAAATATTATATTTTTCAATAAGTAATGGAAAGGTACTGACTAGGCCGTGTCGGAGAAGTTGATCGGAAACCCCCTTTCCGATTTGGCCTTGCGCGTATAGGATACCTAGAGAACCGGACTGAAGACACCGGCAGCAATAATCAGCAACAACATGAAGGACCTTGGGTGGTGGGGCACATGTTTGTGACGTTGGATTGCATTAAATAAAAGGACTCCCACTTGCTCGTGCCTCCATGTGAGCCGCAACAAGCTGTCAGTAACTAAAGAAACCCACCACATGGCAATCATCCAAATGAGTAGCTAGAACAACTTTCTTCGGATTTTACAACTTCTTGCCTATAAAACATCGCTGTCTTTTTTGGCATTTCTTGCTTGACCTAAAAGGCAATAAAGATCGAAAGCAACACGAAAACATTCTCTCTTTCTTTCAGCATTTGAAAAAAGAAATTATAACCAGGCTCTTCTAGTTCCTCACCTGTGATTGAAATATTAAGCAAAGAAGAGCATAAGAGGGAGAAAATGGGTGTTCTCAGAAACTCACCGAAAGCTTCTCCAATAAAAAAATCTGCCACCCTTCAACACCTCTTTGATTTGGAGGCCAACAATAGCAATGGCACTAAGATTTACAGTCCCAAAAGTAGCAAGCAGTCTATCACTGAATCTGAATATGGAGAAATCTTGTCTATTATATCTCACTGTTGCTCCATCTTCACTTTCACTGATCCTCTGGAGTCTCCCTCAGAGCAAGATGTCAAGCGATTAAAGCTCTTCCAGCTTCTTTCTTTCATGAAGAAACCCAAAAAGCCCCTGCCTGAAGAAATTATACGCCCGCTTGTGTCTATGCTATCGGCAAACCTTTTCAGGCCTCTCCCGCCATCTGCCAAACGAACTGTCGTCTGTGAATTAACTGAGGATGAAGACCTCGTTTCCACTCTCTCGCCTGCTTGGCCACACCTGCAAGTAGTTTACGACATTCTGCTTCGACTAGTCCTCAGTATTGATCCCAAAGTTCTCCGTGGTTATGTCGATGAACGTTTCCTTGTCAACCTTCTGTCCCTCTTTCAGACCGAAGACCGAAGAGAACGCGATAATCTGAAGAATGTTTACCACCGGATATATTCCAAGTTCACCTTCTACAGGGCAATCATGAGGAAATCTATGAAGGATGTTTTCTTGCACTATGTTTTCGAGTCAGAGAAGCATTCTGGGATTGGTGAGCTGCTTGAGATATGGGGAAGCATCATCAATGGTTTTACTGTCCCACTGAAAGAAGAGCACAAGCTGTTCTTGATGAGAGTGCTTATTCCTTTGCACAAGGCCAAGGGGATGCCAGTTTACCATAGACAGCTGGCTTATTGTGTTAATCAATTTGTGCAGAAGGAACCAATGCTTGGTGGGACTGTTGTTAGAGGGATCTTAAAGTATTGGCCTGCCACAAATTGTCAGAAAGAAGTTCTGCTCATTGATGAATTGGAGGAACTGGTGGAGAATATAGATCCTGATCACTATAGAAAGTTAGCTTTGCCTATATGTACCCAAATTTCGAGGTGCTTGAACAGTTTGAACTCACAGGTAAGCTAATTATGATCCATGATACATCCTCATAAGAATTCCTTGATAGTTTCTAAGCTAATTCTTTTTGTGCATTGGGTTCATGAAACAGTAAATCATGCTCTACTGGTTCCTGAAGGCTCCTTTTCCTCCCAGGGAAAAGGTCCTGAAAGTGGCTACAAGATATACAATCAGGCCTCGCAAAACCTCCCATTTTGTTTGATGATGTTAAGAGATAACCTGATAGTTAGTTAAGCTTAATTGCATTGTTTACAAGCGGATCTTGTGAACACAATTCAGGGTCTCGAGATTTTTTTGCATCTGCTATGCATCTGCAAGAAGCTTTCTTCTATAGGCTTCTTTCATTTTCTGTCCCTCTTTTTTCCCTCTATGGATGTCATTAAGGTTTAATTATTAATGATCATAATACCCTAAGGCCTAAATAACTTGAAATTCAGGTTGCAGAACGTGCACTATACGTGTGGAACAATGAACAATTTGTGAAGATGGCATCATCAATGATGGAAGAGGTGTTTCCTGTGGTAATAGAAAGCGTAGAAAAGAACCTGAAGTGGCACTGGAGCAAGAGTGTAAAACAACTGACAGAAAATGTGAAGACAATGATAGAAGAAATGGATCCAAATTTATATGACAAGTGCCTGGAAGAAATAGCCCACAAAGAGTACTTAGCTGGCCAAGAAGATATCAAGAGGAAAGAAAATTGGGAAAGGTTAGAATTGGCAATTTGGCAGCAGCCAAAAATCATCAGTTCTTCCAGCCACAAAAATGTATATATGTCTCCCATTAATGAGCAAAGAATCTGACTCTTTGCTGGCAATTGGTATTCAAAAATTATTTGACACTGCTATACAAAGTTATAAAACAAAGACTTCTTGATTTCCAATATGATCTAACAGGTCACATTTCCTAGGGTCGTTCACCAACCATATAGGAATACCAAATAACCTAAATCCATGTTGACTTGGTGGTGAAATAGATTTATGAAAGGCAGGGATGATCATATAATTATAATTTAAGTCATCACAATTACAAATGCCACGGTAGGGATTTGCTAGTATCAAGTGGTGTACCTTGATCTGGCTTTGGGTTAGTTTGTGTTTGGTACCGTGGTAAATCTTGCTTTACAAAAGTATTTTTGGCTTAAAAATGTATTATAATCCTCCTCGGTATCAACAAATTAGGTGCATTACAACCCTCCATGAAAGCCAACAAATTGGAAAAGATCCCCTCCACAAGGCTAGTTAAAATCAATGAATTTGACCGTCTAAAGACGGCCATCCTTGAAATCTATACCATGTTGATTTCCTAATGGAAGGACCTTTCTCGATCAGAAAATAATGGACATCGAATCATACTAGCCCCCTCTGTTCCCATTTTATTGGACCAAAATTTCACATAACAATAATATATTGGCCCAAAAAGGTGATGCTTAGTAAAATGTCACAGTTGAAGAACAATCTAAGCAGCAGCAAATTTGTAGCATCTCCTTCACTCTGCTGCTGCTGGGTTTAACATGGACGGGGCAACATCTTGCCAACTCTTCATTTTCCTAAAGGTTAAACTGTACCCTCCAATCGTAGGTACTGACTCAGCCTTTATTGTGTTTCATTTATAATCTCGTGATTCAACGTTGAATACAATGTTTTAACTGTATGATGTGAGTTTTAATCTCTTCTCTGTGTCTGAAAGAAAGCATCCATGTCATAGCCCATACTATAAAACCTCGTAAAGAATACCTGAATAGAAAAAAGGAATGGAATATTGTTTCGTTAGAGCTTGAATGAGTTGACTTCTAGCTATATAGAAAGTATATTAGTTACAAATCTCAATCTTCGATGAGAATGTTGGGTTTTTGTTTTGATTTTGGTAATTAATTCTTGTTTTCTCATCGACCCTTTTGATATTTTAGCAAATTATCATTCTTTGAACTAGTTCTCGAATCTCTATTGTAACCGATTCGCTGTTATTATGTTTGGGTCTAATCATAGCAGAATATAATTTTTTTATCTTTTTTTTTATGCTGCAACAGAGAAAAGATTGAAAAGGAAACCAACACGGGAGAAACGATGGCCATTGTTTCTGGGCTTCCGAAACAATTTTCAGGTCTCCTTCTTTGTCTTTCGGCTGTGTCAGGGATCATAACTCAGCTCCAGCGGTGAGCTTGGGTGGCGTATTCATATTCGATTGTGTTCGTATTTATGTAACTTGTTTCTCTTTTTCCTCATGATTATTAACAACCATTTGGGATTCAGAGATGTAATGAAGTCAAATTTAGTGATCACAGTGCTGTTCAGCTAGAATTTAGAAGGGTGAATCTACCTTTTGCTTCTTCCTTTTAATAGTTTGCTCGTTAATTTTTATGCAAATTGAGTAAACAATCGCAAGTGGATTCTTGCTGTTGACTATTGAATTTGATGTTGTGGAATCCCAGAGGAAGAATCCAATATGTTCCTGCCAGAAGTTTGGATGTGCCAAGTTAAAAACGAATTCGATTTGAAGATTCTTGGATTTTCTCGGTGGTCTTGTGCAGCGGAGAACTGCTATGCTCGCTCTCTGTTCTTGTGGCGCTGCTGATTGTTGCCCTGGCTTCAGTTGACCCTGTTCTGTGCCGTGTTAGCTTCGCTTCTGAGGAAAACCCACCTTGATAGAGGACTGAACTCCAAACAGAGATACGAATTCTAGCATGACCAAACAGGATTGCAAGTGAGCAATAGAGAATAGTCCAAGGCAAGTTTAACCCAGCAAACCATAAGCTGAAACCAGAAATAATACGTTATCAATCCAGAAAGAAGAAAGCTTTATTATATGATCAAGGTAATTAACAATTTCTGATTTAACAGCAAATTGGGTATTGTTACACTCAAAATCCAAAAGAAAGAATTTTACATGGTACATCACTGCCCACACAAGTCAAATCTCAAATCTCTCAAGGAAACAGGAATCACTGAATCCATCCCCCTATTTTTGTAGCGGAATTTGGGGAAGATTATGTGAAGCCGAAAACTTCTTACAGTTGGGGAACGATGTCAAAACCCCTTGTATCAGAAAAAACGTGTGGAAATCACACAGAAACCTATCCCACTGAAACCGAAAAAATACAGAAATAATCTTGACCGATAAAGGAAGAGAAATATTTGAAGCTTGAAGTCCTCGCTTTTAACCATCTGAAACCACCATCTATCTAAAAGCTTGGAAAACTGCACCACTTTACATCATTCCCATAACCCCAAATGATAGTTTTTCTAAAAACAAAAACTGTCTGGGTTTTGAAGAGGATCAGCTTCAAGCTTCTAGGAAATATGGCAACACTGATGCTTTGTCTGAAAAAAAATCGCGACGACATCCTGGTCCGTGCCTTAAATAGTAACTCACAACTCAACTCATAGGGAAATGCACAAAATGATGATCACGAGTAATGCAGGTGTTAGCTCAAAAGAACCACAAGCTGAAGATGAGTTCCGGCAAAAAAAGATCACAATAGGATTACACTTGATATTTCAAAAGTTTTTCCTTCACCGGGGGCTCCAATGCAGACATGTACTGGTCCCATGCTCCATTCCTGAGCATCTGTAATCACATTCATTGTCAAACAATCAAGTATGAATCAATGTTGCCAACAAGTTATTATAATAGGAAATGAATTTACGTTAACCATGTACACACTGATATAAAAGAAGATCCCCTTTGTATTGGAAATTCTACACGGAGAAGTTTTAGAACACGCATCCAAAGAACAGGATAGAGTAAATGATTTCAGCTACTTTGGAAGAAATAATTTCAAAACAAATCCATTTTGCTTTAGGTTTTCGGTTGTTCTTTTCATTTCCTAGTGAAGGAGGGCAAAGGGTAGGAGATAGTAGGGGGGTTTTTCCACTTTAATTTTGCCTGCACAAATTTGCAAGCTTCATGTCCTCGTACACAGAAAAAACAATCTGAAAAGGGATTTTTACTAGAAATTTTTATTAAGAAATCAAATAGCTTGCACCATATTTCCAAGGGTTATCAATATCATTTTCAAAGTACTTGACTTCCATAACATTGAAACGCGGCCAGAATTTATTAGGTAAATCATATCAAACAAGTGAGATGTATTTCTGACCTGTTTATAACCATGCAACACCTGACAAACTTCATTATGTAGCTCTTCACTTCTTATTTCCTACACAAATAGGTTTCCAGGCAATAACATATGAAATCATTTCAAAAAAATAACTCATAAGATTCAAGCAGCAACACCATCCTTACATGCCAACTTGCGATCGCTTTGCACATGAAAACAAGTGAACTTAGAGCTCCAGAAGGATTTCTTCTGACCTGAGATGTTTAGAACACCCAACCATAAGTTTAATTATGCATCCAATTCTAATAATAAAAAATTATGAGAGTAAAGGCATACCATTGCACATAGACCTCGGAAGGCATCCTCTTTCTCAACATCATCATGTATCCTGCCAAATGTTAATCCTTTGTTAATTTTATGATTGCAAGAAATGTTCCATGAACATAGATGAAGATGGACTAATACTTACATGGACAAAGCAATGCACCATGATTGCATGAAATGCTCCATGTGCGGTGATAAAATTTCAGGACAAACCCATGCAAGCCTCCCAAGTGTGATTGCACTATTTTCTACGAGTGACTTGTTGTTCAGTTCCTGCTCAGCACCAGAAATCACATCATAAATATCATGAGCAAAACGTGCACACAATAATAACATGGAGACCATTACCTCTGAATGTTGAAGAATTGGAACCAAGCATGGCATGACAGTCATAACAATAGGAGAGATTTCTTGATGAACCTGACATTGTTAGAAGCACAAAATCAAAAGTTGTCACCGTTAATTAAAAAAAAATGAAAACAAACAAGAAGAGAGCTGAACAGCAAGTCTCATTGTATTAAAGGAAGTGCATTTTATGTCCTTAGGTTCACCCAATATCCTCTTTGTCCATTTCCCAACTGGATCTTAAATTTTCCAAGTCATGGCATGCAGATGAAAAATGAAGATGAGGCAGAAAAAAAATGATAACAAGATACTGAATTCATTATATGCCATAATTTTCCAGCCACCACCATCAGCAATTTTGACAATAGGACCACACCACAACAATATTGAAACTTTGGAACCCGACAAGAATAAATAAAACTGTTATTACGTTAAAACATACTTCACTCTTACATTCTACTGAATATTAGTCAACTATACATTGCAAACAAGCCATCTACTGACCTTAACTGCTAATTCTCCAATAGCCCAACATGCGTTATTTGCTACTGAAATGCTTTCCTTCAGCTTAGGAGTGCACTGCATGAAGCATTTTTGTTATGCAAATATGCTGCTGGCCAACTATAATGCTCATAAAATCAAGACATGAGATTCACTAACCAGTTGTTTGGCTGCAACGTCAAGAAACTCAGGCAATCGGGGGCGCAAATGAACAGCACATACCTAGATAAAAAAATCACCATAGGGCATTGATATTTACCAAATGTAAAATAATAATGAAGAACCCAAGAGCCGGTCACTAATCTTGTGGCCCAGGGTTACCTAGCTGCCTTTTCTTTAGAATGTCACAAGAGTTAACTTCCCAGCTCTGAAATAGTAGCAAGGGAGTGGAGAGGAAAGTTAAATTCAGTCAGCGGGTGGATGTAGTTCCAACTTACTCTTGCAAGGTCACCGAGGAGTGCAAAAGCACTTTGCCGAACATCAGAAGCATCATCCATGCAACATTGCAGAAGCAGGTCCCTTAAATTGCTTTGTGAAACCTGCTAATGGAACTTCATTAGATTATTCAACAAGGAAGACATGTTTGCAGCAAAATGCATGATTATAGAGCATCAAATGCACACAACGCAATCCGTGGTCAGCAAGTAAATATACGATTGCACTCCATCAGTGCTATATCCAGGATGAATAAGCAAATTGTTAAATCTTAAACAAAGTACTCCTTTCTTTCCAAAGCAAGGTAGCAAAATTGCATTCCAAACCAAAGCAACCAAGCTATAAGCCCACTGAACACAATAAATTTTTGCATTGATTCATGGGTGGATACTGGATAGCATGAAAGAACATAACAGAAAATTGCATTGTACCTTTTTTTTGGCAGAAGTTGAACCAACTTCGTACAGAGGAGAACAAAATGAGCAATTTCACAACGGAAGAAAAGGTTTAGAAGAAGAGGATTACCAAACTTTCTATCCCACTACCAAGACCCTCAGCAATTCCAGAGAGAAGATCAATTGAGCAAACAATGAATTCTTTATCATACAGAAACCCAGCCGTGACAGGATCAACCTGCAATAAAAATTTACTGAATCTCTAAAAATCCATTATCCAATAATAGGAGCCACCAAACAAGATTGTGGTAAAGGCAACTAGAAGAAAAGAAATCTCAACAGGACAAGCAACTTGGCCACAAGGGGATATAAATTCCTTTTAGAATAAAACCATGAAGTCATGGGTTGAGCAAGCAAACTTTTTATTTGCATTTGTTGGGCAACGAAAGAGTAACATAAGTCATAATTTTGCATGGTGGCCCATCAATACAGCACACCATGTGCAGGCTTGGCCTCTTGATAGTGAAGAGGAACCAATGCTCATTGGTCATCCCATCACTACTAAAACAGTCAATGAGAAAATAGGCAATAAAATGTGAGGCATGATTGAAAGTTGAAGCTACAAAACATGGTTAGTAGTGCATAAACTGTTAAACAGTAGAGGCCAGCACTCAATCGCATAAAGTACAATCAGAGATAAAAACCACTCAAAAGCAGAATTTAAATTACTATGAGCATAAAACAAATCATCACTTCTGAATCATAAACTTAGTATGAAAGAATTTGCTCAAACCTTCGCTAATTGTTGGCTCTGAATTATGGCTATACACCTCTGAAATACAGGCTCAGCAAATTGAGAGAATCCTGTACCCAATGCCTGGAAGAAGAAGAAATGTGCATCTTTAATCCCACTATAGTCTGAGCTATGGATCTTTAAAAAATGCCTTAAATCCATGACCAAAAGTATATATTAGGGTGGGATGATTGTCGATCTTAATAACATATCCCCATCTTTCCATAAAATCTGAAAGCATATAAGGATGCATCTTTCACAAACATAATATTGGCATCATGTGAACAACAGGGACAGGGATAAAGGTCAAAAAAGTGAAAATTAATCACACCTGTGCTATGGATGTAAAGCACTCCAGCAGGGGAAAGAGATCTTTGTCTGAATTTGAAAGCTGCTGCCACTTTGCAATTAATGGTGGCATCAAAATTGCAAGATAAGCAGGCTGAAAATTACCAAGATAATCAATTCTGTTAAATTTCAAGTAAGACTCTCCACTGTATGCATCACTTAAAAGGAGACTGGAGAGGGAATTGAGGGAGCAAGAATGGGGGGATCAATCACATGATGTTGAAACCTTATTCAGTTCTGCTCCAACAGCATCTGCTAGAGTTCCAATAGCATCATATACAATTCTAAGATTCCGTCTCTGGATCAAAAAACACATGTAAATGAAAGGTGGAGTCTAACAGTAACCACAAGCTGTTTATGAACTTATCAATGAAATCATCCAAATTACATCTAATCATTTTAACAGTAGCGGAGCTTTAGTGTCAAGAAGGAACCTGATATTTCCCAAAAGCACACATGAGGTGCTGTAAAATAATCTCTAAACGTGGTGCCAAGTCTTCAGCAGCTTCCTGCAAATGCAAATAAAGCATTAAGATATATGTAAATCATTGAAAAAAGAAACAATTAAAATGAACCTATTAGGACCTCTTCTAGTGTTGCAAAAGCTGAACAAGCAGCCTCTTGCACACGCTTGTTTGTATCCAATATTCTCCGTAGAAGACCCATTAGAACTTTGTCAAATTGTTCATAGCCTTTTTGATGGCCACTTTCCTGAATAGATAAGAGAAGAATTTTCAACTGAGTAATGCAGAATCAAAAGCGACAATGGATCATTTGTCCTTATAACAATAAGCAGGACAATAAAGTTGTAAGGAATATAGACAGGAAGTAAACACACTTGTTGTGAAAAAACAGCTGCTTTAACAAAAATGAACTTTACCTGAACAATGTATTTGCTGAATCGGGAAACTGTCCAACAGGAAATGCTTCGTATGAGGGGGAACTTGTCATCTAATAGAGGAATAAGGAATTCCACCATCTGCATGCACAAAATACTTAAATTTCTGGCATTGACTAAACATTCTGAATCACCAAATTAGCAAAATAGCACTCTACTATAAAGAAAAAGGATGACAATATAAAATGGTGTAACAAAGAAGATACAAGCATCACAATCAAGAATACAGCAACTGCAAAATCACAGCCATTTCTAATAAAATTTCACTGGGAGAAAGAGATAAAGGTGGCTTCAAGCCACGTACATGGATGAGAGCAAGAGAACAAACGATGAAAAAAAATCAAGTTATGCATTAACTGCATAAGGCACTGGAAGGCCACCATGCACCAAATATGTAATTTCCTTAAAATTTCAGATTTGATTTCTGATATCAGACTCTTAACGCCTTCAAAAGTATATCATATTTCTCTCTTTCCATACTGAACTAGTCATGACTTGACAGATTTCCTAGAAAACATAAAGTCATAGCTGCATCCATCATACTCAAAACCTAGGTCATGTGCTTTAATACTTCAAAAAATTATCACCTGAGACAAATGAGGATAAAGACCATCAATGCAACCCTCAGCAACAGCACCAAGTGCCAAAACTGCTGCTTCTCTGTCTTTCCAGGATTCATCACCGCTAGCAGCTAACTTAGCCTGCAGATATTTTTTTAAGTTACAATAGCTATTCAACTTGAGCATATAGATATAAGCAGACATCTCTTGAATAATGAGATCTATAGTGATAACATAATAATTATGGTTGAAGAAAACAGCTCTTTCACAAGAGGTTTCATAGTTTCTTTTCCGGTTCTTTAGATTGCAAAAGCAAGACTCAAACTAAAGATCTAACCTCTCCCCGCTATGTATGGATGAGGGGCTAAATGACCATTGGTATAACAAGATTTATAGTATTACAACTGTCACCATGCTCAAAATCAATTCTCTAGAGATAACATGCCGAGGACCAACTGCACCCACAATCTCTAAACTAACTTCCCATAGAAATATGTGCCATTAAACCTGTACACATAACAGATGTATGTTGCCTTAGTGCCTTTGTTCTTTAACAATATGTATCAAACTTGCAAGATCCAAATCAACAGCTTGATCCAGGAACCATATGATCTTTTGATCAACCAAGAGGACTAAGTGTTTCAACAGTTATTCATCTGGACAATAATAAGGAAAAGATGGGTAACAAATCAAGGAAATAGCACTTGAAGGGAGACATCTCTACTAATGCACAATGGAGATGAAAAGTAAAATGCAAAAACAGTGCTTCCAATGAAATTAATGCATCTAACACCAAATAAGTTAACTACCTCAACAACAGGCATCAATGTTGGAAGAATCTCATCTCCAAACACATTTGAGAGAATATCAAGAGCAGCTGCACTGCATTTCCTTAAATTCCAGACATTCACTATGTCATCATCCTGTTAATTGTACCAAAATATTGATTTAGAAGGATTTTCATCAATGACCTTGTCTTTCTACAGCTAAAGCACCACAAATTTAAATAAGTTTACCAAATCATAAACTAGAGAAGCACATTAAATAAACATGTCAAGATTTTTGTAACTTACATCATCTTCCACGCTATCTGATCCATGAAATCGTGATGTATGAAACCGAGGTTTCAGATCCTGCAGAGTAGAAATTATACCAAAAGAGAAAAAATATAGTTTCAGATGCAATACTTCAAGCATGAAATCTGTCAAGAAATAAAACAAACTAGAACACCCTGGGATTGAACAACAAAAATAAACAGATTGAACCTGATCCCTGTCTGGGAGAGACTCATCTTCCTGCAACAATGAATTGATGCCAGGTAAATTAAGAATTATAACAAATACCTAGTCAGAATTGTCCATAAACATAAAAGAAAACAAAAGAGTCACCTCAGCCTCAGCGAGCGACTCATCATCATCAGCATAAGCCATGTTTGATAGCAAAACCTGAAAAAGTTTGGCCGGAGGTTTGAAAAAAAGTTGCATGTGACTCTGAAGAAAATAAGTTAACAAATGTATAAAGGGTTTATGCAGTACCGGAATCAGACGTGGCAAGAATTCTCTTAAGTTCTCAAGTGGTAACTGAGCATTACAGTATGCAGACCTGCCGATTATAATTGATATTAAGAAGGCAGTGTGAAGTGAAAGACATATAAATAGTTATAATAACTGAGAAGGCATGCAAATGTTCAGCAGCGGCAAATAAGCTCACATGCAGCTTAAGTTGCATTTGCAAGGTTAAAGAGAATCAAATATTAATCTTGTTGATCATGATTAAAACAGTTTGGAACAGGACATGAAATGCTAACCAGGCCAAGATTTAAGATTAAAACACCAGATGACGACTAATTGTTAACCTAGGGAGCTAGTTTAAAGAGGGGGGCTAAAATTAACTTTACAGAAACATCACCAGACGATCAATGCCACCAACACTCTAAGAGTGCTACGGACATCAGCACCATCATGTTACCACTGACACCATTACTAGTTCACTACACTACCACCCCGAACACTACAACAAGGTCTCATACATTTTCAACTATACAGTTCATAAAAGATGTTACACAATCATAGCACAATCGGTTGCCTCAACATTTATTTTTCCTAACTTGAATTCATGTAAATCATTAAACCCCCTCTTCTTCTTCTTCTTCTTCTTCTTTTCCAACCCTAAACCAAAACAACCACTAATCCAATTTTTTTGTTTTTGTACATCTGCGAAGTTAATGCTGGAGAGAGGCAAGAAGCAAAAGTTATTTTCCAGTCCCAATACTAACACTGCCACTTGCACTTCTGTTTCATATTGCCAACAAAAGTTTGGAAGCAAAAAAAAAAACCCAGAACTACAAAACAAATAGATTAGGGGGGCAATCTACATCCCATCTCATACATAATGGAATCAACTTCAAGGTAATATGGTGTCTACAACCAATTCTCCAACCCAGGATGTCAAAGCTACAAAATTATCAAACATGTAATTTATGGAATGGAGGTTTACCAGAATTCACAGGCTTCAAGAGCCACTTCATCATCGCCATTCTTGTTGACTTGCAAGATATATTCAACTACATCTCTCAAATGTGGCTAAAAAAAGTGAAAAAGTCAGATCAATGAAAAACAAAAATAGCACAGTTGGAGCATAAAACATTATGGCACATAAGGCAATTATGTAACATAAAACTGAGACGCTCAATAGTGCAACAAGGCAAGTAAAAAACAACTAATAAGGGACTTGAAACTGAGGTACCAGACAGTACAAGTCCAATCAGAAAGAACATACATGAGATTAAATTAACAAGATACTCACCTCCAAGAAAGATGGCTGGACCTCAATTAGCTGTACAAAAGCTGCACAAACCTGTTCAGCACAGAGTTAGAAAATATATGGATCAGCGCAGCTAAACTTGTGAAACAGAAAAGCAATAATCTGAATAGCTAGCAAAGATTGTATTTCAATTCTTTTTTCTGTGCTAGGAACGGAAACATAATATGATATATGCATCCCGACAAATAGTACCATTAAAACCCTACATTTTACAGTTAGAATACAGCAACTGGCACAGAAAAAAATCAAAAGCGGCAAAATTTCTATTTTGAAGTAAATTAGATCCAATCATGGTGAGGCGATGAGAAAGTATTCACCAATTTCCGCACTTCTGCAGCCTGGTCATTAGCAAGAGCAAACAAACCCTGAAGATACTGATTCATAGATGCATAAAGAGCCTGCAAAAAATTTAAATATGTATTTACCGTTTGTCTCTGAGAATCAAAATAGCATCTAGCAGTTACTGGGAAACAAGATGGATGTAACAAAGAATACTCACAGCAGGCATTAACATAATGTATTGATTCACAGAACCCAACGCAAGTTTTTTCAGTGAGGTATGAGGTGACTGGAAGAACTGTTCATGGCAAAACCAGGTTAACAAAATTAGCTTAGTAGAGATCTTAAACAAGAAAAACCTCCAAAATGATCTCAGAGCTCTGAGAAAACACCCATCTAACCTGATATAATCGAGGAAGGATGATCTTAATGGGTCGATCAGGTAACCCAGGCACATCTGAATCCAAAACTTGTGGAATATCCTCACAAATCTACATCAAGAGAGCATTGCCTTAATACAGCAGTTATCACTACTCAACAAGAAAACACATCCTCTAATTAATATATTTCCCACAAAAACCAAACCAACTACATTCTTATAAGTTTTCTCTGTCCAAATTCATCAACATCACACACACACACACCGGAGAACAAACACTGATAATTTACTTAAAACACTAACTCGTTCAAAAAAGAAGCAATCAACAATACCTTAGACAGAGCATCCATAGCGCCTTCCATGTGATTAAGATCATTACTATCCAAACAAGTAATGAGAGCTTGCAGAAACTCAGGCCACCCCAAAATTCCACCCAGTTGAACAACAACACTAATAATGGTCCCCACCGTCGACCTTACATGCCTATCCGCCGCTCCTAAACACGGCAACAACTCCGATTTTATATACTGTTGATACGCGGGCGTCATAGTTTTATACGCATTTCTTAGGTTATTTTTTAGCAATAATCCCGCCGCCTGCCTAATCTCCACCGATTTCCCCTGCAATTTAAACAATTATAAATTAAATTCAGAAATTACCGGTGCTCTCCACTATCGACGGAGAATTGATGAAAAAACTGGTTACCTCGGCGCGAGAAAGAATGAAGGCAAGGTAATTATTGAAATCGGGGAGTTGAGAGAAGTTTTGAAGTTGTTGCCAAATCTGAAGCTTATCGGCGGTTGAAGTTGGTGAAATCTGATGCTCTAGTAATCCACAGATCTCCTTGAATCCTTCTTCCTGTGGCTGCCACGCCGCCGCCGCCGCCGCCGCCGCCGTTGCCTCCATTAATCTAATTCTTGAAGAAGATTTTGCGAAGAAGGTGAAGGAGTAGAGGAGATTCTCTCTCTTATTGCGTAGATTCTTTCAGGGAAATATTCTCTCTGCTACCAACTAGTACAGTCTACTTCTATATATATGCAAGAAAGACGGACAGTGTTGTGTTTTGCTGTTTTGCGTATTTCTGCGTGCTGGGGCGGGGTGTGGCGGGGGGGTTTTGTGCGGTAGGTTACAGAGGAGACTTGTGTGTGAACTGTGAACCCTCAGCACCGGTGGATGGCGAAGTTCTCAGCCGGTTGTTGATTGATGGGTCATTTCTAAAATAATATTATTTTATTTTTAAAAAATAAAATGACGTTATTTTTAAAAAAAATCTTAAAAAATTCTTCAAATTAATTCAACCGAGTCTCGGTTGGGTTTTGTCGAGATTTAATTAAGTCAGCCTTTAAACGAGTTCGAGAAAAAATTCCGCCACTCGATATTTTAAATTAGCAGGTCCCCGGATACATTTACATGGTCAGATTTTTTATTGGCGAGATGTTGGGTCCATTTATAGGATCAAGTTTGATTACTACCGATAATAATTGTTGTTATGATGTGAGTCATTGATTTATTTATTTTTTTAATTCATAATTATATCTGGTTTAATGGTTTCTGATATCTACATTTACGATCTTATCTTGTGCATTTACTATGTACGGTTATAAAATTAAAGACAATTAGATGACTTGACTATCAAGACATTGAATCGGTATCTTTCAGACAATTTGAATAGGAGGAGTGTGAAATACAATGTCAGAGAAATGGCACGTTTTATTCTCAATCCCTGCAAAAATATATCCTAAGATATTAAAATATTTGTGCTTGATGATATAGAAACTTGACTAGATAGTTCACACCCGATTCACAGTGGACCAGACTGATTTTTTTTGCAGCATAAAAAAGATGTTCAAGCACTGCCTTGTATATTTTAAAGGATGATAAAAAAATTCACCATTTGATATTATAAAAAGATAATTAAAAAAAATTAATGATTGTCAGTTCAAGAATTAAGATGTATAATAATAAAATTAAAAACAAAGCACTAACAAAACTGGTGAGTTCATCAAAACTCGCGAGTAGAATCAGTCGGACATGATAATCTAATTAAAAATAAAATAAAAAAAATTAATTTTAAAAAAATTTGAATTTTGAAGGATAAAACCAAAAAGGATAAAAAAAAAATCAAGGTCATTTGGACAAACCTTTCACCTAGACTATGAGACGAGGATGATTCAATTGAAAAGAAAACATAAGAAAATGACAGTGTTTATTTTTTAAAATAAATAACTTCAAATTGTATAATTGGAAAAGAAAATTATGTCAACACGTATTAACTTTTTAGATTCATGACCTTGATTAGTAACTAAACTAGAAGCACTATATCTAGAAAGCTACTATTTTAAAACTTGGTTCAGCCTGACAGAGTAACCTATGACCAGACAACTCATGGCTTAAACTTGGCCTAGTTTCAAGATAAATTGAGGGGGGGGCCCGAGTTGACCTATGTTTCGGTTAATACGAGGCAAATCCAGTTAAAACAATGTCAAACTTCGTTGATTATATTTTTAAGTGGTATCATTTTGACTTTTTATAAAATTAAAGATTTGGTTGACTTTTGTTAATTTGGGTTAACCTACTTGACTCATAACTCGATAGTTGCCCTGAATTAACTCTCGGGTAGGGTTTGGAAACAATAGGAAAAACCAAGGAAACCAAATCTCAATAAATCAAACGTCGAATGATAAAATAAAAAAATAAATGATAAAAAAAACAACAATTAAGAGAATAGAGACCTCGTTTGAAAAAAAAAAGATAAACTAAAATATTGTATTAAATTGTGAAATTGAAAAAAAAATCAAATTAACAAATGTATCAAAGATTAAAAAAAATTAAGAGAATGAAGACCAAATTAAAAAAAAAAATCAAGATTATAGATTTAAATGATGAAATTGAAAGAAAAATAAAATTTGATAAAAGACTAAGAATTAAAATTAGAATTCGAAACAATGAGAGTTGAACATTAAATATCATCAAATATTGAATCTATAACTCGATAGTTGCCCTGAATTAACTCTCGGGTAGGGTTTGGAAACAATAGGAAAAACCAAGGAAACCAAATCTCAATAAATCAAACGTCGAATGATAAAATAAAAAAATAAATGATAAAAAAAACAACAATTAAGAGAATAGAGACCTCGTTTGAAAAAAAAAGATAAACTAAAATATTGTATTAAATTGTGAAATTGAAAAAAAAATCAAATTAACAAATGTATCCAAGATTAAAAAAAATCAAGAGAATGAAGACCAAATTTAAAAAAAAATCAAGATTATAGATTTAAATGATGAAATTGAAAGAAAAATAAAATTTGATAAAAGACTAAGAATTAAAATTAGAATTCGAAACAATGAGAGTTGAACATTAAATATCATCAATATTGAATCGAATAAAAAATTAAAAGAAAAATAAAACTCTCAAAAGAATCCAGAACAAAAATATCATAAAAACAATGAGAGTCGAACATTAAATATCATCAAATATTGAATCGAATGAAAAAATTGAAAGAAAAATAAAATTCTCAAAAGAATCCAAAACAAAAAAAAATCAAGAAAACGAGGACCAAATATGAAAAAATTAAAAAAAATCATGGAATAAATGATGAAATTGAAAAGAAATTAAAATACGATAAAAGAGCCAAGAATCTAGATTGGGAATCAAAACACTGAGGGTCAAACCTGAAACGTCGTAAAATAAAAGGATAAATTTAATATAAAAATCAAAAGTCAAGGGATCTAGTAAAAAATTTTTTTTGATACAATTAAAAAAATAATGACCAAATATAATAAACTTAACAAATAACACACTCTTCTTATTATTATTATTTTTTTTGCCATGGCTATATATTTTTCAAGGTTGTAGGAAGAGAAAACAAGGGAAAAGAATAAATATTGTCAGAGCTTAACCGTGTATTTAACGGTTACATGCACTGGACCACCATGAAAGGAGTGGCAAGACGTATCGAATGTTGTTTTGAAATATAGTGTTCAGTCACCGGGAACACCGCACACTACATCCAAAAAAAACATGCACCTTCTACACACGCCAATAACTTTCATTATTTTTTTCAATTTAATTAATACTAATACCAAATTGCTTTTCACTTCGCACAATATTAACGGAAAAAAACATAATAAAAGACGGAAAAAAAACCACACAATCTTAGCTTTATACTATTTGACTCCAGAGTACTTTAGCAACTAAATTGGCCAAGAAGAAGTAAGAACAAAAAACGACCATTCCCTTGTTAACGTGGAAAATCAAATTTTAAGGGTATTTTAGATATTATATAATGCAAATAAGAGATTAAAAGATTCATTTACCCCTATTAAATTTTATAATAGCTTCAGTGAAAAACACTATATTGTCTTGAATTTTCAAGGAAAAGACTATAATTTCATTGTAGAAATTCATAGGAAAATGTGAGTCCAAGTATAGTAAAACATCAAGTTTTTTTTTATAATAATGTATCCATCCATGCCTACAACGAGGAACACCACCTACAAAACCTCTTTGCTAACAGTCTGGTCAGGTAAAATTTATAATGGCTTGTTTATTCATAGTTGCCACGAAAAAATATATTAAATATGAAGTTAAAGGGTGCAGAGAAATAGTTTATAATAGCTAATTTTCATTTTGACCCATTTTTTCCTTTAATTATTGATATTAAAAAAATTAAATATAAAATTAAAAGATGCGAAGAAAATATTATTTCTTCACATTCATTAGCATTGTGAATTACAATAATAATTCATATTTTTTTTATTTTTTTTTTCCTTTGATTATTATTTTTTTTTAATATAGTATCACTTTCCTAACAATTTTAGGATTATTTTTTTTCTTGAAGTCGTGATCTCTTTTAAAGGTAAGGGAAACACAATTTAAAATTGCTTCCATTATTCAGGTTAGAGCCATGACTTCCAGTGCCACCCGGAAATTTTTGTTCCTATGGTGTCTTGTTTAGCGATGATTGAGTGGAAGGCAAGGAATTATCTAGAGAAGAAGATTTAGAATTTGAGAAGCAACTTCAACTATTGAACAAGCCAGCAGTAAGACTCCGTTTGGCAACGTGAATACTGCGGGTGAGGTTCACCCGTAGTCACATCAAATATCATTTGATTAAGAAAAAAAAATTAATTTATGATGGTAGGACCCATCAAAATCTCAGCCGGATCGCATGCTGCTTCTTGTAAGGGAAAAAGCAGAACAATGGAGCATGGCTCCACTGTTTACTGTTCACTAAAGTGAACAGTGCAAGTTCACGTGAACAGTTTTTTTTAAAAAAAAAACAATTTGAAAATTTTAGTTTTTTTCCCTTAAAAAAACTAGTGCAATTAATTGATTTCACTCGCATTGTTCACATGAACATGAACAATATTGTTTTTTTTTTAATTAGTTTAAAGTGAATTAAATTTACTCATACTATAATCTCAATTTTATTCCTGATAATATTTTACCTAATTTTATTACACGCTCAAAAATAGATTGATGAAACTGTAGTTTTTGTCGAATGACTTTTGTACATAATGAAATTGTAATTTTTTAAAAAAAATTGTGTTTGACTCGAAAAACTAGTATTTGATATTATTTAATAACACTGCATAAATTAGAAAGATATCGCATGATGACGTAACATTTGTGAAATTTGATTGCAATTCCAATTATGTTATTGCCGGGTCCGACCTAGTTAAAAAGAAATTCAGTTTTTATTTTTATTTTAATTGTGTTTTATTTCAAAAATTAAAAGGAAATCGCTTGATGACGTAACAAAAAATTTAGTTTTTATTGTTGCGCGCTTAAGAAACCATGGAAAATATAGTCATTGTTGGGTAGATTTCGTATGCGATGACATTGCACATAGTTTAATGGAATAATAAAAAATATTTGATATCAATATTATTTATTTCATGATGTAATAACAGTAGTTAAATCTACAATATTTAAATTAAAAATTATTAATATTAATATATATATATATATATAATTATTTTATAACTCCAATTTGAAAAGCATTTTTTTAACCAAACACATTAAACTACTTTTTATTCAACCTCAATTTCAACTATAGTTTTAACCAAACATGTATTTTTACAAACTAACCTCAACTAAAAGTACTTTTTATAAAATAACTTTTTTAAAACCACAACCACAACAGCAATCTCAATACCAAACACACTCTAATAAAAAATCTTTCATATATTTTTAAATTTATTTATTAATTGCAAATAAAAAAAAGATTTTCATTATTTAAACAAATACTAATAATATTATCGTGGACCTTTCAATCGTTATTTTCCTCGAAAGACAATACATGGAGACGTATAAAATTATGTTGATTTCTGCCAACAACCTGCTTATATGATCATCCATCGTTGAAGAATCAAACGTTTGATTTTAAGGCGTGGTTCGTAGCTTTTTATTACCTTGTTTAAAGTATTTGTTTTCTAATGAAAATACGTTTTAGGAATTCAAGAGGATGCGCGCTTAAAAAACTCTCT
>Ga0325402_1000087_pt1 | contig 44341 bp, 47 predicted proteins | sample PopdelMetagenome_22_FD_207212 | JGI IMG/M metagenome (GOLD analysis project Ga0325402, IMG submission 207212) | Populus deltoides microbial communities from Bellville, Georgia, United States - Xylem-PdKOR-R3 | ecosystem: Host-associated > Plants > Phyllosphere > Stem > Wood/Secondary xylem... | reverse complement strand
ATCATCATTTGTGTCATGAAGATTGAAACACCGATTCTTAAACCCCTTTAGCCGTAGCCAGTGCCAGGGTTTTGAATGGGCAATCTTCTTGATTGATTGATTGCTTCATCATCCAAAATGGGTTCAATAAAAATATTCTCTCCATGCTCCCCACCCTCATATTTTCAGAATTTGAAATCGTCAAAAAACTGTAACTCCTCCACTTCTCTGAAGCCACTACTATGTTCCATGAATCCACTCAACATCCACAGCAGGCACAAACTGCACATCTCATCAAATATCTGCTCTAAGTCACTATTTCCTCAGATACCCACTTCAAGTATCTCCAAAAGAAACAACAAATTCACCAGTTTTTTGTCTGAGAAGGTGCTGGTTTCCCTTGTTGGGGCCTTCATTTTTATTGGTTCTTTTGGTTTAAATACTAGGCAAAGTTTGGCACTTCCGGCTCAAACAAGTGGTGGTAGTGTGAATTTAGAGGGAAAGAGAGATGCCCAGATGGAGAAAAGTGAGGACGAGGAGATGTATGAGAAGGTTTTGGAGAAGGAGCCAAGGAATGTGGAGGCATTGAAGGTGGTTCTGCATGGGAAGATGAGGAGAGGACAGACTAAAGAGGCTGTGAAGTATGTTGGGAGGTTGATTGAGATCGAGCCCGAGGAAGTTGAATGGAGGCTTTTGGAGGCACTTTGTTATGAGATGATGGGGCAATTGAACAAGGCTAAAAGGTTGTTCAACGAAATCTTGGAAGAGAGACCACTTTTGCTTAGAGCTTTGCACGTATGATTCTTGATCTGGTATTCCTGTTTTCCGTTTATCTTTCTTTTCCTACAAGTGAGTAGCTGTATCCGTGTTCTGCAAAAATAATTATTACTTGGGTGCGTTTGCTTTTGTTTTCTCATAATTTGCATGCCTATATATGAATACTGAGATGATTGCAAGGTAGCACATAAGCATTTCTGCAAGCTATCTGTTTTGAAAGTTTGGAGGCTGACTGCTAACTGAGTTGGAATATGGGAAGGCAAATAATTTGGTCAATATAATTGCTTCCTAGAGGGATATGTAATTAGTTTAAACAGGTACAAGAAGATGTACAACCATATCCGTAACTGACCTCATAAAGCTTTTCTTAATTTTACCAAAAGACTGCTCCTTGTTCAGTATGGGAACAGAGACTCCATGGCATTGATGGAAGCGAAGGCTTGAGCTTGAAAGCATTGAGCCATTCCAATTGGTGTACTCTGTGATGGGATTATTTTATACACAGCTTCTTCTCATGTATTTGTTAAGAAGGCATCTCCTCAATGGGCAAACTCTTGTTCTCAATACAATTGGCTGTCACCTATATTTTTTTTCTCGAGTTCCAAATTTTGTTATTCAAATTTCTTAGCTCCTTTCTTTGAAGATCTTCCACTACTAGAAAGGTGGATAGGGGAGAAATCCTTAGGGAGGACAGATGTGTTCGGAAACAATTCGAAAATGCTGGAGGTTTAGAGACCACTGAAATGATTCTTGTGGACCATTAGATTTTTATAGTAACATATTATAATGACAAGCGATCAATTTTCATTTTTCTTGTTGGCAGTTGTAGTCCCTTGGGTTTGAATTTGGTCCCATAAGTTGCTGAAACCCATATATAAGTTAAACCAACACACGAACTTTGCCTTTGTGGCAAACGATTCCATGCTTGGTACTTGCTCACCTGATTAATTACTTAAATGTTGGTATTCTTATAACTGTTTCCTTTCTATTTGGTTATACTGCAATAGGCAAAGCGCAAAGGACCTACAATGTCTAATTAGAATTTCAAAATCTCAAGTATGTCACTAATTTGAAGCATAATGAGGATTTGGCTTAGGAATGATTTTTCAGTCATTCCAGAAGTAATCAAATTATATTCCTACCGCTCCTGCTATCATGGTATTCAACTAACCATTAGCTTTCTCATTGGCAATTAGAATGAAAAAATATTCCTTAAACAACAATAACATGATCCTTCTCTATCATTTTTTATAAAGGGTTCCACAATCCCTTGTGTTTCCATAAATTATGAGTGTCATCTTTATCAGATTTTGCTAGTGCAGATTGCTAGTTGATGGAAAGCTATGAACAACTTGGCAAGACCTTGGTGTTTAAAAATATCCCTATCGATTAGCTCCATACCAGCCACGGAGATTGAATCATGAATTGCATGGTGGTATAGGACTTCTTTGAGAAACTTTGTCTATATAACTTTGTAGCACATCCATATACCATCACATTTCTATGTTAATACCAACATCTGTGACTTTTTGGTGTTCTTTCTTTCACTGGAAAATAGAAATGCTATTTGACTCTCTGTTTGGTGCAGGGTTTAGCACTGGTTATGCACAAAAATCTTGAAGGTCCTGCTGTCTTTGAGATGCTGAGTAAAGCTCTAGAAGTTGCCCATCGTGAAAAAAGAGTCACTGAGGAGAGAAACATTAGAATTCTAATTGCGCAAATGCATGTTGTCAAGGTGAATCCTACCAGTTAGTCCTTTCTTTCCAGGGTCAAGTAGGATGAGTGTTGGGCCTCGCAAAAATTGTTCCACCCAATACTTCATGCAAATGCATGCTTAAAATAATAGAGCATTGACAAATGATGTAGAACTCAAAAAACGTAGAAATATTGATTGGTGGGACCTAGGATAATGGATCAAGTCAACCAATTGATTTTCAATTTTAATATGTGAAAACTTGCATACTTTGCAGGGGGATTTTGAGGAGGCTTTGAAGAAATTTCAAGGCCTGGTTAGTGACAACCCACGAGATTTTCGACCTTATCTTTGCCAGGTAAGCTTGTTTTAATTGTATGTTAATGCTTGCAAATGGATAACAATTAATTCTTTCAGTTCGTAAGGTAAAAGTTTGAGGGCCTGCACCATCTTTTTGAAGATTTCAAATATGCACATAACGTTCATACATTTATCTTGAAGCAATTTTCCTTCACTTTATGTCAAGTTGCAGGTGTCCATAACATGTAACTTATGAAGTATGCCATTGATGTGGGATAATAAACTAAAAAAAGAATAAAAGTAGAGAAAGAAAGAAGAAGCCAAGAATTAAAAGCAATGAAAAAAAAGCTAGGAAGAAAAGAGAATAGTATGTTATTTTTACTAAATCATCGAAAACTGTCTCACTAAATGAAAAAAAAAACATATAAATAACATGACCATAAAACAACCAACTATTGGTCTCACTCCATCAATTAAAATTGTCTAACATAAATAAACCAAATAATAAAAAACTAATAAAAATAAATAATTAAATAGGTTTAGATAGGCATAGTCTCCCAACCAAAGAGTGAGAGGCCGAGTAATCCTTTGTCATCTCTATTCAAATACTCATGCAATCTAAGGTATGGGTTTGGTGTCCCCACCATTTATATTCTGTTGAGAGTTCGAAAGAAAAACTATACCCTTAAATGCTACTTCTTGCAAGTGTCATTCCAAGTTTGAAACAACCCATAGATATAACTAGTAACAGCAAGCACGTTTGCAGATATGATATTGATGAAATATAGTATTATTGCAGGTGTCCATAACATGTACCTTAAGGCCGTACGGTTGTCTGTATTCTATTGAGAGTTCAGAAAGAAGAACTATACCCTTAAATGCTACTTCTTGCAAGTGTCATTCCAAGTTTGAAACAACCCATAGATATCACTAGTAGCAGCACGCAGGGTTGCAGATATGATATTGAGTTATTACAAGTTCACAAGATTTGCAAAAGAACAAGCTTTGTCTAAAGCCTCAATCTCCTGTAGCAAATATTGATGACATATTGTCTAAGGATTGCAATTAACAGAATGGAGTTGAATAGCATAAAGAATTAAATATTATAGTTTTACTTTTATCAATAACCAATTACGGGAATTTGTGGCAGGGAATAATATACAGTCTGTTGGATAGAAAAGAAGAAGCTGCAGAACAGTTTGAGACGTATCGGAGTCTTGTGCCTGAAGAATTTCCACAAAGGATATTTCTTGATGATGTTGTATTGGAAGCAAAAACCAAGTCCAGGGAGCGGTTTCAAAAGGAGTTTCAAGCTGAATTCTCGTACAGGAAGTAAAGCTCCAACTTATCTTTGCGAGTGTATTGTACTTGGATAAGATGCTCAGAAATTTTTAGCGAGAAAGTAAATTTTGACAGCAATATACAGAGTAGTTACACTCAGATGGTGAACTTAAATGCGCTATGGCTGCAATTTGAGATGGCATTGGATTATGCGGTGACCGCATTTGTCGAAGAGTCAAATAACTAGTTCATCATTTGGATAAATAATATTTCAGTACAATTTGAAGTTGTTCAAATTACAGTTTTGTTGCAGTTGTACTGCAAAAAGGAAACTTCCTAGTTCCCATTGTTGCTCTCATGGTGAACCGAACAATTTATATTGCTGATGATTTTCATTATCTGGATGTCATAGTGATACCATAGTAATTTTCTCAGAGAGTGTGGAGAGAAAAATGAGTCTCCTATTTCCCCTTGTTTCATGCGTTCTCATTTTTAGTTTCGCTAGTTATGTGCCATTTGACTTCCACGTATTTGAGTCTAGGCATCAATGCTGAAGAGGATATGCCTCAGTTTCTTTTTATATTTTCATGCAAAACATGCTATCAAGTTCTGTCCTGGGCAGCAAGGGATGGGTGTGCGTGTGCGTGCTGCGTCTGCATGTGCGTGTGCGTGCATCATTATTAAAAATAAAAGAAAAGAAAAAGGAAAAAAGCATACATATTACATCATAGGAAAAAAAAAAAAACTAATAATAAAACTCGAATTTAAGGATGTCTGAATAAATCCTCTTGTTACCGTTTTACCTTGAAGAAAGGGAAGGCAGCTTAATTTTAAACATTTGCCAACCCAATTGAAAGTTAAAAACATTTTTATATTGTAGGATAAAATTCGTCCGAGGAACATAACTTTTTTCCTATTCTAGGACATAAAGACTTCAGACAGTTTGTTCACACTCCACACTCCACCCCACGAGTGTCTCTAAAAACAACCTGTCTCTTAAAACTGGTTTCTTATTAGGCTGCGGTTTATTATTGAATTAGTTTGTAAATGAATAAAAAAGAAAAAGATATTTATAAAAAGAAATATTTCTTTTTAAATATTTATAATTATGAGTTTTTATAATAAATTAAATGAAAGTTGGTGAATAAGTTCTCGTATTTGACTTTTTAATGTTATTATATAAATATTTATAATATCAAAATAAAGCACTTAAATACTTAATACTTGAAACTTAATATCTCCATGATATTAATTTTTGCCTTCAAATGTCATTCCTTCTTCAACATTATTCTTCCTTGAAAATGTCCTTGACCTCAAGGACAACCTGTGAAAATTGCAGAAGCCAAACTTCCATTAGTGTTCATTTGAAGAATCTGCTTTATTGCAGAATTTGCCTTCCCAACTCCTTTTCTTGCCACTAGGGTGGTTCTGGCATTAGCCTTATCATCATTCTCCAAAGCTGGAACCGATTGCTTGCCAGGAAGCATACCATGTGCCAGCTTTGTAAGCTGCGTATTTAAGTCTGCAGTTGGATCAGCAGGAGCCATCTCAAATGCCATTTTCGAGCTTTGGTTAATGTAGTATCGTGAATTGAAGGACCGAGTTGAAAACACAACTTGCATCGGTGCAGCCATGTAGCAGTTGTTTCCAAGATTCACAAGTCCTGTATAACCTGGTCCAAAAATGGGTTCCACATCTTATCCACTTACTTGAATTGGGTTCCAGTCATGGTTAGTGTTCTGGTCAAGTTCCCTCTCAGCAGTTGTCATTTCAGTCTTTTGTAAGGGTGAAAAATCAATCCCAAAAAATGCCAGATGTAGTGCTAAAAGTGGGTCCACAACACTATCATCCTCTGGGTAAGAGAAAACATCTGCTGCTTCGAGACCAGCAGTAATTGTCCCAAGCTTCACAGCTGGAGGGTAGCTTGTCTCCTTGTAATGTTCAATGGCATGGTTGTTGCCTCCAGTTCCATCCCAATTTTTTTGCCCACAAAGAATCATTCCATCGGTAAGATTTAGCCGCAATTTATCTTTTTTGTCACACCTGGCACATTTCCACCTGGATGGTGGAATAACAACACCATTGTCAATCTGTGGTAGATTCATTGCATACGCACTAACTTGCTTCTTATCAGCTATCCAGACAGCAAGTTACTCTTTCCTATCAGCATGTCATGGCTCCAGATACACAGCAAAAGCGCCTTTCCTCTTGCCTCCTCCTTGATCAACATAGCGGGCAGTATCATTGAACACCATCAACATTGGAACAATGCCATTAGATGTCCCCTTTTCCCCACGAATTAAATTTCCAGTGGCGCTGATGTTGTGGACAGATACACCAATTCCTCCTGCTGATTTACTGATAACAGCATCCTCCTTCATTGTATCATATATTCCTTCAATACTATCATTTTTCAAGCACACCGACAAGCAGCTGCTCAATTGGGGTCTTGGTGTTCCAGCCTTGAAAAGGGTGCGAGAAGCATGAGTGAACCATCGCTGAGACATCAAATGGTATGTTTTGATCCAGTAGCTTTAGTGCTCTCTCCTGAATATTTTCGTGGTTGATTTCCACTGGATGTTTGCCCCATGGACACAGTTCATAATTAAAGCCATGCATTCGAGCAAAATCAAATTCACAACAAATAGCAGGCTCTGGTCCACAAGCATGAGAAATATCATAGGAATAGAAGGGCATCATGCATGTAAAAATATCAGTGGCTTCCTCAGCATGCTCATTTGGATCTTCAAAGTCATCCCCACCAGGATCTACAATGTCCACTTGATCTCCATACTCCTCACGTTCATCATCACCATCATTACTCATCTTGCTTAGACTGAGTAGTCGTACTGGAGGTTGTTGTGAGTGGAACAGCTGAAGCAGGGACGCTGGGTAGAGGCGCAGGACTACTAGTAGACAAAGAGTTGTCAAATAAGGATGAATCATTACATGTTCCTGAAACCAAATTCTTCACAAACAGAACATCAAAGGCTTTCCTAGCAATTTCCATGTTACCACATCGATAATACATGCTATTAAGAGAATTTCCAACACAATTAATCGACGCAAGCCTCATTTTAACCACAAGTGCATAAACCTGTTCACCGAGCCAAATATCAGAGATATTTGCATAAGCCTTGAGAACGCTAGAAAAAGTGAAATGGTTCGGTTTAAATTGTTCCTGAACCATTTCCAAGAAGAGTTCAATTGCTTTTCTATCACACGTCCTCCGTGATAATTGCAGTCCAAGAGATAACATTATGAACTGGCGTCCTATCAAGCACCTTATAAGCAGATTCCAGATCACCACTCCCCTTCACAAATATATCAATGAAAGAATTTCCCACTTGCGAACCCTCATCAATAGCTTCATCATCTTCCATACTACCTGTTCCAAACAGAGGCGAAAGAGTGGATGCTGATGATGAAGTAGTTATGCCAAACAAGGAAGAACTTGTGTTTGACGTAGAAGAAGAACCAAATATGGAATTGCCAGGAGAAAAAACTGGACTCCCAGTCAAAGCAAAAGGAGTTGATGCAGATGAACTAAATTTAATTGGCATGGTCTGTGTTGTAGTTCCCAGACCAATTCCAACAGTAGAAACATGGGCACTGTCAGCAATAAAAGGATTGGAACCCTGAGACTTCCTGGGCTCGTAACTACACTAAGAACAAATATACAAAAAAAAAAAACGTGATTCTCTTTTCTTTGTCTTCTCTTCTTGTTCTTCCAGAGATTTAGAAAGTTTAGTTATATCTCGAAGATATTACCTTGTGCGCGATAAATAAATATTTAAAACAGTATTTTCACGTGTCTAAACCAACTCTTTATTTTTTTCCATTTATAAACAGTTTCTTCAACATTCACTGCCTCCATACCTGGTCTATCTTCGATTCACCACCATCGGGCTCTATTTCCTTTCCAGGTCTCTCAGTCTTTTCGCGCCAAAAATTCCATTAAGCCCAAAGCAACTAAAATCCCCGCGGTTTTGGTATCTGAAACTGCGGGGACTGAGAAGAAATCTGACCCGCCAGAGAGAATAGTCACCATTGTTGGCTCAGGAAGCATCAGTCCTGTAAAATGCACTCCCCGGTATGAGGTCGTGGGCCATAGTACTAAGAATACTTATAGTTAAATGCTAGGTAGCATAACTGTACCCTGATAATTACATGACCTTTTGCATCAATTGTTCAAGATTTCCCTGATAATCTAATGGTCCTTCTGCATCAATTGTATGATAATGCAAGAGGATTATTCTGGATGGGTTATCATGCTTTCTCTGATTTGGGGATTGCTGGAATTGTGTGGTTACAAATGCTTTAGTTTAACGGTCAAGTCCTATATTGGATTAGCTCGCTTGCTACTAAGCTCACCTCCCAAGATCAGTCAAGAAAATGTCATCAATGCTTGTTGGTTATATAGCTAAAACATTACGCCTTGTAATTTTTGCAAGATTGTATTCTGTTTTGGTAATTCAATCTTTCCATTACCAGGCAAGAAGATTGAAGTGGAATATGAAATGCTGGTGTTTACTGATGACCAATATCAATCCAAGGATCAAACCGAGACTCTGCTAAAGGCTTTGAGCTGTGCAGATATATTGTTGATTGTGGCCATTACGGATCAAGAATCAGTCAAGTGGATCCAAACCGAATACAAAAGTCTTCCAAAAATTGTATGCTTTGCCTCGTCTCCGAATCTAGTGAACAAATTAGGAGGATCTTACGTTCAGAATGAGACCAGTGGATACTTATTGGAAAAACATTTGGAATTTCTCAGTCAGAAAACAAGTGATTCTACGGATGCAGTGCAGACTGTATCCAAAGCATGGGACTAGCATAATTTGGATGACATTAGGTTCTACTTTTTAGTAATAATCAATGCGTATATAAGACCTGTACCATTGCTAAAGAACCTGAGATCAAAGGGGCTTTCTACCTTGAACTGCATGGTTAGGAACTGTGGGCCTCGGATATTAAACTTTTCCATTGGATCCTAACTGCTGGAAAGTTCTTCAATGCTTGAACCAATGAAGCCCAGTCGATCAGGTGTGTAAATATAGATGTATTACTTCTTACGAAAGTCCAAACCTGGAAGCATTTTCTCTGCGTGTGTTGCAGAAGAACAATTGTCTTGAACTGGCTGCTAAGGTACCTGAAAAACCTTATGTGTCTCCCATGGCTAAAACTGCAGAGGTTCTTTTTGTGGGTTGGTTGGGGAGTCTGGATTGGAGTTGACGAGTGATTTCAGGACAGAACCCAGCTTATGATCAATTTCCCTGCCAGTACCAGTTATTCTACAGGGGAAAGGCAAAAGGTTCATTTTGGTACGAGCCAGTTTTCCAGGTCAAAACTCTAGAAGGGAAGGTAGTTTGGAGGAGACGAAAGTATCGCATCGAAAGAAGCAAAATTCTGGGAACATTTTACCTTAGCGTCTTGGACAATGGTGTTATCTCGAATGAATTTTGGACAATCGTGAACGTATCCGACGATTTTAGTTGGGGTTTGTTTCATTACAAGCAGGACAGTCCTATTTAGTCCAGATGGGGCGTACCCTGCAGAAAAGGAGAGCAAGAGATTGGTTTCTAAATTCTTGCAGATTGGCGAGTATAGAATAGTTGTCAAGATGTAATTTGCTATAGAAAGATCACATAATCAGATTTTAATAGGCATAGCACCAAACTCTTGCGTGATCATTTAATATACAAAATGTAGATTGATTGTTCCAAATGCTAAAGCTAAGAGCACATCACTGAAAGAAATGGGAATAATTGGCCCTGGTAGTGGTAAAACTTGATCTTTACTAAAGAAACCTCTTTGTGCCGTTTTAGCTAGAGATTAGAGATCGAATTCCACCCATGCTCTGAGGTGGAGTACTGGTAAAAGATTAGAAAAATTATCTCATTATGTCAATAGTCAGGTGACTGAAAAAGAAAATGATACTAAACAAATGATAAAAACTTACAATACCAATGCTGTAAATTGGTATTATGAGCCTGATGTTATTACATCAGAGAGAAAAATGCCAACATTAATCCTGCAATGATGCTTACTCCATATGCCAATTCGAGCCTCTCTCCAGCTCCTACAAGCTGCAATGGGAAAAGACAGCTTCCCCGAGAGGCATTTGTTTTAACTATCATTGCTAATCCATTGAAATTGCATGCATAATCACCTTGATCTTGCATTTGGAAGTACATATTAAAAGCATAAGAAACATTGCCATCAATGTCCATTTTGCTGCATGATGATCCATAACCCAAGCTTGTGCAATCAGCTGAAGAGCAAGCATAGCTGATTTCATCTGCTATCATGCTCAAGTTCTTGTTCTCCTCATTAAGCACACACCATCGAGGTGACATGTACTGAACTCCCTTTGCTGCTATTAGCATCTTGTCGTTGCCTTTTCCGGATAAATCTATTGGAAACTTTGGCTTTCCATCATAGTAAAAGAGTCCCCAATGTCTCTCAAAATCTCCTGGTGCAATGCTCTTCTGATTCTCGTCAATTAGGCCAAAGAGATACAATTCCAATTGACCTGGTCGGAGAGGGGTTCCCTTCTTTGCGACCAACTTTTTTAGGAGACCGTCATAGAACTTTTTAGCTAGTTTGTTGTTAGCATTAAAGTTACCATCTGTAGGCCAACCAACTTCCCCAATTATGATCTTCAAATCACCAACACCATTCTTCTTCAGCGTCCAAACTAGTGTATCGTAATTTGCATCAAACACATTGCTGTATGAAACATTTTTATCCGAGATTGTTTTGCCACCATCAAAGAAGGCATAATCGAAGGGGAAGCCAGCGTTTTGATACAGACTAAGGAATGGATAAATGTTAACAACGAAGGGAGCCTTATTTTGATGGAGAAACTTGATAATCTGAATCATGATATCCTTTATGTCCTTACGGAAATCACCACCGGACGGTTTGTCCGAAAGGGATTCATAAACATCAGCATTAAGAGCAACTGTAGCTTTGATTTTGTCTCCGACTCCAGCTTTGTCCAAAGCCTTTTGAATGTTTTGCAATGCTGGGAATGTAATATTGTCATATGTGTTATTATAGCTCGACAAGAAAGGCTCATTCCCAACAGCCACATATCTACGAAGGCAGATTGAGCAAGGATCAATTCGACGCAATAGTAAGCAGAATTCATATAGAACAGAGGTGAAAAGCATGAACAAACAGAGATGGAAAATAAGATTTCAACTAACTTGATGTCAACACCCCCATTATGAAGATACGCGGTGATATTTTCTTTCACCCAATCTTCGGCATCCTCTATATCACCGGCTACTATGGACATCTGGTTATTAGGGATGCCAACCATAACCTCAATGCCTGTGCCAGCCAAGGCCTTTAAGGTCGGAGAATCAGAATCGAAAAGCTTAACCTTAGTGATGCCATTGTCTTTCAACATGTTAACCACTATATTACGCGGCAATGGATTCGACGCCATCGTGCCCCAGTTCACGCCTATACCTGGTAAGACTGTTGAAGAAAGGACGTGAACAACATTGACTGATGCCAGAATCAAACAATACGACCATACTAGCAGCCCGGTTCTGGCCATGGTCTGAGCCAGATCAAACTGCAAGAAAATATTATCAAGGTAATGTTAGAAGCAATGGGAGTTGAGAGACTTAAATGAGAAGGGATGGTTAAACGAGAGTTTAGAGGGGCTCGGTTTTTGCAGGGCCTTTAAACTCAAATGACAAATGATGCATCCAAAAATTAGATACTAACTCTGACAGATTTGCTGTTTTTGACAAAGTTCTATGCGGCCACCAGAAATGGGAGGGAAAGAAGTTAAATTTAGTGTGTGATTGTCATGAGGTGAAGGGGGGTGTAACGTTTGCCAAGATCCATCTCTCCCCCCCTTTTTTTCTACTGGTATTTGACTGATCATGTCGTTAGGTATTTTTAGAGAATATTTCGAGGAGAAGATTATGGAGTAATCAGAAAGCAATCAAAGGAGACAATCATTATTCTGATTAATTGCTTCTTAAATCTTCTCCTCAAAATACTCTCCAGACAAGTCCTTTTCTGCTAGCTAGCCATTGCAGCTTAGCAAGTCACGATCCTTGCAAGTATAACATGCTCTCCCCTGCCTGCCTCACATGCACCACCATTCGCAGCAGCCGGTTCCCATTTTGAGAATTTTGGCTACACTTTTCCTTTATGGAAGGCTCAATGTTTTAGATTGTTTTTAGGCTAATTTACTCAAGAGAATGCACCTGTATATGAAAACAACCCAGATGACTGGCAGTGTCGTTGATTTCTGAGAAAGGCTACAAGGATTCCATATATCCATCTACCTGTATGATTTTAGCATTGAAGAATGACGACACCATGTACAAAACCATGCTTCTTTAACCATACACAGAAATAAAATAATAGAAAAGGAAGCTATTCTCTAGGTATACTGTTGGATTGTTTTGGTAAAAAATAATAATTACATTAATCCAATTAACAGTATTTTGTGAGTATATTTATTAATATTAATATAATGGATTCTTTGAGAATCATTAAAAGGACATCCGGATTTTAATGCATTTAAAACTTTTTATATCAATAAATAAATTCAGAATAATTTGCAAAAAGTTAGAAAGGACCTTCACTTCAACATAATTTTGTAGTTCTTTCTAATCTATCAATACAATTTTTTTCGTAAAAAGATTTTCTTCTAGGACCCCATGCCACCTTAGGCCGCTCCTCCTCATGAACCAACAACGGTGGACGGCACGTTAATCTGTAGGCATACGAGAGATCACCACACAATGTCTCGTCAAAAAGAATTTTGCAACTTCATATAGACATATTGTACATATTTGTTACAAAAATGAACTTGGCCGCGCTCATGGCATCAATGGGAAATAAAACTAGCCCCAAATTGAACACCACCAAAACGCAAAAAAGAACCAATCCAATTTACACTGTTTCAGTTGTATAAACTAATTGATCTGATCTTTGTATATTCCTAGTTCTTCAAACTCTTTTGCTAATTTACAACTGGGCCAATTTCCGGTCCATCACAAGACATTACGAGGATATAGCATCTAGCTATTATCACCAATATTTTCAATCACCTTCAATCGTAATCAAGTCAGGAGTTGCTATAACCACCACCTTTACATTGCCATTTTTCACATCAGCGGAAGGTAGGCACCGCCATGACCTTTCCTGAGGACAAGTGGCGCAGCATTGTCAGGGACCTTGTCCAATGCTTTCATGCAAACATCAAGGATATCACTAAAACCAGTTGCCGTGGTGGCCAGCTGTACCCTTAACCTCAAATCCCGAGTCCTCTTTAACAAGCATCTAAACGATCTCTCCAGATATTTAGCCCATTCTGCAGGTAAACCTCCTCCAGTCAGCCAAACTGAGAATTGGGATTGGTCACCTCTGGCTGCTACCTCAGCCCTGTAGAACCTTGCCAATTCAACAAGCATTGATGGCTGAAGTGGAAGAACAGCCACAAATTCAGCGACAAACTCTTCTGTTAGTTCTGGTTTTAACATCTGATTCCAAAGCACCAGTGCCCACTCACTTGGCTGGTTAAGACCATAGGCTTCAGCAACAATTAAGGCCTCCTGGAAACGGGATTGCTCAACTAATAATCGCCTAGCATTGGTTTCAGACAGGTTCAGCCACTTGCAATCTGGCATTCGAATTTGCAGGGAAACAAGGGATGCATGAGCACAAGCTCTGCGAGTTTTATTTCCAGCATCAATGGAAGAGTGAACTCCAGCTGCTTCAATGAAATATCGCATTGATTCAAGGAGGTCTTCATTTTGGTCTTTATCATAACGGTGAAACCACTGCTCAGAAGACTGCCATGCCCGTGACTCTAAAAGTGCAGCAGTTTCATGCTTCATGTCAAAGTGGTTATAGACCTGAGAAGGAGAAGAACATGCTTTATTCAAAATGAAGAAATGGATAAATAACCAGGTCTTACAATTTAAAATGCATCTCATGGAAATCTCATTCAAAGCACTAAGCCATGTCACTTAACATGCAACAGATAGTAAAATAAAATCAAACCTAGTGTCTGTCCTGCCAAAGCAGGTTGCAACTCAAACCTGCAAGCTTGCCAGTGGCAATCTGAGAAGCATTCAATTATACCCAGAGAATGGCCCTTTAGAAAATAAATATGGTGCAGTGCATGAACAAAATAAACCAAGACAAGCTGAGACAAATAGAATTGCAAATAGGGTGACATTGTAAGTGATGCACTTTTATTCAATATAGTTGTGATATACCTTCCTACTGTATTCAAGAGACTTCATATCCTAAATGTAAGAGTCCTGCACTATAGATTTTTAAAAGAAACAGGTGATCAAGTACTGTCGCGGCATATAATATGGATAAAAACTAGGACTCTCAAGCTCTAAAGTTACAGATCTAAGCTATAGAGAAATTTAGATAAAATTCTCTAGTGTTTTATTAAAAGTCTGAATAATAGTCTTCAATCTCTACATAAACTATGTATCTCTATTTATATTCGTCCTAATATACTTTATAAAAAATTCCTAATTAAAACTAAAAAAATTTATAGGAAAAAATTTCTAAATAGAACTTGCCTAATTAATAGAATCCATCTAGCATTAAGATTTATAAATATTAATTAAAAACAAATCAATAAAATCCAAAATTAACTAGAAAAATAATTAGAACAACAATTTCAAGCTTCATATTCAATGCTGCGAACTTTTCTTCAGGCTTGGTCTCGTCTATATGATTCATAAATATAGTTGTGACATGCTTCACGTCAATCCCCTCTACTTGAGAAAGACTCGACCCCAAGTCATCTCCAAGCTTTGGATACAAAGGTTGATCTTCATAGAAAAGATAAATGTCTGACGCTAAAAGTTTTGGAAATACTCATATTATTAAGTAAATCGATAACAGTCACTAATCTTCTTCGAGATAGTGTAAGGATCATATTTCTTTTATTGTAACTTGCTATATGACCCCACCATAAATATCTCTCTGTGAAGGAACACCATTATATTATCTTTTTCCTTGAACACTTTGGCATGACGGTGCCTATCAACATTCCTTATATTTGGTAGTGGTCTTCATCAACTTCTACTTCACATCCTTCATAGTAGTTTACGCATCCATAGCCATCTTCTCAGCAGCCACACTAAACTCAACACCATTTTGAACTGGCATAAGATCTAGCACATGTTTAGGACAGCACATGTTTAGGACATTGTAGAAACACAATCTTGAATGGTGATTTACCCATGGCACAGTGTCAAGTACTGTTGTATGCAAATTCTGCTTGTGCAAGGGCATGATCCCACTGTTTTGGCTTGATACCACAAATGCTTCTTATCAAGTTTCTAAGTGTCTGATTCAATGAATTTGTTTGCCCATTTGACTAAAGATGTGTTGTACTGCTAAACTGTAATGAAGAGTCATACAATTTCCACAACATATGCCAAAAGTTACTAAGAAACTTATTGTCGAGGTCAAAAGTGATGGTATTCGACACCCCATGTAAACAACATCTCTCGAAAGAAAAGTCGAGCAATAACAGACACATCATTCATCTTTTTACAAGGAATAAAATGAGTCATCTTTAAAAACCTGTTAATTACAAATACAAAATCCATTCCCTGTTGTGTACGAGGTAATCCAAATACAAAATTCATAGAAAAGTTCTCACATATGTTTTCCAGAATAGGCAGAGGCATATATAAACTTGTATTATGTGCTTGTCCATTAATAGTTTGACAAACATAACATTTTTGCAAAGACTTACCAATATCCTGTTTCAAGTAACGCCAATAATACATGTCAATGACAGCATCAATAGTCTTTTGTCACCCTAAGTGACTAGTCAAACCTCCCTCATGCAAATCTCGAATCACCTTCTCCCACAATGAAGACTGAGGAACGCAAAATTAATTACCTTTCATCAAAAATCCATCATAAATGTAAAAATCATTAAAGGGTAGATTTTGACACTTCTTCTACACCTTACCAAAATCCTCATCATGCTCATACAACTCTTTCAAATAGCCAAATCCAGTGATCTCTCCCCTTAAAGTAACAATCAAGGTTGCTTTTCTACTCAAAGCATTAGCAACTCTATTCTGACTCATTGATAGATTTATTGCCTTGTGAATAATCCTAGTATTGCTAAAACAATTATTGCTCGTAGTTAGGAGGAAGGAATCTCTCATGCAACAATTGTCTCATGTACATCCATGTTGTAATAGGTTGTCTCCCTTTTGTTAACAGTGCATCTACTTGACGTTTCCACTATGAAGAAGCTTCACCCTTTAGGTTATATACGACCAGCTTCACCTTCTCTTCCAAGAAACTAGAGTACTCCTTAAACTTATCACATTTGGCAATCCAATCAAGAAATTCTTTTATGTCCTGATCTCCATTGAATGTTGAGATTTCTATCTTGATGCAAAAATCATGTGTTTGTTGCAGTGGTTTGTCTCGGAATGTTAAGGCCTTATGGCCCCCATCAAATTTGTCTCCACTAACACCCTCCACATGGACAAATGATTGTATGGATGGATCTTCAGGAATAGGTTTGGGATTTGGCCTACTTCCAAGCAACTTCCTCTCCTTTTCGTGATCCTTGTTTGTGTTACCCATTAGACGAGCTAGTTTGCTCTAAATGATCTAGTTTCTAATCCTGAGCCCGCACAACACCTTGAGAGGCCTCCACTCCTGCATTGCAGTGTGGGTTGCTACCATCTCCATCCATCAAAGAGGCCAACCTACTCTGATACCAATTGACGCGGCGTTTTGTGTGGATAAAAGCTAAGGTTCTCAAGCCTTAAGGTTATAGACTTAAGTTGTAGAGAAATTTAAAGAAAACTCTCTAATGTTTTATTAAAAGTCTGAATAATAGTCTTCAATCTCAAAATAAACTAAGCATCTCTATTTATATCAATCCTAAAATTATTTATAAAATTCTTTATAGAAATTAATTTCTTATTAAAACTTACCCAATTAATAGAATCCATCTAACAATAGAATTCTTAAATATTAATTTAAAACAAATAATTAAAATCCAAAATTAACTAGGAAAATAATTGAAACAACTTCAAGCTTCATATCAGATGCTTCCGGGTTTCTTCACGGATTTTTTTCAGGCATGGTCTTATCTATTTAGTTTATAAATATAGTTGTAACATGCTCCCCATCAAGTACAAATATGAACTGCAACATAATAATGCATCCCATAACCATAGATACTCAACTAAATGGCTTAATCACAAAAGAAATTTGGAGTCACCCATGGAGATTCTCTTCCCACAATTGTCCTATTTAAAACCATATTCTCTATAAGATGCTTAGAAACAAAATTCTTTTTTACTACAACCTAAGCCATTTTAGGCTGAGCTTATACCCTTTCCATCCATTCCCCTTGAATTAAATTTTTTTTCTTTTAACTATCTTACTAACTGATTTAATAATTTTTCACAGCCTATAAATAATGTTCACTCTAGAAACAGTGAAATGAAGAACACACGCACCATAGCAAATGCATCATGGTCTTTGGGGTTAAAATGCTTCAGTGACGTAAGAACAGCCATCCGAAATCCTCTGACAGCCTCTGCAGTTTCCACATTTGTCTCTGCAGCAGCTGAATATTTCTGAAGAAGAAGATCCAGCTGACCATTTTCTATGAGAATGCCAAGAATGAAATTAAGGACATGGAAATTTCCTACTCCAGTTATCAGGCGAGCCAAACATGGAAAATCACCCTCAGAAACATAAGCTTCCACCCTGGTGGCAGCAAGGGATACAAGAACATCAACTCCATCCAGGCATGCTGATGATTTGTAGAAGTGGTGTGACAGGATAAGAAGTTCAACCTGGGGGAAAAAAAAGATTTCCCAGTAAAATAAAAGCTTTGGATTATCAATAACTGGTTACACAAAAGTCAAATTCATCTTTTTATCATCCATTTTCTTCTTTGGCAAAAAAGGATCATAAGGCAGTCACTTCTACTAGACTGCAGCTACAGTTAAAAAGGTCATCGTTGCTGAAAATTATAGCCATTTAGGCACATAGGAATACTATCAACCCTCACTTATAATGGCAATACCTCACAGGCATGTGGTATTTCTTTTCCAGTAATCACCAAACGCATCAACGCGTGACCAATTTCAGGTTCAGAAGGACAAAGCTCTGCCCATTTTAAGAAGTCTGAAAATCTCCACAATAGAGGAGCAGGTCCTTCCTCCTTCTGAGAATCCATGTACCCCCCACGATGTGCAGCCAATAGACCCTGTAATATGTCAGCAAAGCAAATAAATTATAACATAGACAACGAGTCATAGATTGCATAGGACTCAGTTAACTTCATGCAAAACTGGGCATGAATAAAATATACATTCTCAAGGTATATAGCTCAACACATGAAAAAAAAGAAGTCCCTGAACTTATTTACTGCACCAGGTCATCAAACAGTCTACAAAACCAACTTGGATCAAACCAGCAATATCATTTTTAGTCTACTGACCAAGAAGAATCTCGCCCTATTGCAAAAGACAGAAACCTATGATATTAATTTAAGAATCAAATAGGCCAAAGAAAATAAGGTACACAAGGGAAAAAGAAACCAGACCTTTAGAAAGGATTCTGCAAGAATTTGAGCAATACTAGCAGCTGGCATGGAATGAGTTTGCACTATGAGAGATGCTTGTTCAAATGACTCTTGTGCTTTAAGAGCAAGCAGCTGGAGCAAATCGATTGGCTGCTTATCAAATGCCTCCAAAAAAGAAAGACCCAAGACATTTGCAGCTTTTACAACTGCTATGATTCTCTTGCACAGTCCGCGTCCACTACCTTCAGTAAAAACAGTAACCAATTTCTCCAAGATCTTCATTGGCATAGTCAAAAATTCCAATCCATGCATCCATTATGCAACAAGACATCACAATGGGAATAGTTAGCAATGGCAATGAGCTACAAATAGGCACTTAGAAGGGAAAACAGAGAAATTTAAATCTTCATATTAATAAACAAGCATATTTGTATAAAATAAACTGTCAAGTTTGAGAAAAGAAGAAACATCTGATATCTGAACAATAACCTGCAGTGGATCAACCAGATGCTGCTCAGTTAATATATTATGTGACTTGACCACAGAACGCACTTCCTCATCAAGCATTGATATGGATATTTTGCTACCAGGAGTCGATATAGTTGCAAGCTTTAGAGTAACATCAACAAGTATAAATTGATGAGGGGTGTGTGCTGGAGACAGCTTATATTGAAGTTGCTTGGAAGCTGTTATTTGTGCAAACTCCAATAAAGAAAGAACAGCTCTTTCCAGCTCTGCAGGTCCAATCCTTTCCTCCCACTTCGAAAAAGACATTTCTATCTTTAAGTTTTCATCTGGCAACAGCAAGTCACCTCTAGAAAAGAGGTTAGTAGAAAAATCTTCAGGCTCAGTATTTTTATCAATGGGGTCCATTAATGGTCGCCGTGATAGTGCATTGCCTTTGGCCCTCTGTTTTGGCTTTGTACTACTCCCTGTTGTCTGAGTGATGGAATCCAATACTTGGTTTTTGTGCTGTGTCAAGTTATTTTCCCTTGCATCTTGTTTCTCTATAGTTCTGCTCCTCATTGTATTGATATGATTGTCCATCTTCGTTATTAAACTTGCAGTCCTGTCAATGATATTGGAAGTATTTCCAATTAAAGGATCCCGACTCAACGTGGTTGAAGTAAAGTCTCTATCACTCTTTGCCTGAGCTTCTGATTCTACTGCCAAGAGCCATACTCTAGTCTCAATTTCTCGCAGAAGGGGCACTGGATAAACTCTAATAAAATCACCACATAGGTCAGAAACAAATAACGAATACGAGAAATGGAAATTGAATTTGTGACTGAAGACTCACGGATTAGACAGAGTTATCATCCCACTTAACCATTGAAGAGAAAGCAGCAGCAATTCATGAAGCTCTCTCGCTGGAAGATCCTTCTCAACAGCTTCAGCATGTTTAAGGAAAAATAACCCAGCCTGTAAATCATGTACAAGTACATTATCTCAAAGTATTAGTAGCAAGTTGCAAAACATAATTCTCAACGGTGACAATTGCTAATAAAATACACCTGCAAAGGAGGGAAGGAATATCTGACGAACAGTGTCTGACAGTGGCCCCATAAAGCAACTCTCTCTTCTGGAACATCCCAAAGGAACTCCTTCCACTCAGCTACCATGGATTCAGCCTGAAATTTAAGGGAGGGGACCAAGAAAAGTGTGGACATCAAGGGTTTAATAAAAATACTACTACAAACACTTAGGACTTCTGATTATGAACATGAAAAGTAGCTGGTATATGTTAATCACATCTATCCCAATCAAGGCATAATCAATTTCAAACTTTTAACATTGTAGCCAAAGTAATCAAACATAAGCTGATTCAAGGAAACTACTCAACTGGTTTAAGGCCTTCCAAAGAGAAACTTATTTTATTCAAAGACATGGAAATTCATTCTAGAGCAATAATATTCTAAGTAACATTTGTTGCAAAAAATAACAAAATAAGAGGGCATGTGCCCATCTATTGATTTATCAATTCACATACAAAAAATTCATTAAAAAAATCAGAGCAAATTAGAAATTTTCCAAGTAATCCTAAATGAAGTATTTAAAGGGTAAGAACAATCAAAATCACTACAAAGTACTTGCATAGACAAAACACTTTTGATTCTTTTGAACGTTTTGTATCTAGTACTTCAACTTATTCATTGTGAAACTTTTGTTGAGTGGAGACCATTTAACAATTTTACTCACTCATATATATATATATATGATTGCAAGTTAAGTTACATCGAGAATAGTTGCTTGTTGTATTATATATATAGATTTAATTTTCCATTTCTCTCTTCATATTAAAGACTTCTCAATTAGGTAAAAGATCTGTCTCCATTTATCTCCATCTCAAAAAAGTTACACCTCTCTCATGTATAAAAGGCTAATTTTTCTCCTTCAAAATCTTAATTCGCTCCTCTCCTAATAACCTATTTGATCCAAAATAAGAAATGAATATAGAACCAAATAATCAACAATATATGAGTGTGGAATTAGCATCTCTCATATTTTTGGCAAGTACTGGTGGCAACTCAACTGCACTTTCAATCAACTTTATTTTGTGAATATTAGTATACAAATGCAATTTTTTTTATTAAGATACAACATGTGACCCATAACTTGTACGAGTCTTGTGTGAGATGATGACGCGAAATTTCTGTTTCGACCCAAGTTGCTTTTGTGGATGGATGTATTACATATTACTTCTGTAATTACACTTGTTTATGAGAAGAAAAAAACATTAAAATAATTATTTTTTTGGAAACAACCACTATTTTTGTAAACAAAGTATACCTGAATTTCAGTAACATGGTGAACAGAAGATTTCCAAGGTCCACCACTGGCATCCAACTGCCTGGCCCAATTACGTGCTTGCTCCCAATGCCCGTTCTTTTCCAATGCTTCTAAAAGTGAATCATCATCTAGAGCCTGATTTCCTAGATGTACAGTGTCATCCTTCCGCAGTGAAGGCTCAGCTAAATTGATTTTCCAGTAAAGTCTTCGATAATATGTTGCGGCAGATCCACCATCACCGAAGTCCGTTGCGGCAAGAAGTTGTAACAAACATCTTTTTTCATAAGGAGATGGACAAGTTACAAGCATGGCATTGGCAGCTTTTACAGCCGTGGAGCTTATCCATGAAGTTCTGACCTGCCCTTCAATCCCTATGTTTGCCTGCATACTGGATTGTTCATCCTTTATCCTGACAGAAAAGGAACTCAGATGGGCTGAAGCTTCAGATAAACGCATTTGGGAAAATGCCTGAACGGAAAAAAAAGAGTTTCTATCAGAACAAGGCAATCCCAACAATTTCATTTTTTTTTCATGACTCAAGCCAAGCAAAAGAAAAATTTGACTAAAAATACAAATATTACCAAAAAAAAGAAAAAAGAAAATAATTATACATGATATGGATGGCCAACAAAGGCATTCCATGACAAAAACAAACCCCATTGTTTTAAATTTTGTTTTTAAATAAGTTTCATCCATCTCATCCTGTTTAGGTCAAGGTGCTTTACAATGGTCCCAAGTTTGTTCCATGAATATGCAAAAATACATGGCACACATAATATGATGAGAACTTCCATTGGCTTCGCATGTGTTTGGGACAAGATGAGAAGAGATATTAAGAAAGAGTACAAGTACAACAGGCAGAGTTTTGTTCATGCTTGTAAGATTTTTTTTTTGCATGTGTAAAATAGTCTTCACCTACTACACCTAGTATTCTCTATGCGTCTAAATCTGGCCATGCATTGGACCTCATGTGAAATAGTGGTGGTAAGAAATCAGGAAATGAACCTTTGGCCTGCCTTTGTGGAATCAGGGTTGTGTGTAATGATTGTTAGACAAGTGGAAAAAAAGAGAGAAAGAGAGGTCAACTTCTAAATTCAAAGCATTCAAAACCGGTGACTAAGAGAATGCAGTTCTCTTCATCCCAACAAATCATAAAGATGGACAGGAAATTGGGTTATAAATTTGTTCACAGACCTGAAGAGAGCGGATTAAAGGTAACAAAGAACACGAAGGAAGAAACATCTCAAAAGCCCTTAACAGAGGTAGAAACAACTGTTGTTCACAAAGCACTGCCACCATCTTAGAGAGAGACACAGGTCCTTGATCAGAATCACTTGAAACATTTACACTTTCACGAACATCTACTCTTCTTTCATCTTCAGCAACTGTGCCTTGGGCAACAGACCTTGATGGTCCACCATAAGTAGTCAAAACATCCACATAAATTGGCTCCATAAGACGCCTGCGTTTTGCATTATGCCGATTGTAATGAACTGTCAGGACCCTGCTACCAGCTGGCAGGGAATTTATAGCTTCCACAGCTGCTCCAACATTATTTGCAATCTGGGATGCAATGTCATTCACCTTGATGGATGAAGTTTCCCTGTAAATATAATTCAGCTGTGAAATTTTCGAAGCATGGAAATATAATGAATTCATGAGGAAGAACAAAGTCATGAAGATCTTCATATCAAATATGAAACCAAATACATAAAGTGAATCCAAAACAATTCTTAAGCATCTAAAAGCTTGAAAAGGTGTAAGAATATGGATCTGCAAAGCACTATTTCATTTGGACTACGGGATAACCTCGCTGCAGTAATTTCCAGCCAAACTGTTAGACAGGACAAGGGAGACACATCAGGAAAGCATGATGCAATCAATGCCAAAATTGACCAGGACATCTCCTTTGCTTTCTTCAAGAGAGACTCTCCAGGATTTTTCTGCTTCTCACAATCTGCTAAGATTCTAAAGAGCTCAGCAGGAATAAGTATGTCCTCCTGGAAACAGTAAGTTTCACTTCCACTTTCCCCAGTATCTGAATATCCTGGAGAACCAGATTTCTTCCTTGACTGCATGCCTTTTAAGACTGTTAATATATGAATTTTGAGACGTGGGTCACTGAACTCCTTGGTTGCCTGCAATATAAAATCATAACACCATCAATAGGAAAATTCCATCAGAATGTTTTGTAGCACACTTGGATTCAAAGATTAATTAGGGGTAGATGACACTTACTACTTGGACGACTGTATCAAAAGGGTATCCTCCAATCTGAGCCTCAGACAGAAATCCAACCTTGTAGAAGACAGAGGCAACATAAGATGTGGAGTTTCTTAAAAATCAAAATGAAGGAAACATGCCATAAACAAATCAAATGAAGGAAACATAATACAGGCAAATCCAAATATAATATTTCTATTTATTTTTCCCTATGAAGAAGGGGAGAGAGAGCTACCCAATCATTGTCTCTTGCTAAGACAGCAAGGTACTTTGTGCTTAAGGGAAGTTGATGCATCTGACAGAAAGCTGCAACTAAATTCCAGTGTTGGCTTGCTACTTTTTGTTGATCTCTTAATTCAGTTCCATCACCACTACCAGTCAGTAGCCAAGATCCACAAGTCTTTCCATCCATCATTATTGGAAGACTAGCTTTCTCCAAATGCTGCAGGACTAGCATTGGAACTCTTGAAGATTGTTTGCCAATGAATGAATTTGAAGTCCCCTTTAACTTAGTGTTGGTTACACAATCGTTGTGCAGATACTCATCTGCAAGTGATCGAGCCAGAGACTCTACTACATTACCTTCACGCGATACCACGTGAAGTGCAGAACCTTTACCTTTAGGTGAAATTTGGCTATATCTCTCATTGTTCTCACTCAATTTGTAAAATGAAGATATCCGTCTCAAGGCAGAAACATCCACATGAAGAATGCTGGCAGATAAACCACAAAGTTCAAGGAGAAAAGCACATGATGCAACCAACACAGAATCCTCAAAATGAGCGACACCAAGTGGAATGACCTGAAAAATTCAAGTCCCAAAAGTAGTATTAACTTAGTTTACAAGGCATCATTTAGGTCAGATAAACAAAAGTAGTATTAACATAAAGTTTTCAGCATGCATAAGTATGCAACAGTAAATGAAAATCAATTGAATTGCCTCCATTATTGCAAGTCATAAATTATTGTAGTTTGTAAATCATTTACACTAAAATAACAATCAGAAAATGATGCCACAATTCACGTGACTCCCCTGATATTTATGTATAACTTTTAGTTCCCTCATTCAAACTGAAGTTTCTGTGACTCACATGAGCACCATCCCCAACTTTGCCCTAGTTTATTACACATAGATCAGTTTTTGTAATTGTATTTTCTGTAGTTTTTCCCTTCTGAGGCATGAAAGAGGATTGCGAAGGATGGTAGAACAGGCAGAGACTATGGGATCTCATTTGTCTAACCAAAAATGAGGCATCTTTGTGCCTCATTGGGAATTATGGATAGAGAGATTGCCCAATTATCCAAACTTTAAGACAACAATAAGACAAGTGGGGAAGCCTTTGAGGTATTTAGATATCGATCAGGTAGACAAGATTATTCCGCATACTATTCTTTCACTGGAATATGAACAAAAGGTATCTGAGCAAGGGCCCTGGAATTTTGATAAGCAAGTTCTAGTTTTAAAGAAGCTTTGGCAGATTGTTCTATTCAAGAACCTTCTCAGGGTCAGGGCATATGATGTGCCTTGAACAGTTTTACCAGTCATAAGATTAAACTTCCAGCAAAGAAGGATGGCCTCTTTATGAGGATGGAGGGGTTAATTATATGGGCTTCCACAAACATGTTAGTTTTCAAACTATCCCTGAAAAACTCCATCTTTTCAGGGATCTATGGCCAGCTGTCAAATGGAAAATCATGCTGGATTTTGTTTAACTACAAATGATTGCCCAGTCTTTGTCGTTATTGGCGGTACCCAGGCCATTTTGCTTGTGATTATCAAACTGTTGTTGATGATGATGATGATATAGAACACCCTAACCAAATATGGTATGGAGATTATGGATAAGGGAGTCCCAAAAACAAGTCCAGCTACATTAGAAGATGGTAGTTAAGGTAGTGGGAGCCTTGCTAGATGGTACTCCATCCAGCTAGAAGCCACACAGGATCTGAAAGCAAATCTAACATTGAGTCCCAGGTGGTAAAAGTAGGAATGATGACAAGGAAGAAACAAAGTCTTAGTACATGAGAGACACAGATTGGGGGGCACTCACAAATAGATGAAGAAAATCAAGGCACAAAATGAGTTAATCAGGTATTGAAAGGTGCAAGTTTGTTTGGATCAACTCCAATGGTAGTGAAAAATCAGTCTCAGATGAAAAAAAAAGAAAAAAAAAAAAGAAGCCCTCGCTGTCAGCTAAAGGATATCAGTTTATCAAGGGAAAAATGCTCTCAAAAGCCACAAATATTATCACTGAAAAACCATCCTAAGCTCAAAGCATCACCACAACTTAATCATTAGTATGACCATGATTTAAATCAAATGGACACCTACACTTACAGTAGCAAGCCCAAGATTTCTATTATTGCACTAAACAATAGCCACATAACTAGTTATATTTGAAAAAAATACAATTCTACTCATAGTTAATCCTTACCGAAGAAAGAACAGCCTCTTCGCTTTGTGTCAAAGGTGCAAGAAGTGCCTGAACATCGGATTGAAAATTTTGTTGACCATGTGACAAAGCAACAGATTGGCCTTCTAATTTCAACTTTTGAACTCTAACACTGAGGATATGATTAAAAGCTGCCAGTGTACGCCCACGATGTAAATGGTGCTCAAGCCCAAGTTTAGTTTCCTGAAATAAGTGCAACACCATCAGATATTCATCACTGTGAGAAACATGATGATTAAGACATGGGAATGGAGGTGTTGCCTAAAAGGAAGATTCTGTTTTTTTGTTCCAGGAACAAAAAGTTGAATGCAGTGTAAGCAAACAAACACAAAGTCCACACATTACAACAGCTCTTTGCAACAAACTAGTCAGCACCAGCAAACAAGACTGCTTAAACAAAACTCTCAATCAACTGATGTTCCTGTATCGATTTTTATTGGCTCATATTTAGAATTCAGGAATACTACAATTAGGCGCTACAACGTGTCAGTGGCAAAAATGAGACAACCACAAAAGGTGGGAATCATTGTAGCATAACTTGCATTGTCAAGTCAGTGCATGTGCATGCAAGGACAAAAGTTGTAGACCATAAGCCAAATGCTTGATGCAATTCTAACACACTACAAATAAAATATCAATTCACTTTCTTACCATTAGTATAGTAGTTGCACCAAGGAAAGCATTTTTGAAAGAAAACTACAGTGAATTTCTTTCCACTACATAGAAACCTCTTGTAGGGTGTCAAAGAACCATCTCAACCCAATAGCTTAAACTGTTAGGTGAGTTCCCAAGATATGATTTATATTATTCTCTAACACACCCCCTCAAGTGAAAGCCCTTTAGACTTGAAACTTGCACAGGCTCACATTACCTTATGCTTAATTTTTATCAAATAAATAGGGATGGTGAGATTCGAACTCGTGACCGCTTGGTCATCAAGGCTATAATACCATGAAAACATAGAAGAAGAAAACAAATATTCTCTCTTTTTCTATAGAAGAAGAAAAGAAGAATATAACAACTAATATATATTCTATAGAAAATAGCATTTCTAAATAGAAAATGGCTACCCTTCTTTTTCACAAATTCTCCTACATATAAATTTAGCATTGCACATGAGAAATTCCATTTTAAAGTTCCATCACAAATTACAACTGAAATTTCAAAATACAATGCCTATGATAAAGTTGAATTTTCTAACAAAACTACAAGAAGTTTTATTTGATGGACTTGAAAACAAAATGTGTGTGAGAGAGAGAGAGAGAGATCATGAAGTTTTATTTTATGGATGTGAAATCAATATACATGTGTGTGTGTGTGTGTGTGTGTGTGGATATATATAGATATACCTCAAGTGAAGAATCAAAGAGTTCCTCTTGAACATGCTTTTGGATAGTTGCCTCCCAGTAGACAGCATTTAGCTCTGTATTTTCATCAGAATGCATGAAAAAATCAAAGTCTCTGTACACCAAGGTGTCTGCAGTAGGCAGACCTGACACTGATTGCCAACCAAGAGGACCCTGCAATATTATGCAAAGATAAAGATATATGCAAGCATTCCCAACAAAGCAAAGGAACAATATTGTAGGTCTGCAGAAGTACCATGATATCTCTTAGGTAATCAGCATGGCATAGAGTTTAGTATGATACCAATTTATATATTCATGTGTGACAAGAAAGCTGGAGATCAATCACAAAAACAGTATCAAACAAGATTCAGATTTCAGAGACACGATGAAGCTTGAAAGCAACCTGAATATAAAGTTGAATCATCCTCCGCACGGTCTTAGGAAACCAGTATGGCAGCATTTGTAGAAGTGAAGTATCATGTGTAGTAGAGAAGAAGATATTGTCACGCCAATTTAGATAGTCTGCTAAAGCTGAATTGCCAGGTGTATAGACAGCATACAGTAGAGAATCAACTACAGAAACCAAAAGCATCATTCAGCCCATTCATGTCTCAAATGGATTAACAAATCAAAGAAATATAAGAGGTTAACCTACCATTATTTCCCTTAGGACCCAAGAAATTAGAAGTTGTATCATGACCAAAACTTGCTGCAACCAGTGTCCGCCACAGAGTAGGAAATCGCTGCAAAGTGGGCCTGAGGTTTTCTAAAGTGCACTGAGCTGATGAGCTACCATGCCTCTTCACACTACCGCTGCTCAAGCAATTTTGTATTGGGTCAGGGGCATACATTAGAGTTGCTAAAGCTGCCATTTCACCCCCACCTTCCGCTATATCATCAACAGTATGAATTATTTCATCGATCTCCAGAACATTGAGGTTGCTATCAGAAACTATATTAGGTGACATTATTGTTCGAGCATTAGAGAATGATGCATTGTATTCATGCCCCTTAATCCTAGATAAAAGCAACCATTTTGCCCATTGAGAATCACCCTGAACAAGAAGCATCAAATAAAGCATATGAAACAGGTCAGTGCATGTGTATATTGTTAAAGAATAATGATAAAGTAACAATGTCAGAGAGATCCAGCATGATAACCAACACAATAAAGAGAGATAATATAAATATTTGTCACAATTAAGTTATACTAGGAAGAATTAACTCTTGCAGTCCACTATTGAAGTATAGTATTCAAACTAAACAATAGCTTCACCAAAATAACCCATTTTGGAGTAAATTCAATTTGGAAATTGGGATAGCAAAGGCTCAATTTAGTGGAAAGAGTTTTGAAGAAAATGAAAAGATCATGGAAGAGGAAAGAGTGACAGTCTCACAGGCGTAAATGCAGTCTGTGGAGCTGTTAAACTCTGCATGAAGAGGCAAAAGCACACGAGCACAAATCCAGACTCTGTTTATTTCATAAAGACCATGGATGAAGCAGAAAAGGATTCTGCTGGACAATTGTAAACCATAAATATTAAGCACTGATTTCACAACTTGGTCAACACACAAATCAACTTGAGGACAATGATCTATCCTTTGTTAGATATCTTTGCCAATGTAAACTGTGCGTTTTGATTGGGTAATACTTTACTCTTTAGTCCCTAGAGGATTTATCCTGAAACCACATCTAAGATCCACTAAAAGAAGAAACTATTTACAAGTTTCCTCATAAACATGGGTTGCAGAATATCACAAGCAAAGCAATGATGCCTCTGCTCTTTGGCTCTCTCAACATGCCCTAGTCTAGCTTGCTCACTCATCATCCTGTTTCCGATTTCCCCCATATCCACACCATGCCCTCTGTATTGTAAGTCCTTCCTACTGAAGAATCCCAATCTGGAATGATCTATGGTAAATATTGTACATATACAGGCCTACAGTGTGCATTCAAACTTAGGTGTTCAAAAGGAGTAAACCAACATGCTGTATGATGTTAAAACATAAACTTGAGCTTTGAAATGAGCATCAGATGCAGATATATTCAAGGGTGAAATCCAAATTTTAACACAGAGAGAGATTTGAAAATTGGATACATGGGAATCCCTGGCAAAGGACAAAAGCATGCTTGAAGACTAGCTTTAAGTTTTTTGCTATCTATCTGAGTGGACAGAAACATAAAGCTTTGGCAGTGTGTGTGAGAGAGAGTGTTAGCATGATACCATATGGAAACGGGCCCGATAGAAGTGTCTGACTTATAATTTGAAAAATGAAAGTTGTCAAGTCGTTTAAAAACGCTGACTATATAACATCATATGACAAGGGGCCTGATGCCATGGAGGAAGAGCTAGAATTAAAATACAAGAAGAAATTTCAGAACTTGAAAGTAGCCACTTCAAAAAATATGGAAGGATAGGACTGTCTCCAAACCCTCCCTTCAATTCCATGAATTTGGTTGGGCTATAACTGAGTAATGGCTTTTCGGGTCACCATGTTACATCATGCAGTCCAGAGCAGATATGCTAGTCACCATTTGTCATAAAGAAGCACAAGGAAGATACACATGTTCTCTCTTAATCACTCTTCTTCCATCCTGACTTACCCATTCCCACCCACTCTCTCGTGTCAAAAAAGATTTTTCCTTCTTATTTTTCCATTCTCCCTTTTCATTTAGCTAAGTAAAGTACTTAGAAAGATTGGAGTCCGCAACAAACACAAAACACAGTAATGTGAGGATAATACAGAGAGAGATAAGGCTGGGATCACGAGTTTTTTGACATAATAGGCAGAAAGACAAGGAATCACTATTCACTGAAACATCAAAAGCCCTCGTCCGGTTACTAGCAAAGAGGAACACAACCTCTGAACTTCATGAGTACAAAGCCTGTAAGGTAGAGAGAGAGAGAGAGAGAGAGAGAGAGAACAAAACTAACAGCAACCAGAAACTAAATCCAATAAGATATTTATAAGTTTCAAGGTTTAATAAGAAGTCCCTCATGAAAAAGACCATGGTTCCTCCAAGTTCTATCTTTTGTTGTCCATAATGTTTCCATACTCCTTAAACAGGCCCAAAGATGACTCTTTGTAATGCGCTATCTGTAAGAAACAAAGTAGTTTGCTACAACAACTGAAGAAGCTATATATTTGGACCTACAGCTAGACAGATGATTACATTTCCCAGGAAAAAAAGCATCAACGCCTAATTAAATAGAAGATTAACACACAGGACATACATAAATATTCAAAATGGCATACTTGTCCAACTAGTGTAACAACAATTTAGAAGGCAATGGCTTCCAGGGCATCGTTAACGAACCTATATGGCAAGGGAGAGTAGAAATTGCAAAAAAACCCATATGAATGAACTGTACATAAGCAAAGAATCAGAGATAATACGATGTAAAGAACAGCTAGACTCAATGGACATGAGGAAACTTACTGCAGCTTCTTGTAATGAACCAAGTGAATCATTATCTAGAACCAACTTGCAATGGTCAAGATAAAGGTCCAAAAGATTTGGCAAGTTATATTGCACACAGTAATGTAAGAGTAATTTATGCAAAGCTTCCATGGGGACAGCATCATCTGTTATATTGAGATCAGATGAAGCCTCAACAGAATAGTCCTCCAATGTCATTTTATCAGACCTGCTAGTTATGATGCCTGAACGAGCAAGCAGAGCTATAATCTCAGCAGTGTCTTCCCAGTATTCCTTCAAAAATATAAATTTCTTTGCAAGCTCCTGCTCCATGAGCATTCTTAACCACATAGAGCAAAATGCATTGGCAGGAAACCTGAAAATCTTGACCCCTGGAATATCAATGCACACTGAATCCAATTCTTCAATGGAGCATATATAACTGTTGTACTCAGGAATTTCACGATTGCATCCAACCTCTGGAGCATGCTGTAAGTTGTCCAAAGTGATCTGGAGGCTTCCATCTGATAAAACAGATGTAGGTATGAGGTACAAAAGTTTGGAAACTTCCTCACAGTCATTGTGGCATAGATAGTACTCTAGTTGAGATTCCCACAATACATGAACGCCCATAAGGAAAGGTTGATCCAAAAGTATCTGTATAAGATCAAAAAAAAATATGAAGGAATTGTAGTCCATGGCCAAATTAAAGCCTCACAGAAACTAAAAAAAATGCGAGCACAAATGACAGAAAAGAGAGCCTTAAAGTTCACTGTATATAAATTATGGTTCGTAGTTTGCAAGTTTAGATGTTTTGCATTAACCCTCTAATAGCTGTATTTTTGGACTAAGTGACAAATAGAACATGCAGCATAGAGGCATGGAAAGCATAAAGTGAAAATGGGGAAAGATCATTGAAGAGCCAACATAGTATGACAAGACCATCAGCTGAATTTGCCAAAGCTGCTGAAAAGATGCTGTTGAATTCCTTTTTATTGTTCGAGTGCTAATGCCTCAACACTCAATTTTTGTTGACTGTGGCATTTTGTGACTGGGAAAGGCAAACATCATAAGAAAGTATTGAGAAAAGAACTTCTGCACTTACACATTGCATGTCTTGTGCGAGAATACCAGTAATAAATAAAATATTTAGCTTTTAAATGGCATCCTTCTATTTCCAAAAGTTCAATCTTCACTTGTTTGAACTAGACAAGTGCTAAATTTGGCTTCTTTGCAGCAGATTCGAGTGAAACAAATTAGTGCCCACATCCTTGTATGTTTACTTGACCATCCAAATAAAAGTTAATAAACTTGAAACTATAATCGGTACATGCTGTAGAAATTCAGTAAAGGAACAAAAACTTCCGCATCACAAGGGACATGACTCGCAACTTTTAGCATAGACCAGGTCCCACCTTATTGCAGGATTTCATTTTCCTTCACTCTGGTTTCTGTGTGACATGCAGCATTTCAAAGATTCATAGTACAAAGAAAGGCAAAGGAACTAAAGCACTTACACGATCAATGGTTCTCTGGTCCCAGGCACTAGACCAAGCTGCAGCAGCAGCCCAGTATCCAGCATGAGCAGTATCTTCATCAACTACAGGATCAGGAGAGTTTCCATTGATGCTTGTCCATGAACCTAAAACTACTCCATCAATTTCACCACACTCAATGATAAGATTGCTAAACAGATATGAAGGCAATAGCTGCAGCTTAATTTGGCCTGGTGAATTCAAAGTCAATGTGGCTCTCTTTAATGCCTTCTGCCGACCAACAAAAGTTCTCCAGAAACTACTGCTAGGGTACAGCCTCTTTCCAGTAAAAAAGATGAAAAAAAATTCTTCTCAGATATGAAATTCAATATTAAACTTAGCATTAAAATGAAATGGAAGATGACAAATTTCATGTACCTCGATGATTAATATCTTCTCCAATGTTTCCCATTCATATGGTCCCAGATAACCATATCTTCTCATGTCTTCTGCCACTTGAAGTTGAAGAGATCTCCTGACCGTGCCAAACAATAGCTGCTTGAGGCAGGTTTCAACATCCTCCCCAAGCCTTTGCAACGTTGCAACAGCAAGTTCAGTTTCCCCCTGTTTATCATGAATGATTAACACGGAATATAAATCAATGCACCTTTGACTTTGCCTACTAAACAAAATTAAGCTACCTTTAAAAATAGGTCATAAGCAATGGCTCTTCCAATGTCACGAACTTCACTAAAAGTATCGGGTGGCTCTTTATTAGTCTCTGAATCTCTAGAACGATGAAGATGCAATTGCAAAACTGCCAAAGGAAGACGACCAGATAGTAGTGCATCTTTAACGACAGTTTTTACGTCTAAATTATCCATTTTCCATCGTGCAATCATCTCCTTAGGGTTTTCAGATGGAAAAACTTTTTTTCCCCAATTACCACCCTGTGGCACAAGAACAGATACTCCATTTGAATCTTCTATATCCAAGGAATCACGATGCATCAAAGCAAGCTTCTCATTATTAGAAACAACAGAAGATGCAGAAACCAGAAGTTCTTGCTGGTTTGGTGTGTCTGATGATGTAGCATCTGCTGAGAGAATTGAAAGCTGAGATTCGTCCTGCGATAAATTTGCCTCCACCAAGCTCAATTCCTCGCTACCATCCACCTGTAGCATTCAAAAAGACAAAGTGGTTAGCAGCAGATAAGAGACAAACAATTCAAAAGTGTGTAAGCACACAGAAGCATACCAATCCCACACCCGTATTCTTCAATTTTGAGCTCAGTCCAGATTGAAGATTCCGAATAATCTCCAAAAGGTGAGCCATATCATGAAGACTTCTGGAGTCCCCCATTTCATTCTGTAATTTATATGGTAAAACTGGTGGAAGAGAGAGCAAAGGGATCATCCCAAAACCAGGTAATACATATGCATCTTTCTTATGCTGGAGTAACCCACATTTCCGGATCATTTTAGTTGTGAAGTGGCTGGCTAATGCAAGGAGCCTGTGATACAGATTTGAAGAATTAAAAAATAAATAAAGAGATAGAATGACACAACAAGCTATGCAATAGTTAACCAGTAGTCAATATGATGTAGAACAAAGAGGGATCCAGGAAAAGAATAACAGAAACCCAAGAAATCCACGATGAGTTCAAGAGAGGAAGCAAAAAAACCCACAAGCACTAGGTGTACAACGCAGATTATTGATAATCTGTTAATTTCATTCATTAATAAACATAAGAGTTGCAGAATCAGGAAGGCCAGCCAATCCAGGTTAAGAAGAGCCTGGCTGATCTAGAAGATTACAAAATTATTTGTTCGTGGTCAATATAAACAGTGACTGATGAAGTAAACTATTGCACATCTCTTTGTTTTTGTTATTCATTATTTTAAGGTGAAGAAGCAACATCCATTTTCTCATATTTGTCAGAGACAAGGAATCAATAATTGAATGTGGAAAAAAAGCTTCAGGAAACTCAGCGAGTGGATAGGAAAAGTAGAGAGTACGGTAATGTACAGCTGCACACAAACCAAGAGACACCACTAAAGGCTCCTAGATGCCATAATGGTCCAGTTAATAACCCATTCTCAAGAATCAAGTTAAAGAATACACTTAATCAAACTAGACAAGCCAGAGACTCAAGATCCCATCATTGAAGATGTCAAGAAAGAGCAGGTTATACAAGTTGATATTATTTTGATTCCATCATTCATGCAAATATAATAGTGGTATTGTGAAAAACTTCTTTGTTTAACTAGAATTGTAATCGATCATGGTGTGATTGTCTATTCCATACCATACAAATCAACAATATCTTAACATTCTCAAACATAAAATTTGAATTCAGAAAAGTTGATGAATTCTAAAAAAGTACAATATTTTGCACAAACATAAAATTTGAAACACATTAGGCTAGCCATCTGCTTCATTAATCACAAAAAAAACTGTCACCCTGGCACATTCACGAATATGAACAACAATTGGTACAAAAACTTTTACCTTGATGCAGCAGAGACCTCATTATCATTGCTATTTCTGTGAGACATCAGATAAGCTGCAGCAAAGAGCAATCTCAAAATGCCTTCTTCTGCTAGGTTAATGCTGACAAGCATTTCCAGAGATCTGTTTAACCATTAAAAATACAAAAATAAAAAAAAAGATCAAATTTGTATAACTCTCATCCAACCTACGACATTGCTACTGCCAACAGAACACCCATATTTTGATCCTTTCTTTAGATTAAATAATTGATACCCATAATTTGGGATTGATTAGTTGATTTGTGTACAAAAAATAATTTCATTAATTGTAGACAGAACATTAGAGTAGTGTGCTCTTTAGAAACCCTATATCCTACTTGGATGTGCAAGGCAATTAACTCAAAAATCCAACCCAAATCCCTCAATCCTCTATAAGGGAATGGTTTTTGTAATTACTCTTTCAATATCAAAAGCTTCTATGAGAGTAAATACAAAGGATACATTTTCCAATAAAAATTACAGACCATGGAATCCAAAAAAATGTAATATCAACGAAATGCAGGGTAATTCATAATCAAGAGGGTCGGGTCCTCCTAAAAGAGGAAGAATACACAACATATTGAATCTTATAATATCTGCTCACAGAAATTAACTATGCTATTTCTTAACAGCCTTAGCATTTAGACTAACTGGTGTTACATCATTTGTATACATAAACTGGTGTCAGGGTAATTATTTTTAGTAAGAAGAGAAATTTTATCTGAAAATGAAAAAAGTTTAAAATTGAGATAAATTACTTGCACCCTCTCCGTTAGATTAAAATTTTAGCAACTCCTACAGCACGCCAGTTCAAGTGAAATGACTTTGAGAATGTATCTTTTGGTCATTCCAGAATGAAAATGATCACAGAAAACCAATATCCACCAACATTCATGCAACAGTGATGCACTTCGGTGATTTATGATCATGTTAGCATTTCTAGTGAAATAAAAACGGCCCTTGATTTAGAAACTTTAAGCACCTCTCACACCCAGTAGACAAAGTGTGCATATGTGCACAGATATAATAATAAACTTCTTGAGAATTTACTTATGGCCCTGTTTGCTATTGTGATGGCTTATTAGCCACCACTGCTTCAATGCTACAATACAAGCTTTTTCTGCAAAGCATCTATTTGAGCTTTTTTCACATCTGTTGGATGCTTTACAGAAAAAGCTTGTAGGCTAAGCTTCTTACATGACACCACAGGAATGCCAAATAATACTATGAGTTGGTGCATGAATGTGCCTTTGAGGGTGACACATAAATAAATCTATCATTGATGTATGTACTGTGACAGATCCAAGCACAGGGGTGGCCAAGAACATTATACTCCTTCAAACCCTTTTGGTCCCAAGAAATAATATTTACATGCAATGGAACCCCTAAAACATAAAAGCTAACCATCCCTGTGAATGAGTGTGTGTGTGTTCATACATGCAAGTTCATGAAGACACACATACACAAGCTTCTACCATGAACAAAGATATAAACGATCATAACCTTATAAACAGTAGTTACACATAATAAAGACAGTAAAAGTTTTCATTTCTAAAGAAGACAAGAAATGAAAGTGATAGAATATATAGAATCTTACCGCTCTATTTCATCATATTTCAGGTATTCCAATGCCATTTGTAGCCACCGCAACCTAGAGATTTTCAACTCCCACCCTGACATGACAGTGATTAAAATGTTGTATGTCCATTCAAACTTTAAAAAGAAGCATATTTATGACAATTTGCTATCACTTTTATACAGTAAATCAGAATCAAAAACTGATTACAAGACAACAACTGAAACCGCACCTATAAACAAATCTTAGAAACTGGAGGACAATTCATACAGATAAGAAAGGTCTTCAAACGTAGCAAATACTATAACAATGTCCACATGTTTGTTCCCTGACATTAAACCAGTTGTTGGGATACTAAAGAGACCATTAGCTCAACAATGAAGCACTCATCGGCTACAGCAATTTCAATTATCATTGACCTAGCATATCTTACTATAAACCACGCCCTCCTCGTAATATGAACAGTCATCCTTTCCAAGTTTGGGAAAAAACAGTTCGCAAGTAATAAGTAAATAATGATTAGATTCACATACAGCAACTCAGGCTCGATGTCATGAACAAATACTATTTGTGCTCCCTGTACAGATTCTCAATGCAAAGGGCAATTACTAGCATTTGAACCCATACTTCTTCACTATTCTAATTTTACAAGAAATCTAAATACCTAGGTACACATAATATGCATTTTGATCAAAGAAAACAATGAGACAGAACTTTCAATTGTATTATTAGTAGCCAGCTAGAATTCAGAAACTTAATTTGTGACCTTAACACTTATGCTTTACAACATTAATTAATTGATATCCTCATTACGGTACGATGCCTTTGCCTCTTCTTCATATATGTTAAACTCAACACAAATAAAACATATCCATATAAAGCACAAGGCACCCAACTGCCAGCTCCCCGCATTACCTCAGGAGAGTGCCAGAAAGCAACTAGCTCATGTAAAGAAAGGCGCCTTAATAATGTATGCATACCAAAACTTCTATTTGAGAAGTGAACACAATACGAACATATCCACTATCATTATTTCATATTGTCTCTCTCTTAATTAATTGCATGCTAAAAACACTAACAAATCTTTTTAGCAGAATTTATTTTTCTTTTTTTGATGAAAGAACTTTATTGAGGAAGAAAAGAAAATTGCAGTACATCATTGGAGGACAAAACATCCTCTCCAAAAAAAAGAAAACAAAGAATACTGACTAAAATATAAGACTCCCCATCTCCAGAAATTCACTAAGCAAAACTTCCCATTAGAAACACCAAAAGGAAGCTAATAAAACTATTATCCCAAATATGTCAAATAAACAAATGCATTTGATAAAAGATTCTTGAAATAGTGTTTCATCTAGATACATTTATGCCATATTATTTGCAAACATACCACATTTCCCATAAGATTAGCCTCTCTTTATCCTCCCAAAATCCAAAACCCATATAAAAATAAACTCCTCCAGGTTAATTCAATACACCTATGCTCCCAGAAAAATCTGCGAGAGCCTGTTCCACAGCCTCCGAGCAACTGGGCAGTGAAAAAGTTGATGAATTGATTTGCTAAAACATAAACACAAACGTCCAGAAACAATGCCTTGTGAGGCCTAGCACATGCAACATGTCATGAATTTTAACCTTCTCGAGAACTAAAATGCAAACAAACATCTTAACCTTAGAGGCTACCTTAGCCTTCAAAATATAAACAAACAAGAGGCATGTGAACTAGGAAAAATTTGCTGGCATAAGAGACAGCATTCAAAAACAGAACGCTTCTTGAAAAAATTCAAACTCCCATATAGTAAGATTGCTCAAGAACAGAAATGTCTCAAGAAAACATTTCCCCTGGTAGGTAAATTGTTAGAGTTAGAAAACCTTTTTTTCAACTTTCTAATTTATTTTTTTAGGTTTTTAAAAATGGGTTCAAAAAGTGAAAGCTCTTTTCGGGGAGAACCAAAAGGAAGTTCAGCTTCCATTCCCCAAACTATTAAAAAACAAAAATCATTTTTTTGTCTTTTCTTTTTTATTGGATCTTTAGAAAGGAATTTAAACTTAGATCCACGCCAAGGTTGTAGTCGAAAAGGAAATAGGATCTTTATTTGAATACCGTTTGTTAACCAGTTTTTCGAAAATTCTGTTTCTGATAATTGAACTCCATTATAGGTGCATTTAACATGCATTTCTCTGTTCCAATCCTTTAAATCCTTGGACCATTCAGGAATTTGAAATAATAGCATACGAATGATATTTTTAGCTATTATTAATGAAGGAAGTTTTGAGATAGGAGACCTGCGATACAAATAGCATTTATGTCCACCATCAAAAATCTTCCCAGAAATGAATGCAAGATCCATCCCCTAATTACATGAAGCTAAAAGGACACGAGTAAACAGCTCATTTGAGGTATATTGGTACTAATCTTAGCATTGCAAATGTTCAACTAAGGATCTGAAGGGCATACTCAGTCTCAAGATTTCCCAAGCAAACTTTGCTACCTTACTATCTTGGGCCTACAAAAACATCTTAGCTTACCAAATGATCCAACTTGGTGTCACCTATTACTGATCGCTGAAATTCCCACATTAATTTTTAAAGTTCTATTTGCCACCCATACAAACATTGATGATACAGAAGGATATACATATTTGTCCAGCTAAGAATTGATTAACCAACTCACCAAATGATCCTATTTATTGCACCTCCACCTAATCAGAGAAAATCCTGCATCATTTTATTCAATTCTATTACCCATCCAAACAAAGGTTGACTCAAGAATTAAGGACAAACATGCTTTATCTAGAAAATAAACAATCATCTATTAGTACTAATAATACTTTTCATTTCTTTCAATTGGGAATATGAAGCAGAAATAGCAAGCAAAAAGCATTGAACCACAAAAGAAAAATAATAATGTGCAGACATGCATGCGAGGGGGAGCAAGGGATGGGGGAAGAGGTCAAAAGGTAGACAATAAACAATAAGAAATAGTATTTTTCTTTGTTTTAGAAAGGAAGTCAAAAAAAATATTCAAATGATTTTGGCATGCTAGAATAAGAGGCCATTTCATTAATGTCTCACATTGGAAGCCACAAGTAATCCTCTTTAAATGAATACGGCATAGTAAAAAGAGGACCAAATGTATATTAAACAACTAGGACAGGAAGAACAAACTCGCGACTAGTTGTTATATATTGAGATTCCCAAACATAAAGTCAAAGATTTAGGACAATTTATGTAAGTTTGCATGTCTAGGATCTGATAAATTCAGCAGAATGCTCTGTTCGTATGTCTGGGAAATGCCTTGCCTGGGAGCCTTAAGACTGCCTCACCACTACAATAAGGCAAGCAACTGACTACCTAAGTGAACTCAACATAGTAGTATCAGCTAAGACTTGTAAAATTCTCATGGCAAAAAACAATTGCTGGTGCATGGGATTCAGCGTTTTGAATATGATTATCTTGAGTAATAAGAACTAGACATAGGCATGTATCACAATCATAGCTTATATTAGTGAGCCGGGATCTTAATTTAAAGCAAAGCTATGACAGCTAAAAGTGATGTAGTATGAATCTAGAACTTTTCAAAAAATAATAGAGCATAATGAAATGTGCACACGCATAATGCATTTTATACAGTAAACTGTAAAAGGAAAACTAATTAGTAACCAAATATAAATGCACGAGTAGAATTTTACAAGATAACAGAGTCATTGAAACAATTAAGTACAATATATTGGTGGACAGCATATCATTACAGATATGAATATGCTATATAATGGCAGGCTAGAAATTGCAAAACTTGAACATTCATCTCACCATTTGTCAAACATAAGTGATCTGCCTCTGCGGGGCTATCATAGAGAAGCACTCTATCCAAAACTTCTACTTTCCAAGGTGAGAAGGGTTCAATTGACTCTCTTATTTCCAGCATTCTTCTTGCTCGCCATCCAATATCTGTGTTGATAAGGTGCTGCTGATATCCAATGGTTTCAACAGGAAGGAAATCTGATGTAGCAGAAACAGAGGGAAGAACAACTGAAAGACCAACTTCAGTCACCAAATAAAAGAATCCTTGGAAGGTACAACCAACTGCTTCTCCAAAAGAAGCTTCTCCCTTTCCCTGGCTATAACTCATGTTAACCCTAGTATTCAAGCATCTGTCATCAAGAACTGCTGAGCTTGTGTGCATATTAAAATGAACAAGTTGAGTAGTGCTTTGACTTTTAGCATCGTGCTTCTTAACGAGTCGAGTGATTCCCATAGGAGAAAAACAGATGTAATCATCTTCACTAGATCTCTTTGTGGGAAGAAAGACTTTCCGCATCAGGTGCGAACATGCTTCAGAATCATGAAATGTGTGAGTGGCTATCTCAGAAAAACCACTCATCAAGTCCTCACACCCATGGCAGTTCGAGATTTGGATTTTATCAAGTGCATTTTTTCCAGCATAATCCATAAAGAAGACCTTTTCATTCCTAGTGGATGGATTATTAGAACATACCCATTGGTGCCCAATGTCAGAACCACCAACCTTCCAGCCAGCCAATATCCCAAGCCCTAAATGTTGAAAATGTGGAAGCAATTTATCACAAGCATAGGAGTTGTTTGAGAAATAGTCACCAGTACGCATGACATACACTACTCCATATTCATCAACTACAGCTAAAAAGGATGTATGGGATCCAGTAAGCAATTTTCTAAACATTCCTTTACCAAGGAGATCAACACATTGGGAAGTTGACTTATCATGAACTTCTTCAACTTGTTTGATCTGAAAATCAGCAGCCATAGTCATTTTTTCTTGCTGCCATAGGACTGAATGAGGGTTTAACCCAGAAACTTGTAAAATATCTACATAAGCAACAAGCTCACCGGACATTGCAGCATAAAAGTAGATTAAGCCAGAAGCATTTAGGCAAACAAGAAGGTTATCAGAAAAGCAAAAGTCTGCCCACTCAGACACATAGTCTACATGTACACTTTGCGTAAGCTTCACTGAGGAAACCCATTGGATTCCCCAACTGTCTAGCTTTCCAACAAGAAGTATATTTTTTGTCTTGCTTCTTTCACTTTCATTCCCAGTACTCACAAAAGCAGAATCAACCAGTGTTAAAACAAATCCAATTAGGTGATGTGAATTGCTGGGGAAAACTCGGGAGCATTTGTATGAACCAATACAAAAATCATCAGACTTGGTTATAACTCTCTCGTTCTCTGGATCGAACATGGATTCGCACTTGCTCTCCTCCCCATTTGTTGTGATGGAATTGTCATGATAAAGTAGGTTCAGTAGTGGTGAAGTCCTGTCAAAAACGCTAAAGGAAACAACCTCCGCAGAGCCAGGAAAAGATGCCTTCTCTGGAAACCTGGTCCAGATGTTACCCTCAGATTTGATAGTCTTGACTTTGATGGAGAATGAGCGCAACCACCTCTTTGAAGCAACAACTCTCAACAGCTCATCAGCCCCACTATCCTTATCTATGTCTTGCAGACTTCCTCTATTTCCATTGGCCCTGTCATCAGCCACGACGGTAGATGTGCCTTCAGAACACAAGCCTGAAGAGCCCCGATCCTTCAAATTTTGAGCTGGTGTAGAGGAAGGGCCCCAATCAACCCACCTCCCTTGACCAAACTCATCTTCAAGTGCAGTTTTAGTTGTTCCGCCATCAATATCAGGCTTACGGAAAGCATGCACTGTAACACCATTGCTACTAGACACAAATAGAAACTCTCTAAATGAAGCCTCCTTGTGCTGATTATAAGTATCCCCACACACACCCCAAGCCAGTGAATTCACATCACAAACAAAACGAGAATTATTAGATCTTGAAAATTCGTGTTCAAGGGAAAAACCATTATCAAAATCCTTTACTGATGCAGAAGTGCATGGAATATCATCCTTCAAATCTGACCTACTAGGTTCTGTCCATGATTCAGAGCTGAAAGCTGCTGAAGATCGACATTGAAGCCTTTCATCATTCAAAGGTTCTGAAACACGATTACTTACAGATTCCCCTGCCAAAATGATTACAGAATAACAACAAACCAATATGTAACGAAAACTACAACCACAGCATTCCGTAACAAAATACAGAAACATAAGGATTTTTCGAGGTATATTTACCGGCAACTAAAGGAATTAGCAAGGCTTCACATTGATAAGACAGTAACAGCAAAAGCTCCCTCGTCGGCGATATAAAACCCTCCCGAAATTCCGACAAGTCAATATTGAACTGAGAGGGGGCCCATTTATGGAGCTGCAGAACTGCCGGGCTCTCACCGCCAAGACAGTAATCCATCTAAAACGGTAAACGAGAGAATATTCAACCATTTTATGCAATAATATAAATTAATTCACTAATCGCAACCGAAGCTCGCCGAAAAACTTCAACTATTCCACTAGATTAATTTGATTCCTATTATTTAAATTTATAATCATAATCAACAAAAAAGAAAGGGAAAATGATAATAAAATGATAAATAATTAAGGAAAAAAAGTTAACATTTCTTCTAATCGGAAAGAAATACATAAAAATAAAATAAAAACCTGGACCTGTTGAGCGAATCGGTTTTACTGGAGTAACGCCATCTCTGCAAATCTCTCTCTCTCTCTCTCTCTCTCTCTCTCTCTCTAAATTTTTAGACTCTCCTACAGCAGATTGTTATTTTATTTTATTTTTCTGCTCTGTTTTCTTTTCTTCTTTTTTTTTCTTTTTTTTTTTTTTTTGCAGGATTTGAAGATGCGTGCGCTATTTGTGCTCATGAGGAGGTGAGGGGGCAGTTTGGCTAATTTGTTAGTTGTTTACAACAGTCCAGCGAAGCTGGTTCTGACTTTCTTGGAGGCGGGATACTCTGCGGCTTCAATTTGCTGTGCTCATTATGTTTTCTTGGCGGTACAGTCCATCATATTCAATTTGTTTTTGGATTTTAAAACCGTTTTAAAAAAAAAATTATTTATATTTTAAATTAATTTTTAAAAATTTTTCAATCTGATATTAAAAATAAATTTTAAAAAATTAAAAAAATATTATTTCAATATATTTTTAAATAAAAAATATTTTAAAAAACAATCACTAACACAATGTTAAAGTAATAGTGATTATTTTTCAGAGTATTTTTTACTTAAAAATATATCAAATTAATATTATTTTATTTAAAAAAAATATTTTTAACATCCATAAATCAAAATGATCTAATAACAAAAAAAAATTAATTTTAAACAAAACAATTCAATTTTTTAAAAAAATATGGATTCAAACACATTCTCAAACTAGCTTTAAATCATGAAAAAATTGTTTCTAGTTTTTTTTCTTTTAAAAAATAAAAGGGCCAACCTGTTTTTAAATTAAATTTATTTTAAGATAATAAGGAAATTGATTGGTTTAGAATATTAGAGTTAGTTTTCATTTTAATTTAATTGATAATTTTAGAAGAAAATAGACTTTATCATTGAATAGGTGTTGATAAGTGTCACATGTGTGCGCGCGGCGTGGCGGGATGTCGAGGTCAAGGAGTTGTTATCTAACTATTTGGTTTAGGGTCATTAAAAAACCTTAATGAACCGGTCTTATTTGAAATTTCAGGATGAGAGGTTGATTGTGATTAAAAAAAGTATTACCATCCCTACCACATGTTACCTAAAATAATCATCGTTCTGTAGTTCAAATATGATTTAAAGGTGTTATTCCCCTTCAAACTATGAGATTGCCTTCTCTTATAAACTGTAATAAGTGAGCTGTGTTTGTATACATTCAAGATCATATATGGAAGATGATTTATGACCGGATAAGTTGTATGCTATCTAAAGCTGGTAAAACAATTATGCTTAGTTATATTGCTCAGCCTTTTCTTACCTATGGTATAGGAGTTTTCCTATTACCTATTATTAAAATTAAAAAAAAAA
>Ga0325402_1000086_pt1 | contig 44362 bp, 23 predicted proteins | sample PopdelMetagenome_22_FD_207212 | JGI IMG/M metagenome (GOLD analysis project Ga0325402, IMG submission 207212) | Populus deltoides microbial communities from Bellville, Georgia, United States - Xylem-PdKOR-R3 | ecosystem: Host-associated > Plants > Phyllosphere > Stem > Wood/Secondary xylem... | reverse complement strand
GATGATTTGAAATGTTCATCTTACTAGAAAAAAATAAACTTAAGTTCGGAAAGGTTTTCTTGAATCTCTTTTTTTAAACCAATTTATGGTGTTGTGAGGCTAAAAATAGGTTTATTTGGATTGCTAGGATTGTTTTAGATGTTTTCAAGTGAAAAAAGAGTTGAAAATTTTTTTTATTCAAAAACTTAAAACTCAACTTTTGGTGGTTGAAATTTAAATCATATGACGACGCTACAGCACCTGCTATAGTAAAACAAATTAGAGAAAAAATCAAGTGTGCCATTTCTATAGTAAAATTAAAATACCATTAAAAAATTCTTGAAAATTACATATTTGCCATTGTTATAGTAAAAACAAATTGAAGAAAATTTCAATTGTGTCATTTCTATATTAAAAAAGACATTCATTTTAGTATATGTATAATGATATATGTTGTATTGAGTTTTTTTTTTATGAGTATGATATCGATAATTTATTTGTTTTAATTAATTATTACCAAATATTTTTTATATGATTCGTTTGCTATCATTACTTATGATTTAAATCAAATTATTATATTAATTTTATGATGAAATATTTGGACAATATGTTGCTATCTAGGATCGATTATTATTCTTGTTTTAATTACCGATGAGATCTTAATTATAAGTTTCTTTATCTTGTTTTGTAAGTTTATCCATAACTTAGCTTCCATCTTTAGCCACGTTATATATATCCGTAAATTGTTTTTTTTTTCCAATGATCAAAATTAGAATGATATTTAAAAATTGTATCTTAATCTTTGAAGCGTGCACAACCTATTTTATAATTAAATATGCGTTCATGTATCATTTCTATGCTTTTGAGGAACATCATGCAGGTTTCAAAGTCTTGTCATCAAGGTTGAAAAAGCTGGAGAACCTTCTTCTAACTGGGAATCAATGCAACGATAGCATTTTTCCATCTCTAACTGGATTTTCATCCCTCAAGTCTTTGGATCTGTCAAACAATCAGCTGACAGGATCTATCAATAGTAAGTTGCATTCTGTTTATCAAGAAAATTGAGGACTTTATATATATTTAAAAATCAACGATAGCATTTCATCATGTTTGATTGCGCTTTAATTTCATCTATGAAGATTAATATCTATGGAGCTTTGATCTTATCCATAAATTGTTTCTTGATCTTATCCATAAATTATTTCTTAATCTATTATATAATTAAATATGCGTTCATATATCATTCTTTTTATGTATAATTTGAGAATCATATATCAATTGAACAACATCTCATCAATTCTAATTATCTTTAGTTTCTATTTATTATGCATATCGTGAGCTCATAATTATGACTTACTCTTAGAAACAACTCCTTGTAGGTTTTGAGATCATATCATCACATTTGGGGAAACTCGAGAACCTGGACCTTAGCTATAATAATATATTCAACGACAGCATTTTCTCACATATGAGTGGACTTTCATCCCTCAAGTCTTTAAATTTATCCGGCAATATGTTGCTAGGATCGACGGCTGTCAATGGTAAAGTTGTGAATATCTCTTGGCATCTTCTATTATTTGAGCAATTTGTTGTTTCTATCAAAAAATCATCTCACTACAAAAGTATCAGTTCTTTATCATAGCTTTAAGAACTCGATCAAGATAACACTTAATTTCACTACTTACTTGATTGCCTGTTTTCAATTCTACACATCATAGGTTCAAGGAAGCTGGACTTCCTGCAGTCATTGCGTTCATTGCCATCCCTGAAGACCCTTTCTCTCAAGGATACTAATTTAAGTCAAGGTTAATCATAGTTTAGTTTCTTAAAATCTTAATTAATAATATTGAATGGATTATGGCTATTCTGTACCACCACTATTTTCATCATATCTCTTCTTCTTTCTTTTTCACAGGGACTTTCTTCAATTCAACCACCCTTGAAGAATTGCATCTAGATAATACTTCTCTCCCAATAAACTTTCTCCAGAACATTGGAGCATTGCCTGCTCTTAAAGTTTTGTCTGTTGGTGAATGTGACCTCCATGGCACCCTACCTGCTCAAGGTAAATTAACAACTCTCTATCCGCCTATAATTACATCATCAACAAAAGATTCTTCCAACACTATTTTGACTGTTTCAAGATAAATTGTACAGGTTGGTGTGAATTGAAGAATCTGAAGCAGTTAGATCTCTCTAGAAATAATTTAGGAGGTTCACTCCCAGATTGTTTGGGGAACTTGTCATCTTTACAACTATTAGATGTTTCTGAAAACCAGTTTACTGGAAATATTGCCTCCGGTCCTCTTACCAACCTCATATCCCTTGAATTCCTCTCACTATCAAATAACCTCTTTGAAGTTCCCATTTCAATAAAGCCTTTTTTGAACCACTCAAGCCTCAAGTTCTTCTCTAGTGAGAACAACAGACTAGTAACAGAACCTGCTGCCTTTGATAATTTGATTCCAAAGTTCCAACTAGTCTTTTTCCGCTTGTCAAGTAGGCCAACATCAGAAGCACTCAATGTAGATATTCCTGACTTCCTCTATTACCAATACGACTTAATAACCCTTGATCTCTCCCACAACAACATCACCGGAATGTTTCCTTCGTGGTTGCTTAAGAACAATACACGATTGGACCAACTATATCTGAGCCACAACTCCTTTGTTGGTACTTTACAGTTGCAAGATCACCCATATTCGAATTTGACCGAATTAGATATTTCCAACAACAACATGAACGGTCAAATTTCAAAAGATATTTGTTTAATCTTTCAAAATCTATGGACCTTAAGGATGGCTAAGAATGGATTCACAGGTTGTATTCCTTCTTGTTTAGGAAATATTAGCTCTCTTTCATTTTTAGATTTATCCAACAATCAATTGTCTACAGTACAACTAGAACAACTAACAACAATATGGGTTCTCAAGCTGTCAAACAACAATTTGGGTGGGCAAATATCGACCTCGGTGTTCAATTCTTCTCGCCTGAATTTTCTTTACCTAAGTGGTAACAACTTTTGGGGTCAGATATCAGATTTTCCATTATATAGGTGGAAAGTATGGAATGTATTAGATTTGAGTAACAATCAATTTTCAGGCATGCTTCCAAGGAGCTTCGTTAATTTTTCGAACCTTGGAGTAATTGATTTGTCCAGAAACCATTTTAAGGGTCCGATCCCAAGAGACTTTTGTAAGTTTGACCAGCTTGAATATTTGGACCTTTCTGAGAACAACTTGTCTGGATATATACCATCTTGTTTTAGTCCACCACAAATAACCCATGTGCATCTATCCAAAAATAGATTGAGCGGTCCATTAACAAATGGATTTTATAACAGCTCTTTCCTGGTTACGATGGATCTTCGAGATAACACCTTCACCAGCTCCATTCCAAATTGGATTGGCAATCTTTCATCATTGAGTGTTCTTCTTCTTAGGGATAATATCTTTGATGGTGAGCTCCCTGTTCAGTTATGCTTGTTAGAACACTTAAGCATTTTGGATGTTTCACAAAACCAGCTCTCTGGTCCACTACCCTCCTGTTTGGGCAATCTTACTTTCAAGGAAAGTTACCATAAAGCAATAGTGGATTTCGGATATGAGTTTCTATCAAAATCCATAGAAGAAGCTTATTATGAAACAATAGGTCCCATACTAGTGGATAGTATAAACAGCTTGGAAAAGGGTTTTTCGCTTAACTTTACAGAAGAAGTGACAGAATTTACAACTAAAAATATGTATTATGGGTACAAGGGGAAAGTTCTCAGCTACATGTCTGGTATTGATCTCTCCAATAACAACTTCATAGGAGCAATCCCACCAGAATTTGGAAACTTAAGTAAGATACTATCATTAAACTTATCACACAACAATCTCACTGGATCTATCCCTGCAACATTCTCAAACCTAAAGCATATTGAGAGTTTGGATCTTTCTTACAACAGCTTGAATGGTGTCATCCCTCCACAACTTACTGACATGACCACGCTGGAAGTTTTTAGTGTGGCGCACAATAACTTGTCAGGCAAGACACCCGAGAGAAAATATCAGTTTTGGACCTTCGATGAAAGCTGTTACGAAGGAAATCCTTTCTTGTGTGGACCTCCATTGCCAAACAATTGTGGTGAGGAGGCAGTGTTGTCACAGCCAGTGCCTAATGATGAACAAGGAGATGATGGTTTCATAGATATGGAGTTTTTCTACATCAGTTTCGGTGTATGTTATATAGTTGTGGTGATGACGATTGCAGCAGTTCTCTACATCAATCCATATTGGCGACACAGGTGGTTGTACTTCATCGAAGACTGCATAGATACTTGCTACTATTTTGTGGTGGCTAGTTTTCGCAAGTTCTCCAACTTCAGAAGGTGAATTTGTTACTGGGGAGACGGCCGTTCCTCGTTTGTGATGATTGTTTTGTCTAGCTATTGGTAATTTGTAGTGTACTGTCTCTAAGGTCAGCCTTTCTATTTGATTAGTTATTTCGGCTAAATATATAAGCTGGACTTCTCATTCCTGAATCATTAGGAAGGAAACTGATTTGGATTGGTCATTGACTCGAGTGTGATTACTCTTTCAACTCTCAAGACTTGTCTGAAAATAAATTGCCAAAACCACTACTAAAGTATAAACAAAATATTCTATGCCTTTGTTTCAAGGGCGACCCCACCTCAGTTATTCAATCAAAGCATTGAAATCGGAGCAAGAAGATCCACCTTCTTCAACAGCCTTCCTGGCCGTTTCTTTGCTCTGCTACTAATTTCCTCTGCTTCTTCACCCATCATAATTTGAGTGATTGCCTTCTCTACAGCTTCACTTTTAACATGATCTCCATGCACTCTAAGCCATTCCTTAAATCCAGTTTTTAAAACATCAGTCACCAACTTTTTATTATAGAATTGCTCAGTAAATATTGGTCTCCTAAGCACAAAAAAAAATTGTCCTTATCAAACATGCAGCTATGACTTGAGACATTCAGAATTTCAACCTCATTTTCTATAAAAGTCAACAATACTGGATATGGTCACGATTCAATGGAATAAGTCCCACTTATTTTCTTGAGACCTTTTTCCATTGAAATCTTGCAAGACTATGGCATACATGAACTCCATCTAATAGTAAATCACAGAAATTACCTTCTGATAGAACTCCTCTTGCCAATCAATGCCTTTTGCATGTCCAGTCTGTGCTGTAGAATCTAGGGATGCTACAAAAATTTCAATGTGGACAACAAAATATTAGAATTCTTGAATTTTTGTGTGTTTTCCATATACAAGGGTATTTCTGTAACTTTAACACTTGCTGAAATTATGAAATATTGCAAGTCTCAGTTTTATTTTCCATTTACCCAAAGTATAACGAGCTTCATTAGGTTTTTCCTATTCTACATAGGACTATTAGTATTTTCCTATATAGGAATACAAGTCCTTTTTGTATTAGGAACTTCATCTATATAGGAATCAGATAAATGCAGAATGAGAGGGTGAACAGCTGGTGCAATGCACTGGAGGGTATGATGTGGCAACAAATGAGTGTGTGTTGCAATGGTTTCAATAGCAGTGGCATTACTAATGCCACAAGTGGCAGCAGTGGCACATAAAGCTACCTAAAAGAGCATTGCTGACTTGAACCATTATGAGAGGTGAACAGTTGGTGCACCGCACTGTAGGGCATCATGTGGTTACAAATGCATGTGTGATTGCAATAGTTCCAATAGCAGTGGCATTTCTGATGCCATAAGGGGAAGCAGTGGCACATAAAGCTACCAAAAAGAGCATTACCTGGCATTTGTCTCTGAGAATTGGCAAACATAGTGGAGGGAATCCCTTGTCCCATTGAATTCCCCACTGAGTTCTGTGAAACACCAGGGATACTCTGCATGTTAGGATTCTGGACAACAGTGTTGGAGATAGTCTGGGTTACACCAGAGACAGGAGGCAGTGACGCTTGTAAACCAGCATAACTTTGAACTCCATTAGATGCCATGCAATTCTGCATGTTATGTGATACCAACTGCTGACGTGCTTGAGACTGATCAGTGGACAATAGGATAGGGAGAAACAGCCCTTGATTCTGAACTTCAGGGGGCATACTATGGGATGCTGTTCAAGATAAAAGGCAAAAGAGAAAACTATGTCACAGAAAAAAAGAAGGCACTGAACAAGGAAGACAAATGAAACATCGGCAGTTCACACATAAAGTTATGAGCAAAAGAATTAGGATGGATTTGATTCAAAGCATAAAATTGTCCTCCGACAATTTTCAGGGTTGGGGGAAGAAGAGGCGGCTGAAAACAAAAATGATATGACAATTTCAGGGTGGGGGAAAGAAAAGGAGGAGGCAGAAAATAAAAACAATCTGTAATATTCTTGCCTAACATTCATCAATTACTCAACTTTTTGATTAAAGCATGCCATACACATAGCAATATGCTGCCATAAAATGCAAAAGAGTTTGATAACAATGCGACAAACAAAACAAAAGGTAAGATGTTTAGAAATTCAATGCTCGGTAGCATTATTATATATGAAAAAAGGATCAAATACTTTCTCTCGGAAGAAAAGCAAGAAAGTGACGTCTTACCTCCTAAACAGGAAAATCTTTAAAATCTACCATCTCAATCATAAAATATAAAATAGCCATGCATCACAGTCCTTGTTCCTTAACAAGTTAAGGATGAAAAACTTCACATGCATTACAGAATTAGCATCGTGGAGGTGATCATGAGATTTTTCCAGCAAGGCAATATACATAGCAATATGCAGCAATAAAATGTAAAACAGTTTGATAACAATGCGAGAAGAAAAACAAAAGGTAAGATGTTTAGAAATTTAATGTTCGGCTGCATTATAACCTGCTGGATCCATGGGGGCAGTGGGCATGGTGTTTTGAGACCTGATCTCCATTGAAAGCATCTCCAGAGATATTTTACGCAGATAATCATACTGAAATCAGATATTAATAACAAAACATTAGACCTCAGAGCAATCCATGTTACAAGAGGAGGAAAATGGATATATGCTCTATCATTTCATCTTTTGTGAGGATATACTTCTGTTTCCTCTCTTTTTATTAATTATTTATGTATTGAATTGCTATTTTCTTTTTGCACACTTCCCTTGTACTTGAACTTGGTCACTCTAAATAAAACACTTGTCAAGAGAATTAACAAAAAAGATGCGAACTCCCAATCAGCCTTGCATACAGAATGAACGGTGAGGAAGTGTAAGCACACTACACACACATTTGTACATGCATAAATGCATGTGTATATTCATGTCAAGAGAATATCATAATTATTGAACCTCGCATTAGGCAAATACCTGATTGGTGGCGGTAGTATGAATCTTTTCCTCAAAACGTATGGCAAATTTCTTAAGTTCTTGTAATCCCTCCTGACCAGAAAACAAAAGATGCCTCTTTAATGTCTCCATTCTGCACATGCAAATCATTACGTTTCATTTTTAATGACCAGGCAAGTATAGAGAAGTTAGCAGCAGCGAGCAAGAACCCTGAATTCATAAACCACACCAATATCAGACATGTGTGGAATCATTAGCAAAAAGTAAAACACAAATAATGAGATAAGCTAGAGTTGGGTATTATAAGACATCAAAATACATAGACATCCTTTCCCTGTATTATTCCAGAGATACAGATTATAGGAGTTTACTTGGCCACCCTTCTGTCTAAAAATTCTAGCTACGAGCTTCATATATTAGTGACTTAGTTGCAAAGCAGAGGAGTCTCTGTGAAAACATTACAATAGCATTTACTCTTAGTAACTTCTATGCATGTGCTGTAATTGACAAAGAAAAGAAGAGAAATCCTTTCAATATATGAAAATGCGACGACTTAACCTTATCTCACACTACAATATATACTCTAGAGTATTCATTGACCAATGCAAGAGCCAGCAGTAGCTGTCTATCTGATTTTGGATGTAGAGAGGTCAACAAAACATTCAACTTTATGCTGAGAATCTAGGAAACCATGCACCATTGTGGCTAATTGATTTTTGTCTGCTGCTTTTCAACTTTAAGATCACTATCATTTCAACCCTGTAGAAGTTAAAACAAATAGAAGGCCCAAATCCAACACCATTCATTTAAGTTCAGTTGCAACTCGAGTTTTAAATTGAAACACGTATGCTCATAGCAATAGATTAACCTTGAAATTAAAAGCGGAACAAGCTTTATGCAGCCATCCAAGAGGTCATCATCAAAAGAAGAGATTACACAAGAAATTCCAACAAAAATTACTTCCCAGCACTTTATGTTCCCTCAAGTTTGCTTCTCGTGAGAAACACATGAAAAGATGAAAAAAAAAAAAAAAAAAGAGGTGTGTGATACTTGAGGTTGCCTCAGGGCAATCCTGCTGATTTTAATTAACCCTTTGTCATTCTCCTTTTCTTTCATATAAATAAAAAATTTACTATTTTGCAGCACTTGCACATACATTTTGTCGACTATTCTTTTCCGTGAGTCAAGCCGCAATTGAATTCTCCAATCACCCGTGTCCATGACAGGTTCTCCGCCTGGGACAGTGGACCAAAAAGAAAAAAAAAATCATATTGCATGTTAGAATAGACCCTGAAAAGAAAGTCAGGAACGACAAGATGAGCAAAAGCACATCAAGAACATGGAAAATGGAATATCAGTTTATTCAGACTTGAATAGATTTAAAAAGAACTTCCGTCTAATATCATGTACTTTATTAAAGAATTCAGCCAAATATGGATGCATAACAAATATGCACAACCATTCAGGCCAAGGTGCTAGGATCCTGGGTATTCGGCCATTCAAAGCAAAGAATCTTCATGGTGCTTCTAAACCAAAGAAGCATTCCCTTCTAAGCAAATACTCCCCTTCCCCTCCTGTTCTTGTTATTTATGCATATATTTACTTCTCTGAAAGAATAAATATTGTAGGGAGCAAATAGTGTAAATAGAAAGAGGAAAATACCACATCCCCAAAAGAATAAAGAAATAAGAAGAAGACAAAACAAAGTCGTAAAACGAGGCTTTTCAATCCCCAATGAATATCAGCAGACTAAATACCAAAGCACAAATAGAAGATGAAGAGGCCAGAAACACTAACCCATCCCAAAGAGATTGTCTAGGATGTTTTAGTCTTGGAAAAAGACGAAGAAAACAACGAGCATTAACAATGAATATTTCATGTTATCATCAACTCTAAAGAGCAGACTGATAAGAATCAACTTAACAAATTTATAGGCACATCTTTCTTTGAACAGACAACACAATAACCCTGACCAGACTAAATGCTCCACCCACAGTAGAATCGGCTGATTGCGCCTTTTTTCGAGTTGCGTTCACGAGCAACGAATTCATCGATCCGATTATATATCTTTTTAATTTACTTATTAAAATCGAATTTATCTCTCTGGATAATAATTTCAGTTAAATAAATGAAAACAAAGACATAAATTTTAAAAATAAAAAACATGATAGAAAAGGAAGCACCTGGTGGAGATTTGAAGCCTTCTTGGTTGAGGTGGCGGCGGAGGCGGCGGTTTCCTAGAGCGAAGGAGGGAAAGAGAGCTTGACAGATGACTTTTTTTTTTTAATATGAATATTGTTAGCTTGCGTATACTTAATAATTCTATAAACTTTAAAATTTAATTCTTTAAGTTTTAAAATGATTGTATAAGTATTTGGTGAATCTAAAATTTTTTAAGACTGAAATTAGTGAATTTTTTAAGACTGAAATTAGTGATATGCTAACAAACTAAAAGAAATGTATTCTTGCGCTGCTTTACTGTTCATAACCAACAAACTAAAACTAAAATTAAAAAAATTATATATATATATAAATGAAATGTATTAAGACCATGATTGTTTTCGAAAAACTATTTTCTAAACTTTCATGTGTTTATTTGCTATTAAAAAAGTTGGTCAACGGAAAACACTTTCCAGTCAAAGAAAAATTTGAATTGGTTTCCAGAAAAGTGTTTTCCTGAAAAATTTGGGCAGAAAACACTTTTTGAAAGTTGTGAAAAATTTAGAAATGTCATATTATTTGCTGATTATATCAAATTTGGTCCTCAAACTTTTGATTGCTATATAATTTTGTTTTGAATATTTATTTTTCAATTTCATCTCTTAAAATTTAATTTTTATATTAACTTTGGTCCTTATTTTTATAATTATTATTTGTTTTTCCCTTATCATTTTTTTATCGAAATTTTTTATCTATCAAATTTGATCCTTATTCTTTTGATTGTTACTTATTTTATTTGAAATAATTTATGAAATATTAATTATTATTATTTTAATTTCTTCATCTTTTATTTTTTTTATTTTTTAGATTTGATCTCTATTATTTTGATTATTATTTATTTTATTTGAGATAATTTATGAAATTATTTTTTTTTCAATTTCATTCTTATTCAACTTTTTAATTTGTAAGATTTGTTCCTCATTATTTTAATAAACTTGAGAAAAATAAAACATTAATAAGTTATTTTCCAGCTCATTTTCTATGACATAACCAAACACTGGAAAGTGTTTTCCAATTTATTTTCTATTATACTATTAAATATCAGAAAATAATTTATTTTCTTAAAATTTAATTTTTAAAAAATTTACTTTTCAATAAACAAACGGATCCTAAGACATTCTTTCTTAGACACTATGTGTGAATCCTGTGGCTTCACAGTCTTTACCGCTCTCCCTCTCTGTTTTTCACGTTTCTTCTTGCACGGTGGGTGTTCCCAAGCTTTCATCTCGGCTGCTGAGGCTCTCTAGCGTCTTTTCATCAACTTTGTCTGGTGCATGTTCAGATTGAGGCAGGGTGCTAGGCGTGCGAGGAGATGTCAGCCGACGGGAAATCACCTGCATCGGCTGGGATGGCTTCTTTGAAGCTGTCCTCTTAGTCTGTGGCGGGCCAACTCATTAATGAAAAAATTATTCTATCTGAGACATTGTTTTTGTTTTTATAAACTCTTTTCTATTATATTTTTTTATCAAAATTGTTATAGAAAATATCATATAAATTCTGGTGTGATATTTATTCTTGGTTGTGCTAAGAGTAGATAATAAATTGTTTTAAAACTAAAGAATTAATTATTATCTCAATTTAATTTTTATTTTGATGATTGATTTATATGCGTGTTTTATATTATGTGGAAACTTGATCATTATAGTTAAAAGGAACGATAATTTTATGAATTATTTAAAACAATTTATTTATTCTATGTACATGTATGATGATCCGGTTATAAATGGAATAGATAATCTGTCAAGAACAAAGTGATTATATGTTGACATAGATTAAAAAAATAGTTTAATTTTAATAGGAAAAAGTAAAGTGTGTATATCTTCTGTTAAATTCCATGACTATGTTAAATTCCTTGTCGTCTGTTATCTGTGTACTTATTGCATTGATTCTACGGGGAAATAAATTTTATGTTGCACGGTATTTTCCTTTGTTATTGTGTTGATATGAAAAAAAAAAACATGGAAAAAAATTGCATTATATAAATATAATCCAAATGATATAATTAAATTTTTAAAGGCTCAACATAGATATTATAAAGCCCAAGAGAGAGAGAGAAAATAAGAAGGAGACAAAAACTTTGTTGCCGCCAAAACCACCGCGAATATGACAACACACGCCACACTATCTATACCTTCACATTACATGTTGGACTATCACACGCCTCCTGAATAACATGGTGGAGTATCGCATGTTGACACGTGTTATGCACATGTCAGCTTTTTTATTAATTTATTAATATTTCTATACTTTAAATTACTAAGTAGCCCCTAAGAGCATCTAAATATTACAAAAAGAAGAAGCTATATTGCAAGGATGAAAACGTTATCCCAAGCCAGCTATAGATTTTTTTTATTCTAAGGTTAACTTTGTCATTTTACAATACACAAAAACATGGAAAAGACTAAAAAGTATATCTTGAAAAAGAAGTAAACCTATTAAATTATCCCCAATCAATTTACAAATAACCTTTAGATCACTTGAAAAAGATAACTTTACCTCGTTAGCAAGTCAATTCTTTTGTATAGAGAAGGGCAAAAGATAAATATATCTTGAACGACTTGAATCATTGATCTCTTTTAAAGTTTTTTTTATATATAATTACACTTTGTTTTAGTTCATGTTTAGATTTTTGGAATGCATTCTCAAACCAAATCTCTCTTCTCTTGCATGCATATAATTGTTTTTAAAATATTTTTTTTTTACATTTGATAATGCTGAAACCTTTTTTGTGTTAAAAAAATTAGGATAGCGGTAGTGTGGACCACTTGTCTAGTTGGATACTATAATGGTATTTTATTTTTATATGAATACTGAAACACTTTATTTTTGAAAAAAATTTCTTTCTTTTTTATTTGGTTTTCTTTTTCTTGTTTTTTTTACAAATTAGTCCTTATTTTTTTTAATTCTTTTTTTGGCCTCATTATATGACATAAAGTTTTCAATTTAATTAGAAAGAAACTATTATACTAAAAAGTTATGCTTCTCTTTATATATATATTTTTTGGTTTTTTTAAAGTGGTCCTTATATTTTTTTTTGGCTTCTTGATTTGGTGTTTTTTTCATTTTGTTTCCTTTCAGTTTTGTACAAATTGGTCTTAAGACATTTTCTTCCCTTTTTTATTTAACTTTTTTGGGTCTAATTATATGAGATAAAGATTTTAATTTAATTAAAAAATTATTTATTATACTAAAAAAGTTAGGGTTTTCCCTCCTACTTCACTATTCATATCCTCTCCTTTTTCAAAAAAAAAAAAATTCTATCTTCTAATTTTTCTTCTTTTTATGATTGAATGATTTTTGTTTTTTTTTCCTTTCAATTTCACTTTAATATTTTGTTGATTTTGAATTGGTCATCTTAATTTGTTTTTATTTCCTTTATATGTGGTTATCACAGTCTCAAACAAATGTCTTTAAATTTGTTTAATGTTTAATTTTGTAAATGTCTATTTTAGTTATCATATTATTATATAAAAAATAGTTTTTAATCCCACTGGAGTTCATGATCTAGGTTGTGTATTTAACGAGTTAAATCGCGAAGCTCGAGTTGATCTAGTATATCATCATCTCAATGTTAAAAAAAAAAGATGTCATCTTGATTTTCTTTTTTAAAATTCAAACCATGTTTTTATTGGTCATTTGAGTTGCCTTAATTTGCACACGTCAAACCAACTAGGTCTTGTACGGACAACTCCCTTGCAAATTAATTTTAAACATATGCTAGGTAAGAAGTTAAGTCGAGAGGTTTTAAGGTTGTCAACGGGATTAGATTTAATAACAATGTCATATTGTTCCTTCGTTTTTAAACTCTACCTTCCATTTTTTTCTTTCTTTCAATTGAATCCTTTTTAGCTTTTTTTTATTTCATCTTTTAACATTTGGTTGATTTTGAATTAGTCTTGTTTCAGTTTGATTTTTATGATATTATTCCACTCAAACAAATGTCCTGATATTTGATTGATGCTCAATTTTACGAGCATCTATTTTTGTTATCATATCATTAAGTAAAAAATAATTAAAAAACAAAAATTAAAGTTGTTAAACCAAGTGGAGTCCATTATTCGGGTTGTGAGTTTGAAGAGTTAAGCCACAAAACCAAAGTCAACTTAATATGTCATCATATCAATGTTAAAAAAAAATATCATCTTGAAATTTTAGTTTGGACCCATCACGTTGACTAGATCATGTTAGAATAACTTTTATATTGATTAATTTTAAATTTGATATAAATAAAGAGTCAAATAAGAAGAATTTAAAATTAATCCACTATATCTAGCTAGTTTCTTAAGCCTAGATGATTTTTTTGTGTTGCGCAAAACATAAACTAGTTCCTTCCAAATATTTACAAGTAAACACTAACGCATATGATGATAAAAATTTGAGTAAAATTTTATTTAACCAGTTTCTGTATTTTGTGAAACAAACAAATTAATCCCTCAAGTTTTTTAAATAATTAATTGATTCTTTAATCACATTTTACCGTCAAGTTAGTGGAACAATCTAAGGAAATACTGCTGACAGCTCAACATTTTACTAACAAAAAACAATGAAGGGACCAGTTTATCATCAACAAAACAGCCAAAACAAAAAGCTATTTCACTGTTCAGTGTCTCAATGTAGAAATGGCATTTTGTAATTCTAGGGAAGTTTAATGTCTTTTTTTATTATTATTCACGTGGGGTGTCCGAGTTTTTTTTTATTCACGTGGAGTGTTCAGGCCAGCTTGCACGCACCTCGACTAATCGCCATGGGTCCTGAATTAAACGACCAGGTAAGCCTTTAATGGCCATCAATATTAACAACCACATGACTCGAACCTAAGACCACATGAAGAGTAAACCCCTTGATCTCAAACTGTTACTACTGAACCACCTACTAGATGGTTAAGGAAGTTTAATGTTAGTTATATGGAAAGAGCACTTTGTGGTTTCAGGAAGATAAAAAGTTTAATGCTATCTCAGTGTTCAGTGTCTCACTTTGAATTTTCCATGTTGAATTTTATTGTATATTCTTTTCATAGATTTTTTGGTTGACTTAATATTCAATAAGTATGTTAATTAAGTGTGCATTCAATGTAATTTTAGTTTGTTGCAAAAATAGATACATGCATGACTTTTATTTAATAAAATTGATTACATTCATAAACTTGTTTTATTTAAATAAACACACAGAATAATAATAATTCATAATTTGATGATTAATTAATATTTGTATAATAAGAATACATGATGCATGTATTAAGTTCATTGTTTTTGAAAAAAAAATACCTTGATAAATTTTTTTATTGATTAATGCATAAATTTTTTTAATTAATAATATCTTGATTAATTAATAAATTTCATGGTGCCAATGATATTAATTTATAGATGTTTAACTATATATTGTATTAATTTTTTTTAAAAATGTATAAATTTTACATGATAAAATTAAAAACACTTAATTCCATGTAAGGAAAATATTTATATTTTTAAACCACAATACAAAAATACTAATATGTATATTCAATTCTATCTCTAATTAGGCAAGATGCTAACACGTTAATATAATCCCTAACATGTAATCTAATCCCTTTTTCCAACATATGACAATTTATTCATGTAATTGTCATTTTGTTGGTTTAAATTAGTGAAAAATAATTTATGATTAGTAAAAAAATAATTTAGCTAAGATAAAAGTTTATCAAGATTAGTTAATATTATCTTCTCTGTAATATTTGATTAGTTTAGATTATTTAAGAGATAATTTCACATAGAGTAGAAAAAATTATATGAAGATAACTTTATCAATGTTTTTGTAAAACACATTAGCAATTTGTTACCAACGTTACATACTAGAAAACTTAAAGATTATCCTTATCTTTATCACATAAGACATGTATATAAGAAAAGTTAAGTTTGAAGAAATGAATGGGTTGTGTGCTTCATATTAGAGTTTCATAACATAAAAGCATCAATTACATTGAAGCAAGTGTGTCAACCAGCTAAGGAGTTTACGCAGAGTTTCTCAACACATACTCTTGACACACAAGAAGGATGTAGGTAATTCTCGAGGAGAATTGGTCTCTGGAAAGTTGGAGAGCTTATAAATTTCTAAGAGGAGTTCTTGTGTGAATTGTTAGCAACTAGAAGTTCTAGTTAGGATAACAATAGTTTAAAAATCGTCAGATGTATTGACAATTTACACAGAGTTTCTCAACACATGCTCTTGACACACGAGAAGGATGTAGGAAATTCTCGAGGAGAATTGGTCTCTGAAGAGTTGGAGAGCCTATAGACTTCTAAGAAGAGTTCTTGTGTGAACTGTTAGCAACTAGAAGTTCTAGTTAGGATAACAAAAGTTTAAAGATCGTCAGATATACTGACAAGTTATTGCATTAGGAGACATAACATGGTTCGCTATCTCATTAGGTAAGGTTGTACAGACACAAAAGGTTGTGTTTAAAGATATTTTTCTTGTAATCATTCAAACTGTAACAACCCCGATTTTTCTACATTCTTTTTCACAATATATTGAAAATTTTCTGGTAATTTTTTTTTGATATACAGGCTCCACCAAAATTTCTACTAAAATTTCGACAGAGTCTCTCCTATACTGGTAGGTTCCAAGTTATCGACATATACCCTGTTTACACTTCTAATATCTCACATCTCATAACTCAAAATCACGACCCACTCATCCTGGGTCTCAACCCAACTCATTCTCATCAACACAACACATCTTATTCAATAACATCATATAATGTAGTTCAAATAAAAGATTCAATTTCAACTATAAACATGGATGGTCAAAAAGGTACTAAGAGTTTCATCCATTAGATTAAAGACATACATTCAAATTTACGGATTAATATTACATCTCAAGTTTTAGGAGATAAGTCTTTTAATTTACAATTAATTTACATGGTCAAAAGCAAAAGATAACTAAACTAGTATTACCCTTGACGCGACCCTGATGGACCTGAAAATAGAAATTAACATGTACACATAAATATAAAAGATAGTAACAAGCAATAACAATGGCAGACAATAATCTCTACGGAATTTCTTTTTATATATAAAATTAGGCATAAACCTCTTTTACAACATATATTTTCCATCTATTACCAATATCCATCTAATATCCTATCTCATTTGCCAAGAATAATTCCATCTTGGAAATCTCAACACAACTCAACAGCTTGCGAACACCATCTCTTTATAAACCAATTCTCACTTGATACCAAGATATTCCTCTCTTGGTATCATTAGCTTATCTCATTCTTTTGGATTAATTAATCAATATTTTCCCTTTTCTAAATCTGTTGCTAGAAGGTAATCGCCGAAACTAATAAATCTCATTAGTATCATTAGTCTTCTAATATTGGGCTAGACTAATCAATTTTAAAAAAATACCGGTACCGATGAAACCTCATCGATACCATTAGCAATCCAATCCTGGATAGCTAATCCATGCCATTTGATTCTTCCATTCGTACCGAATCCCTTTCATTTTTCTTATTAACATCATATGCATTGTAACCACGGTTGCCAAGTATCATTTAGACAAAATCTTAGATATCGACACTACAATCACTAAGCATCCTTCATATAACCCTGGTCACCCTCGTCACAGTGCCAAGTATCAATTTATGCCCTTAGCCACCATCATTATGATGTTAAGTATCACTGTAATGTATCCTTATCCACTAACACTATGGTAATCAATTATCTATCAATTCCCCTCCAATCTCCAAATCATTGTGTCTACCCAATAACCACATTAATTAATTTACTCAATATCTTAGTCATATATTAATTATTTTACTCATAACATTTAGAATTTACTACTTCTAACTTCAATCAATTAATTCACATAACCTTTTCAAAACTTAACTATCCGGCTAACTCATCTCAATTGCCAATAATTCTGGTAATTTCATATAATTACCCACACATTTGGTTAACCTTCCTTGGTTACCAGTACATCTGGTAATTCCATACGAATTACCCAGCTTCCAGCTAACTTCTTTTGTTAGTCAATCAATCCTATAATTCCATACGAATTACCCCATATCCAGTTAACTTCCTTATTAGCCAATAAACCCGGTAATTTTCTTAATTACCCAAGAAATCTGGCTACCCCATCTTGGTTGCCAAAGTCAACTCGGTAATTCCATACGAATTACCTAGCATCCGGCTAACCTCTTTTGTTAGCCAATTAATCTGGTAATTCCATACGAATTACCCAATATCCGGCTAACCTCTTTTGTTAGCCAATTAATCCGGTAATTCCATACGAATTACCCCATATCCAGTTAACTTCCTTGTTAACAAATAAACCCGGTAATTCTCTTAATTACCCAAGAAATCTGGCTAACCCATCTTGGTTACCACAATCAATCCGGTAATTCCATACGAATTACCCCATATCCAGTTAACTTCCTTATTACCAATAAACCCGGTAATTCTCTTAATTACCCAAGAAATCTGGCTAGCCCATCTTGGTTGCCACAATCAATCCGGTAATTCCATACGAATTACCCAACATCCGGCTAACCTCTTTTGTTAGCCAATCAATCCGATAATTCCATACGAATTACCCAGCGCCCGACTAACCTCTTTTGTTAGCCAAATAATTTCGGTAATTTCTCTTAAATTACCAATAATTCTCATTTGTAATAATCACTCAACTTATTCATTTATTTCATTCTTTTAACATCAATTAAACACGCAACACAAATATTTAAGAAAAACTAATAATTACAAAATAAGGTGATGAATCACCTACCTAGAATAGGTGCACGTGCTGCCACTCCATGCAATTGTCCAATCCCCACAGCTTCCCCTGTACCACCAGGGATTCAATTTTTATCAACAATACAACCAACATCACATCTTCATTTAATTCTCATTCAACTAGTATTCTCAAACCAATCACAAGGAATTTTCTTTAAGATCTCATACTCTTACTCATTTTCATGTTTATATTTATTCTTATAATTTTGTTATCAAAACCATCACTCAACAGCAAATTCCAAGCAAAGATTAAAAATTGTCTGATTCCAATCAATTTAGCGTAACCACCCCAGAACACTATCTAGTGTCTTAATCCTAACTAAAGCTGTAAAACTCAGTTTTGAGCGTGATTTATCTCTATGAAAGGCTAAAACATAGAAATACAACTTTTATGAAGAAACCAACTCTAAATTATTTTGTTTTAAGGCTCAAAATCAACAATCACAATAGCTCCTCCTTTATAGCTAAAATTTTGGACAACGAGGATTTTCATTCCTTGGAAATCCTTTTCAACTTCCAACTTATTTTCGTTGCAAAAACAACATCATCCAAGGTCATTTGGCATCATTAAATCACAAATTCAAACCAATTCTACAGCAAAACATTCAAACAATTTCCCTACCTTTACAATATAGCAAAGATTAGACCAAAAATAAGGAAACTCATTCCTTTTGGGATTTCTCCTATTATTATTATTATTATTATTATTATTATTATTATTATTATTATTATTATTATTATTAATACAACAAAATGATGAACTGTTCATTTTCTTTCGCTCTCTCCTCGTGCGATTAAACATATGCGGCAAACCTTAACAATTAATATTCTTAGATCATTATCACAACAACAATTTCACCCTACTAGTTGGAATCCATGACAATCTTCATTAACTAATCAATTTGCCAAAAATACTTATGGCTAGCTTTAAATATGTTTTATTTTCCATATTTCTTTCATTTCAATTTCTTCATGGTTCCACCCCATTTATATCCACACAACCAACAAGTTAGCTCTGTATTCAATCAACATGTTCATATAGCAATGTTCCTTACTATTCTTACACAATAATCATACTTCCCCTCGTATAAAGAATACACAATTAATCTATAATAATACTAATAACAAGAATATATTTTACCATTACATCTTCCATAAAACCTACACCCATATAATTCTAATTTCATCAAAACATGTATTTAATCAAGCTTGCTACATTTTGCCAAAACTAGCAACAGATTTAAAAGGCAATAACTCATCAAATTCTGATTATTTCTTTAAACCCCACGGTCAGACTACATATCATATAGTTTTGCATACTATATCTCAAAATCATAATGATCCAATGGTTAGATCTTTCTAGATCTGCATAACACCGAGCTTACCTGAAAATGGACGAGCTACTGTTCAACATGCACGAAACCTTGTCGGAGAATGAGTTTCCGATCTCCACCGTTCAGAATGAAGGCAACATCTAGGCGCACCACATAACCAAGAATGAGCATGATCCAACAGTGGAAGAGAGTGCAATCGGCCGGCGAACAAATTGCCCTGCAGGTGCATTTCCTTTTTGTTTTTCAGGAAATTTCCGATGATGATTTATGTCAAATGGATTGTGTTCCTTCCAATCCCTCTGGTCAGTTAGTAGATAAGTGTAATAAGAACATCATATCCAAAACTTAGCATGATCCAACAGTTGATTCCAGAGATATGGCCACCGGAGTATTATTGGTTTTACTCCAAAATCTGCAGCTCTCTCTATCCGCTTTTCTCTATTTTTTTTCTTTTTGTTTTTCTTTTTCTTTTTAACTGGTGGCCTTTGCAGTTTTATAGGCACTTTTTTCCATAATTACAATTTTTTCCCTCATTCATGCCTTTATGTATTTTATTTTATTTTTCATGTAAACTATCTGGTTTATTTCTGTCTAAATCGTTAGTCTTTACCAAACTCCGATTGGGATGAGATATTTAACCAAGGTAGGAAAACATATTAATAGACTTCATGCAAAATTTCATCCCGATCCTACGATTAGATTGAGAATTCTGCTTCCTAATATAAACTTGTTCAGTTCATGACTTTTCATAAACAATCTAGATTTTTCTTGTTCAATCTTCACAAATAAAAATTATATCAATTATCCTTCTAAACCTGTACGGTCATTTTATTATTTTAAAATGTATTAATTTTAGGATTTCCACCTTTATTTATTTATCGGGCTTATTACCGTTTCAAAATAACATCACTGATTTTTAATCGGTGCTTGCACCTTCAGCCCTACCCTTTTTCATTGCACTATCCTTTATTATAATGCATTCTTTATTACCTCACTTATTTCCTAAAAATATTCTGTTATTTTTCTCATTATCTTATCCATCAAAACAAAATTATTTTATCCATCAGTTTCTCTGTCCTTATGAATTCTAAACCAAAATTCATTTTATAGAGGTCAGCTCTTCCATTATATATCATTATTTATCTATTATTTCTAATTCCATCACTCATTGAAATATTACCACTTTCAATCTTACGTTTACATGAGGGTTTACACATCTACATATTTAAATTATACATTTCCAGGGTTTTCACACAAACTAATAAAAAAATTATTTATCTTGGGTTTGGCTGCCCTGGATGAATTTTGTTTTAATCTTTTAAAGAGTTCTTTAAAAGGTTTTCAATACATCATATAAAAATATAAATAATATAAATAAACTTTTTAAATCACCCTAAATTTATACATTATTTCATGAGCATTTTATTTTGATTATCAAAACTCTAAAAATGCTTAAATAATTAAAAGCTAAAATAATAAAATTTTATCAAATTATTAAATTAGATCCTTGATTATTATTTTTATGTTATCTTTGAAATCATTTTATAATTATTACTAACATTAAAAGAAGACTCCTTTAAGCAAAATGATTCATGTACTTCTACTTTTTATTCATCCCCATATAATTAAAATTTAAAACTAATAAAAATAAATAAATTATTAAATTATAATTTTTTTACAGGAGACTCTAGGTTATTGTGTTATGTTATCTTTAACTTTTTTATATGAAATTATTTGATATTTAGGAAAAAAATAAATATAACGATTTTATTCGTATCTATATCTTTAATATGTGTTTAACATATGTTAAAAAAAAAAACTCTCTAAAATAGAAGGATCTATAGAAACTATAATGCCAATATAATAATGTTAGAAGTCACATCATATAACTATGTATTTCTGTTATTATATGTAGACTTTATCTGAAGTAATTCTTAAATATCTTAATATAATAGTAAATGTAGCAGGAGAAGATATTTTAATAATAAAATATAAATATTAGTATATGAGATCCAATGCTATATCAATTTCTATTTCCTTGAATTTTTTAAAGATTTTTCGAATTTAGAAATTGCTAAATATAAATAATAAAAATTGATAATTAAAAAGAAAGATTATGAAATATAGTATTTTTTTTATTTTTTTAATTGTTACTCGTATTAAAAAGCCCCCTTAAACATAATGATTCATAAAATTTATCTTCATGCCTGTATTCTTAATTTCTATTCACTTCACATATAATTAAAATTAAAATTTTAGAAAATTATTGAATTAGTCCTCATTGTTTTTTTTATAAAGGTAGCTTGGTTCTTATCGTACATTATCTTGACTACTTTAGATAAAAATATTTATACTTTTTGATAGATTTTACTAATATATAAAAGGATTTCTTAATTGAAAGATAACATAAAATTTTTATCCATGCCTATATCTTTAATATTATTCCCACATTTAATAAAAATAAACTCTTTAAAATAAAATAATTCATAAAAATATAACTTTTGAATAAAATTTTATTCACATGTACACTTTATGTGTTTGAGTAATACAGATTTTATCTAAATAAAAAAATCTTTTAAACAAAAGTAAATAAAAATTTTTATAATATAATAGTTATTTTTGTAGGGGAAAACATTTTAATTTTATAATATTAAAATATAGATATTAAAAAAATCCAATTTTTCTTTTTTTTATTTGTAGTTTTTTTCAAGAGTTTTTAATTTTATATATTGATAATTATATGTGATTAAAAGAAAATCCAATGATTTCTTATTTTTATCATGTTACCAAACTAACTTTATTTTTTTAAAACGACAAGATATATTTTTCTAATTGAAAAAAAATTATTTATTTATGTTTGTGGCAAGCAAAAATGTCGCTCTTTTTTTTTTTTCTAGTTTTGAGAAAAAGGATAAAAATTATGATAATATAATATAAATAATTGTGTTTTAATTTTTAACAATGCTTATAAGAAAATTAAACAAAATTTTTAAAGCTTATTTCTCTAAGTCCATATAATAAATTCACAAACACATATACATAATTTCTTACTTTCAAATTATTAAAGCAATTCATAAAAAAATATTAAATAAAATTTTAATAATACACGTTGCCCAAAAAACTAGTACAATAAATTACATTATATACACAAACTAACTATTTGACCTGCGCTTTGCTGTGAGTCGACTAATTTTATTTCTAAGTAATAAAATAAACATACAAGTTTTTTTAATATTTTTTTTATCATAAAAAAATTCCTAGTAAAAAAACCATAGATTAAACTTAAAAAAAATAAAGAAATAGATTTAAATCAAGAAATTTGATCTCGAAACATGGATCATGTACTAAGTTGTTTTATAACTTTGTTTTTAAGAATAAACTATTTACTTAATCAAACAATAATAAAAGCAGACACACATGAAAATAATTAAATAAAATCAAAGAAAAAAAAATATTATACAAGGTTGCACATATTAAAAAAATATATTATAATTTTATGTGAAAGTCAAGTAAAAAATAAATGATATTTAATCAAAGACTAAATAAAAAAAATTGAGAGATATATATATGACTTTAAATATCTGATCTCGAAACACAAATCATATATTTAATAACATTGTATCTTAGAACAAATATTTTATTTAATAAAATGATAATAAAAAACACGGATAGGATAACATTAGAATAAAAATGAAAAAAAATGTCTCCCAACATACAAAAATAATAAGATCTTTTCTATAAAATAAGTAAAATTTAAATCATATTTTATCAAAATATATGATAAAAATTTGTTAAAAAAATATTAAAATTGTAAAACACAAAATAGTTGTTAATACTAACTAAAAAGTAAAGAGAAAAGCTTAATAATAAATAAACATAAAAATATTTTTTCTTGACATTGTTTAAAATTTTATTTTATTTAATTTCAATAATGTTATTAATGTTAATTGATAATGATATCCCATACAAACTTTAAGTTTAATACCACTCATGTTTTTTTTATAGCATGATTTTTATTGTCAAGGTTGCAGATAAATAAGCAGGGAACTGGGATTCAATAAGCAGGGAAGGAAACTGGGATTCAATAAGTAGGGAAAGGTTGCAGATATCAATCATTACTGTAGTCAATTTTTCCTCAGTCATATCTAAAACATGAGAGATCATTGAACAACAAACAGGAAACCTAACATCAAAAACATAGACCTAATTATAATTTTTTTTTTAAATTGAATTTTATATCTGCGCAATGGATGGAGAATATCTGCATCCCTATCTTACTTTGCAGAGGATTAATTTCTAAGATGTTTGCAGGATAAAATTTCTCCAAGAAACTTGAAAAAAAAAAGGGGCAGTTTTAGAGCCAATTGAATTGCAAATTACACTCCTACAGAGATAAACGTTGGCATATGATTCACTTGTTTAACAAAGTAATATCTAGAGCTTATAAGAGCAAGGAATTTCTCAAGAATATATGAAATATAAACATACCAAGCCTACAGCTCCACTGGGACTTGCAGAATTTGTCGCCATCACATGACATCTCATGAACGCTGAAGAATCAATAGATTTTTGCATAGGAAAGCTGGAGACTACCCATGGCTTTTTCACCGGAAACAGTAGCTAAAATTTGTAGAGGAGAAAGAAGAGCCTCCCCATTGTTTCTCCCTTCTTCTTTAGTCCTAACACTCTTAATAACAGGTTCACCAGCAGGATTGGTTAGTCTATCATCTAATAGGGCAGCATATTAACCAAAATTATGGAAGTTAGACCTCCTTTTCTTCCATATCATTACTGGGAACAACATAAGCTACTCAGGACTTCTTTTTCAGTTGAAAATTGTTGCCAGCAAGTGATGCGTGCATACAGTTTCTCGAGATGTTGAAGGCCTTCAAGTTCTGTATCTCTCCAGCAAGTGATATGTTGTGCAAATCCCTAAAGCAAATTGCAATGGAATGAGAAATGAAGGGAAAAAAAAAGTGAAATCAAATGAAAACAACAGGAAAAGTCAGAGTTAAGTTTACAGTGTTTTAAGATCCAATAAGTCACCCAAAGGAGCACTAATTAACCTCAAATTAATGTCTGAAAGCTCTCTCAGAAAATCAATAGGTTCCCATATTATCGGTGAGTTATCCTCCCACCCGAGATCCAAGCTAGTAGACTGCTGAATGACCTGAAGTGCTGACACCGCTGCAAAATTCAACAACCAAGAGAGAAAGAAGAATCAATTATATCCAGGTAACAACAAATCCGAGGTGAAAATTCACGCGGACCCAAATTTTAATATTTTTCTTGTTTTCTGAATCAAAATAGAAAAAGCATTAAAGTAATGAACAAACACAACACCAGAAGTTGGAACACAAAATGGCCACATGCTAATTGCTTCGACCTCATAAGGACTCTGATCTGCAACAATTTCTCTCATCCTTTGGATTTCCAATAAACTTCTGGTGTTGTGTTTGTTCATTACTTCAACTCAACAGAATAACCTCCAAGTGGGTTTATGCATTAAATACATAATGATGTTGTTGTCCCAATCATAGAAACAAGTAGCCACCACATTAGCTCAACTTCAACAGAATAACCTCTCCCAATGTTGGGAAGAAACCCAAGGTGAGGCCAAGTGGGTTTATGCATTACAAACATAATGAAGAACTGTTCTAATCCACACGTCTCTTTTTTTTTGTAATGAACATTCAACTAAACTCAAAACCTCTGGCAGAATGACAAAATGAATACGACGAAAACCAAAAGGCAATGAAAAGAGAAAGAACCTGGGAAAGAAGAACATCCACTAAGGAATGAAAAGCTCCAGCAAACCAACCGAAAAAAGATCCTGCAGAGATAGTGATGATAACACAACACAAACCTAGATTAAAAGAAAAGAAACTAAAAAATCAGGAAGATAAACTCAATGAAATCAACAGAAAAAAACAAAAAACAAAAGCAAGTTAATCAAAATAAAGGAAGAGGAGCTCTACAAAAATGAGCACCAATGGTAGAAAACCATATGAACAGAAAAGAAAGCAAAAAAAACCAAAGAGAGAGGCATGAAAGAAAACCAAGACAAAATGCAAATGAATCTATCTACTCCAACCCACAAAAATATGTGAAAGCATGGGAAATTAACCCAAGGATAAGAGAAGAAGCAATGGAGGGAAAAAAAGAAGACTACACTGATGGCGTAGCAACAAATGGTCACAGACTTGAAAGCAAAAGAAAACAAGAAATGAAGAGCTAATTGGAAATTCAAGACCCAGCCTCAAGAAAAGTCCTTGCGACGAAGACTCTCAAGAACTTATATTGTTAAGGAAATCAAGCACTGATTAGGCAACAAACCAAATCAGCACTGAATAGGTAGCAAACTTGTAATTGAATCGTTAATTATTTGTTTCCTTGTTTGCAAATAATTAGGCTTGATTATAGGCAACAGTGCAGGATCTGATGCAGAACTTTTAGTATATATTGTAATCTTTTCGTTGATTGAAATAATAAGAAGAATATTATTTCTCTTCATGGTATCAGAGCAATAGTCTAGGTATCAAAATAAAACACAGCCTTCAGCCGACTCCTATGGCAGACCAAGGAAGCGCAGCAGCAGGCACAAGATGGGATCATCCCAATCATCAATTTTATCTTCACCATTCAGACCAACCTGGCGCTGTTCTTGTGCCACAATCCCTGGTTGAAGACAACTATAGTACATGGAGCCAATCCATGACTATGGCTTTGACAGTTAAAAATAAGATTGGGTTCATAGATGGCTCAATGAAGGAGCCTGATGAGAAGAAATTTGATGAACATCAACAATGGAACCGATGCAATAGTCTGGTGAAAACTTGGCTATTAGGATCCATGTCCAAAGAATTTGCCACAAGCGTCATCAACTGCAAAGATGCCAGACAGATGTGGCTTGACTTACAGGAACGATTCTCGCATGTAAATGTGGTTCAACTATTTAATGTTGAGAATGAAATCCATGACTGTGTGCAGGGAAACATGTCTGTAGGGTCTTACTTCACAAAGCTAAAGGGCCTATGGGATGAACGTGATGCGCTTTGCATTTTTCCAACATGCACTTGTGGGGTAATCAAAGAAGTAGCTGCATATATGGAGACACAGAAAACCATGAAATTCCTCATGGGTCTCAATGATTCATACGTAGGTGTTCGCAGCAACACTTTGTTACAAGATCCACTACCCACAGTAAACAAAGCATATTCACTGGTCATTCGCCATGAGAAACAATCAGAGGTGACAACCGGGAAAAGCCATGCTCAGCCTGAGGCTGCTGTCTTCGCTGTAAGAAATTCAAACCATGAGATTGAAGCTGAACTAAGATGCTTCAAGTGTAACAGAACAAACCACACTGCCAAGGATTGCCGTGCACATCTCAGATGCACCTTTTGCCCCTGGAAGGGACATACAGCAGAATATTGTCGCAAAAAGAAAGCAGTGACTGAAGCTGAGTTTAATACGACAATTTCCAAAGGCAACCAAGTGGCATCACATAAGAATGAAAGAAAGGAGATGAGTCTTCCCTTCACAGCTGAAGAATGCAAACAGATACTCAGCATGCTAAAGAATAAAACAACTTCTGCCAATCATGTTAGTAACTGCCTAACTCATGATGAACTCTCGGGTAAGGCTTTTTCACTCATTTCAAATGGCAATAGAAGTACATGGATTTTGAACAGTGGATGCACAGATCATATGATTTCTGATCAAAACTTGTTCACATACTCAAGACCTGTCATTGGCCGCACTGTTGAACTACCGAATGGGTCAATAACACAAGTAACTCATATTGGCAGAGTTCACCTATCCTCTGATTTAATTCTTGACAATGTTTTGTGTGTTCCATATTTCCGATTGAACTTAATTTCAATTAGCAAGCTTGCATCTGATTCCTCTTGTATAACCATCTTTCTAAGCCAGATTTGTGTGATTCAGGACCTACGTTCGGGGAAGATGATTGGGACGGGAATTGAAAGGGAGGGTCTATATTTTCTCGACCAAGCCAAGAAAGGAACATGCAACCATGCCCAAAATCTTCATCCGAACCTTTGGCATCAACGTCTTGGACATCCCTCAGCCAAAGTATCCCAGTTATTTCCTAAAGTTAATTCTTGTTCTCATGACAAATGTTTAATTTGTCCGTTAGCAAAACAAACAAGACTTCCATTTTCTTTAAGTTCCATTACCAGTACATCTCCATTTGATTTAATCCATGTTGACATTTGGGGTGGTTATAAAATTGCTTCTATTTCAGGTGCAAAATATTTTCTCACTATCGTTGATGATCACACTAGATGCACATGGATTTATCTTATGAAACACAAATCAGACACTAAGGATCTTCTAGTCAACTTCATCAACATGGTTGAAAATCAATTTGATTTCAAGGTCAAAATTATTCGTAGTGACAATGGTCTTGAATTCAAACTCGAAAGCTTTTACGCTAATAAAGGTATCATTCACCAAACTAGTTGCATTAATACTCCACAACAAAATGGTGTTGCCGAACGTAAACATAGACAGTTGTTAAATATGGCACGTGCCTTACTTATTCAGGCCGGTCTTTCTCATCAATTTTGGGGTGATGCTATTCTTGCTTCCGCTTACCTCATCAATCGCACACCAACCCCCATTCTCCATGGAAAGACACCATATGAAAAATTATTTAACATAATTCCTAATTATTCACACTTACGAGTATTTGGTTGCTTATGTTTTGTTTCCACTCATGCACAGAGTCGCTCCAAATTTGATCCTCGAGCATCTAAATGTATTTTTCTTGGGTATCCTTATGGGATAAAGGGATATCGAGTCTTTGATCTAGCTACAAAACAGGTCATAGTATCAAGGGATGTCGTTTTCTTTGAAAATATATTTCCTTCGCTCACACCAAATGCTGGTACTTCTCCCACTCCCAATTCATTTTTACCTTTTGACATAGACTTTGCACCCCCTCCTCCTATTACCCATCAAACACTCAATGCTCTTCCCTCTCCAGCCACCCCTACCCCACACATACTTGATTCCTCACAGATCACTCAACCCGACTCCTCTCCTATTCCCACTCAACCTCTTCGTCGTGGTCATCGATTGATTACCACTCCTTCTTATATGCAGGACTTTCACCTCGGCATGACCCTCCATTCAAGGACCGAACCGTCATCCTCCACGAACTTGGTTCAAACTTCAGGTACTGCCTATCCTCTATGTTCTTACTTATCTTATGCTCATCTTTCTCCCAATCATAAAGCTTATACCACTCAGCTCACCCTTCTCAAAGAACCTACCAGTTTTTCCCAGGCTGTTCAGCATCCACAGTGGCGTGAGGCCATGCATCTTGAAATCGCTGCTTTACAAGCTACTGGAACTTGGAGCTTGGTTCCCTTGCCTTCTCATAAACGGTCAATCGGCTGTAAATGGGTCTACAAGATCAAGCTGAAAGCTGATGGGATAGTTGAACGGTATAAGGCCCGGCTGGTGGCTAAGGGATACAGCCAAATTGAAGGCGTTGATTACCAGGAAACCTTCGCCCCTGTCACAAAAATGGTCACTGTCCGTGTCTTACTCAGTGTGGCAACTTTGCATGGTTGACATCTCAACCAATTAGATGTCAACAATGCATTCTTGAATGGCGATTTGGATGAGGATGTTTACATGTCACTGCCTCCTGGCTTCGGACGAAAGGGGGAGACACGAGTTTGTAAACTCCATAAATCCCTATATGGCTTGAAACAAGCCTCCAGACAGTGGTTTACCAAGCTGTCCAATGCACTCAAGGCTGCAGGATTCCACCAGTCTTTATCTGATTATTCTTTGTTCGTCCGCAGCTATCAGGGTAACTTTCTAGCATTACTGATATATGTGGATGATGTGATATTGGTTGGAAACAATTTGCAGGACATAGAGAACACCAAGCTTTTCTTGTCCAGACAATTCAAACTAAAAGACTTGGGACAACTTAAGTACTTCCTTGGCATAGAAGTTGCAAGATCACGGAATGGGATCAGTTTGTCACAGAGAAAATACGCCCTCGACATTTTGAATGATACAGGATTTTTAGGTGCCAAGCCATCCTGGTTTCCTTTGGACCAAAATGTATCATTAACACAATCTGATGGGAAGCTCTTGGAGGATGGATCAACATACAGAAGGTTAGTTGGAAGGTTGATATATCTGACTATAACTAGACCCGACTTGACTTATGTTGTGCACATTTTAAGTCAGTTCATGGACAAACCTCGGCAACCCCATCTAGCAGCAGCTCATCAAGTCCTCAAATATATCAAGCAAACACCTGGACAAGGCATCATGTTACCATCCATGGGTAACCTTCAGTTACAAGCATTTTGTGATGCTGATTGGGCTCGCTGTAAGGACACAAGGAGATCAGTTACCGGTTATTGCATTTTACTTGGAGGAGCACCTATTTCTTGGAGGACCAAGAAACAGACGACGGTATCGCGTTCAAGTGCAGAGGCATAATACCGCTTTATGGCTACTACATGTTGCGAGATTACATGGCTGAAAAATATTTTAAAGGACTTGAAGATAAATCACACACAGCCAGTGACTCTGTTCTGTGATAATCAAGCAGCAATGCACATCGCATCAAATCCAGTATTTAATGAGCGAACAAAGCACATCGAAATAGATTGTCACTTGATACGTGAGAAGATTCAAGCAGGAATGATTCAGACATCCTACATTCGAACTACACAGCAACCAGCAGACTTATTTACTAAGCCATTAAGCTCCACACAGTTTGAGAATTTACTTAGCAAGTTGGGTATAATTAATATACACTCCAACTTGAGAGGGAGTGTTAAGGAAATCAAGCACTGATTAGGCAACAAACCAAATCAGCACTGAATAGGTAGCAAACTTGTAATTGAATCGTTAATTATTTGTTTCCTTGTTTGTAAATAATTAGGCTTGATTATAGGCAATAGTGCAGGATCTAATGCATAACTTTTAGTATATATTGTAATCTTTTCGTTGATTGAAATAATAAGAAGAATATTATTTCTCTTCAGATTTGTCAAAAAAGGAAAAACCAAAAACACCCCCAGCAAAAGGGCATGGCATGAACTGAGATAGCGACATTACAAACCAGAAGATGAAGTCTTGCCCGCAAACTAAAACTGAGTAGGGAAATAACAGGATTCTAGTTGGAATAAAAGGAGAACATAGTTTGACAAAAGCAAAAACATATGCTGGGAGTGGAAAGGATTGTCTCAAACAAACTAAATGCTAATCCCCAAGCAAACAGTAGCAGCTCCTCCAATGCTGGAGAGAGACCCAAGGTGAGGGCAAATAAGTGTGTAATGATGTTGCTGCCCCCACTCATTTACCTGTTTGGTAACGTGGCTGCGGGTGAGGTTCACCCGCAGCCACACATAATACCGTTTGGTAATGTAAAAAAAAATCAAAAGTACAAGTAGGACCCACTAAAATCAAAGATTGTGCAACAGGTTTTGAGAAGCAGCATTTTGCTACTCGTCGAGGAGGGAACAGTTCAGTGAACAGTGGAGCCATTCTTCACTATCGCACTGTTCACTAAAGTGAACAGTGCGAGTAAATTTTAATGCACTTGCACTATTCACTAAAGTGAACAGTTTTTTTTTTTAAAAAAATCAGTGCGAGTGAATTAATTCACTCGCACTGTTCACGTAAAAAGTTTAGTTTTTTTTTTGTTTTTTTTCTGAAAAACCAGTGCAGTTAATTTATTTCACTCGCACTGTTCCCGTGAGCGCCAACAGTTATTTTTTTTTTTTAAATTAGTTTAAGGTGAATTAAATTTACTCGTACTGTAATCTCAATTTTATTCCTGATAATATTTTACCTAATTTTATTGCACGCTCAAAAAATCATGGAAACTATAATTCTTGTCGAATGAATTTTGTACGTAATAAAATTGTAATTTTTTTTTAAAAAATTGAGTTTTACTCGAAAAACTAGTATTTAATATTATTTAATAACACTATATAAATTAGAAGGATATCGCATGATGACGTAGCATTTGTGGAATTTGATCCTAATTCCAATTATGTTCTTGCCGGGTCCGACCCAGTAAAAAAAAATTCAGTTTTTATTTTTATTTTAATTGTGTTTTATTCAAAAAATTAGGAGGAGATCGCTTGATGATGTAACAAAAAATTCAATTTTTGTTGTTGCACGCTTAAGAAACCATGGGAAATATAGTCCTTGTGGGATAGATTTCGTATGTGATGACATTGCATATAGTTTAATGAAATAATAAAAAATATTTGATATCAATATTATTTATTTCATGATGTAATAACAGTAGTTAAATCTAAAATATTTAATTAAAAATCATTAATATATATATATATATATATTATGTTATAACCTCAATTTGAAAAGTATTTTTTTAACCAAACACATTAAACAACTTTTTGTTCAACCTCAATTTCAATTACAGTTTTAACCAAATATATATTTTTCCAAACCAACCTCAACTAAAAATACTTTTTATAAAACAACTTTTTTAAAACCACAACCACAACAGCAACCTCGATACCAAACACTCATACACAATGATTCTGCATTGACATCAAAAGCTGAGCCACAGCCAAGGAGCAACTCTTTCTATAAAGAAGTTGAGCCAAGCCAGACTTGACGCAAACAAAAAGACCAGCAGAGAAGCCAAGACAACCTGCAATAGACCCAGCAGAAATGCAGCCCAAGGATCCCAAAAAAGCTGCAACAGCCAACTCAGTCGTGACAGAGCTGAGCATAACAGAAACAAAGCAGGGAAAAAAGGGCTTGATTCTGCATTGACAACAAAAGTTGAGCCACGGCCAAACAAAAACTCTCTCCACAACCCATCAATCCTAAAAAAACAGGTGATGAAAGGCCAGCCAAGCAGCTGCAACAGCCAACCCACCCGTGTCTAATTTGAGATACCTGAGCATGGCAGAAGTTGAGCAGAGGAAAAAGAAGGTAAAAAGCACTGCTGCCTCAAAGACTGTTCTAATCCAAGTCAGTCTAAATAAACAGTACTTTAATCACATGATTTAGCTTCTTTTTTTTTAATTTAATTTTAATATATATATAAACTCATGTGCTTTTGACTTAATCATTTTTAATTCGTTTTTATGTGTTTAAGAGTTAACTTCTGTATCATGTGACAATATACTTTGTATTATAATGTTTTTGCATTTTCATTGTATTAAATCAACATTGAAGGGAATTTAACATGCTGAAGTAAATTATAATTCATTATCCATAATAATTATTAATCCACATGGATGAAAACAATACCAAGAAACTAACACAAGCAAGACTGTGTGTTCCGATCATAAAAATAGTATTAGTTTTAGAGATCATATAAACCATAATAAACTCACCGTTTGGTAACAATAAAATTAAGTTCTGAAATGGTGGAACCACAGGTTGATAAAAGCATTATCAACCTGCTTTTAATACATAGAAAAGCCAAAAACCTTGTTTACACTCTGCAGACCTGTTAAACTTTACACTTTCCAAATTACCCCATCCTCTCCGGCTAATATCTTTTTTTTCCAAACTTTGAACAAAATATATATATATATATATACACATACTCCACTTAACAAATCTTAAAACTATTTAACTAAAGTTTGAAATTAACATTTTAAAATTTAAAGAATCATAACACTTTCTATCTTACATTACAAAATATATCTCAACCTTCGTAAATCAATCATATTTAATTTTTAGTTTATCTTATGATAATATATATTTAAATACAATAAAAAATAAGTTTCCTTCTTTTTAATTTATCTTATGTAAATGTATGTTTAAATACAATGCAAATTAATACATAAATTAGTTGTTCTTCATAGTAATTTAACATGCATCTTCAACTTCAACCACACTTTTAAACAAATAATTATAACTTATTATTTTTTAAAAAGTATTTTCAATCACAGTTTTAACAAAATACCTATTTAAATCAAACACACCATAATAGAAAGTGATTTTTGAAAACCAACTTTTTTAAAACTTTAATCACAAAATCTACCACAAAAACAAACACACCCATACGTATAAGTAATAGATTTGTGGTTTCGCGCTATTACACAGGTCAGGTTCTTTTTATTTGTTAAAAAAACTCCTAGGTGATGCAAGTATGTTTTAAAGAAGTTAAAAAAAATGAATCAGAATATAGATCTGACTAAGAAAAAAAACAGGTGTAATCTAATCAGATAATAAAAGAACAAATAATCATAGTTAATGGTACAATTTTTTAAAAATAAATCATAGGAACATGAAAAAAAAGGTCACCGAAACAAAAAAAGACAATGAAGCTATGATTCCAACCAATCAAATTAAAAAAAAAGATAAAAAAAAGGATAAAATTTACTCAAGTCAACTTAAATGAGCATGTCAAATATAAAAACCATATCATGAGACCGAGATAAGCCAATAAAAGATAAATTAAAAAAAAATTCTAAAGTCTGATTCTAAACAAATTAAACATAGAGGGATGAAATTCAAAAACAAAATGACAAAAAAAAATCAGCAAATTAGAAACAAAGTATTTTGAAAAGGGGATCAAAATTGAGTTATGATAATTACCATATTTTTACAACACTTACTGTATAAACTCTTGTAAAGAATTTAAAAAGTAAATTTATATATATATATATGAAAGCCTTCCCAGGTTAGAAGAGAAATCCACTAAGAAGTTTTGATATTAATAAATCATGATGCGGTTATTCTTATAGATATTTCAATCTCAATTATTTTGAGAATAAGGGTTTTCTCTTTGTTTTAAAAAATAGTGTTATTGGGGCCGGGGACTACCTGTTGTGTGAAGAATATATAGGATTCTTCATGAAAAGTTTGTTTTCGGGTGACTTGCTCGAGATTTGCGACTAGATGACCTACTTGTTGTGCGACAAATATCTAGGGTTTAATTGGAGAGTCATTTCCGGTTGCCAAGCAAGTGGGTTCGTAGTGTGGGTTGGAACTATTAACTTAAATGGTGTCAATGGGGTATTTATCAGTTTCCGGTAGTGTCAGTGTTAGAACTACTGCTTTAGCTGAAGACTGTGTGGTAGCTAAAATGGCAAAGCTTGTGGAAGAAGCTCAAAACAGCAAGTCTAAAACTCAAAGATTCATAGACAAATCTGCTCAGTACTATACTCCAGGTTGCTCACAGAACAGCAAGTCATATATATATATTGGTAAAGGAAGATTGCTCACAGAATTTCCGGAACAGGTAGAAAGCCTTTATATCCCAGTAAGAATAAATACTGTGATTCAGATTTCAAACATGAATGAATACAACATCTATGGAATAACTTTGATCTTGAAAGTGTTTGGCAGTTTTATAAAATAACCATGATTCCTCTCGATTTTTAATCCGATATGTGTAATTCAATCGGTTCCTTTAAACCAGCAATATATCATGTGTTATAACTTAATTTTTTAATTTTTTAAAGAATAAATAAAAAATAAAAATTATAATAATTTGAGAATTAGATCAAGATAACACAGATTGGGAATTTAAGGACCAATAAAGATATGATTATAAATTTAGAAGTTAATTTGGTCAGATATTAGAAAAATTGATAAGTTTAGGGACTTAAATAAGCTTTGAATTAGTTTAATTAATGAAAGTTAGGATTTAATTGAAGAAATAATAAAGTTTAGGGTTGATTTGAATCAACATTGCAAGAAATTAAAATCCAAAGACCAAAGTGAATAGATTGTAATACTATAAGAGGATGAATTAATTTTTTCAAAAATAATTTTAAATGAATAGAATTAAAAACTAAATTAATTAAATTGAAAATCAAGAACGGTTTTGTAAATGACACCGAAAGCTAATCCAGAGGCAAAATTAAAATAGCCATTTCAGGTGAAAACAGCGCCATCTCAAAACAAGTTATTCATCTCCTTCATCCCACCGATTCAAAGGAAACGGCAGCAGATCACTGTCACGTATCTCTCCCCCACGATGTGACACTAACAGTCCAGTAATGGGTATCCTTTTTTTATCATGCACGACTGAACCGTGCTAATCTCCACACTATCCTGGGAGAGATGAAGGGGCATTCTCTTGCCCTATAAAAACCACAACACACAGAGACGAAGAGGCAGGGGGGAAGAAAAACATAGACTTAGAGAAGACAGAGAGACTTGTGACCTTCCTCCAGCAAAAGGGAACTTCAACTTCCCCTCACCGTAGTTTGTTGATCCAACCAACCAAATACAAACCCAGAGAAACCAGGACGAACAGAGAAAAGCCACAAAGAAGGGGAGAACCACAAACAGATAATACAAAAAAACACAGACGAAAAATGAACAAACACAGATAATACAGAGAGAGACAAAGAGGAACAATAACAGAGAGAGACAGAGGGAACAAGAGATATAAAAAAAAAAAAGGAGAGAAAACAAGCAGAGAAAAGCAAGAACAGAGGTGAAGTGAACAAAAAACAGAAATAGAGGGGAAGAAAGTAACATTGGTTAGCCAGCCCTCCATCACGATTGTCTTCGTCTTTAAGTAGCAGCTCCAGGTAAGTCTTTCTTTCTCTTTCCCTCGCTTTGCAGCTTCAATTCTTGATAATAATTGTAATAATAATAACAAACATGAATTGTGGATCATAAGGAACAGCAAACGAAAGGCCTTTTGTCATGATATATATATAAATAACAGTATGTAAGAAATGGTTACGGTGGCGAATCTAGAAGGTGACAGACCAGTAACAGTGGCTGTGACAGTGAAGGTACTATGATGGGGGATCGTGAGGTAGCATGTTGATGGCAGTGTAGCGCCGCACCATGTGGGATTCTGTAGGCCGAAAATGATCTACAGGCTCCATGCAATAATTGCGACAATGACTGAGCATAACCTCTCTAGATAGTGCATGTCTGCATAGCTTTCTTCTTCAACCCTGAGTCAGTGTCATAGAATATCATCATATTTATGTACAAGTAGACTCATAATGAAACATACATCACAAGTAGAATTTATCTGACACAGACGAGTGAAAGAGCATATTCTTTCTTTCCCTGGCAAATTATAATGGCAACAGGAAGAATTTTAATCTAGATTGATTCAAAATGAAGAGTCAAAGATCTAACAAACCATCTTCATTTGCATCCATACTTCCAATAGCTCTTTCCACTCTATAAACGAATTTCATACAAAACTTTAACTATAGCAATCTGAAAATGGAAATATATAAAGTGAAGCATGAAAAATGTTTCCCAAGACTTCATTACAAGATAAAAAAAATAATGGCAACTGAGAAAGCTCCACAAGAACAGGCAAGATGACACAGTACCTGAAACACTAGATTTTGGTACTTCTTTCAGATTCAAATTGATCCAGGTAAAAAACTAAGGTTTGGATTGAAAAGTAAAGCACTAATAATGGAAAGTACTTTATTATGAATGAATAAAGTACATGTCAAAACACCCATACATGATCCAAGGACAGAGGATCGAACGGAACAATCTACAAATCCTCAATTGAACAACAAACAAGAAACAGATCAAGCTTTGATGGGCCCAGCACCATCCAATGTGTCTACTTGTAGTCACCTTGTGAATAATACATTTAAGTAACTTGACATTCTTGATGCAAAGAGACCAATTTGTTAATATTATTGCCGCTCAAATCCAGGTACTCCAAGCTGCTCAAAGATTCTTGATCTTTATAAAAATAATAGTTAATTAAATCACTGCAACTCAAAAATTGTAGTTAATAAGAAAGATATGGACAAACCGTGCGATTCACATGGATTGAACCCCACATTACACACGAGCAGCACGTGCGTTAGCGATTATATATATATATATATATATATATATATATACTCTAAAACGCGTGGGATATTCACTGTAGCAGCAGTTTTTTTTTTTCTTGCTTTTGTTGCTTCTGTTTTTTATATCACTGTGCACACAGTAATACACTTGACTTTTTCTCTTTTTTTTTTTCGTTTTTGTTTTCCTTTTTTTTTTTCCGCCTATGGTTTTTTTTTTTTGCATTTTTCTTTAATGAATTTTTTTTGTTTAATTTAGTTTGTTAATTTAGTTTGAAATTTTTTGTTTTTTTTCTTTTTAATCAATTTTTTTCGTTTGACCCATCGAATTTTTTTTTTATTTAGTTATCAAACTTTCATGATGTGAATCCCAGGTTTGACGGGTTAACCTGATTTGACGGGTTAACTCAGTTGATTCAGACTTTTTTTTTTCCTCATTAGTAACAGGCTTATGTCTTTTGTTTGTTTTTGTTTTTTTATTATTTTTAATTAATTTTTTTTCTATTTAGTTATCATACTATGGATTACTACAGTATTTTCCTTACATGGTTTTTATTTGGTTACAGTGTTTCCCCCACATGTTTTTTTTTAAATTATCTTTGTTAAATTTATTTTTTCAATATTGAATTGGTTGAGAATTTAGTTTTAGCTTTAGCTTTCCCCACTTTTTTTTGTCATTTTTTAAAATTTTCCCGGCGTTTTTTCATTATAATTATAATTATTATAATTATTATTATATTGTATTATATTATATAACTGTTTTTTTCTTTTGTTTTTTCTTTTTATTTTTTTTAATGAATTTTTTTTGTTTGATTTAGTTTGTTAATGTTAAATTTTTTTTATTTAGTTATCAGATTTTCATGATACGAATCTCCGGTTTGATGGGTTAACCTGATTTGACGAGTTATTTTTTTCATTTAAGTTAGTTTGTTAAAGTTAATTTTCTTTCTATTTAATTATCAGACTTTCATACTTTCATGACACGTATCCTGGGCTTGACGGGTTAACTTGGTTTGATGGGTTAACCCGGTTAATTCTAGGTAAACCCGTCATTTTTTCTATTTAATTATCAAACTTTCATGACGCAAATCCCAGATTTTACGGAATAACCTGGTTTAAAAGGTTGACCCAATTAATTCAATGTTTTTTTTCTTTTTTTTCATTAGTTTTTTACTTCCTGTTGATTTTTTTTCTTTGTTTTTTTAATTAATCTATTTAATTATCACACTTTTATGACACGACCTTATAGCCAGACCCACATCCAGTATTCTTGGGTCCGGTGTTACAGTCAGACTCACTTAAACTTCTTGGGTATAACTTTGCAGAAAAACCCAAGATTTTTAAATTTTTATTATTTTTTAATATTTTTTATGCAAAAAAAATGACCTGCGGCATCGCGCGGGTATCAAAGCTAGTGTGTGTATATATATATATATATATATCACGTACGTAAGCGGTTGCTTGATGCTGCAGATACCAATAAGTGAATGGTGGGTCCACAGACAGAAAGAAAAGCCAGAATCATGTCATCATATGTTCATCTTTCTGACTCACTGTGAATTAATTGTAATCGAAATAAAAAGAAAAGAAAAAAAAGAAAAGAAATGAAATAATCAACATTCGTTTGATCGGTTAGTTTAAGAACAAAAAAAGAAAGCATGATTAAAGGTCCCCACTGTCTCTCTCCACACACACTCACAGAAGATATTGGCATTCATTAAAAGTGGTCTTAAGAAATATTTTTTAATTAAAAATATATTAAAATAATTTTTTTAATTTTTTTTAAATAAACTTATCAAAATATACAGTTCAAAGACACATATAAAAAAAATATTAATTTAAGTTTTTTAGATAAAAAAATTATTTATTTGAAAAACAGATTTAACCACATTACAAAATATAATATTCCTTATAATATCTATAATTAGGCAATGTTAGACATGAATTGCACCTCATGAATAGAATGTATATGATGAGAGGTTTGAAAAAAATTAAAAAAACAAAATCAAGAATATTAGTGAGCCCACCACATGAAGAAGAAAAAACACAAATAAATAAAGAAAGAAAAACAAAAGGTGGGCTAGGTTCGGAAAACGAGAATCATGTTCAGATTTTCTATATATGTTGATCCAAGGGCCCACGTAATTAAGTATTTAACTTGATTAAAATTAATTTTTATCATGATATTAAAAATAAAAATATATATTAAATTAAATAAAAATAAAAACTATTATGGAGGGCTGTACATATTAAAAATATTATATGAAAATACATATTTTTATTTTAAAAAATAAAATTTTTTTTTATAGAAAAGATAAAAAATTATAGATAAATCAAAATAATATTTTTAAAAATTAAATATGTACAACAGTATAAAAAAAACAATCTCTATCCAAAAAAATTAAATAAGAAAAAAAACCCATATAAATGAGGGATATTAATTGAAACATGAATTTAAAAATTATTATTATATATATATATATCAGAAAAAGATATCAGTAAAAAAATAATACCCCGGTTGTTATGGCTTTACTTGTGAGACTTACGACCTGAACCATGAACTTAACCGAGTTCAGTATTTTTTCTTTTAAATTTATATTGAACCCAAAAAAAGCCTAGACTTGTTCGTCTTTATTTTTTGAAAAAAAAATAGACGACACGTTATCTGCAAGCCCAAATTTCGGCTACCATTATGGTGGCTGTAAAATTGAGCAACTAGTCTTTTAGCTAAAAAACTCAATTTTCAAGCTATTTCAACCCAAGAAAATCTCATAAAGACCTTTATAACATCCACAAACCATTTCATCAACTCCAATTACCTAAAAAAAATCCAAAAACCTAAAATCAAATCAATTTAGTTTTGGCTCTCAAATCTCACGCATGGTTTTTTATGCAACATCGAGATTCTAAACAACTACCATGAAACCTCTCTAATCTCATAAAACCCGTGGACATCAACAAAACTTATTTTGGTGGCCAAAAATAAAATGATCAACGACTTTCTTTCACCAACTTCTCTCTCACAAACCATCTCATCAACTTCAAATACTCAAAAAATAGTCACAAAATCCAAAATCAAATCGGTTTAGTTGTGGCTCTCAAATCTCATGTATGGTTTTTCATGCAATGTTGAGATTCTAAACAACCACCATAAAACCCTTTTCATCTCATGAAACTCGTGGACACCAATAAAACTTATTTTAGTTGCCAAAAATGAAATGATTGGCGACTTTCTTTCAACATTGGAATCCAACGACTCCTCTTTCACAAACCATTTCATCAACTCCAAAGACCCAAAAAATGGTTCGAAAACCCAAAGTCAAATCCGTTTACTTTTGGCTCTCTCGGCTCATATCTAGTTTTTTATGCAACATTGAGGCTCTAAAAAATCATCATAAAACTCTTGCCATCTTATGGAATCCGTGAACACTAATAAAACCCATTTTGATGGCAAACAATGGAGTGAATAACAACTTTTTCTCTTATCTTTAGAATTCAGCAACCCCTCTTTCTAATTAGGGATTAAAAAAAAAAAAACTTGTATGCCAAAATTAATTTTTTTAAATCTAAGAAGACTTAAATTGTATACATTACGTTGTTTTTAAAGATTGAGGATCTAAGTATATTTTTCATGTAATCTCTAGCACACCACCCATGTTTAGTGTCCTTTTTTTTTTTTATTTTAGTCTCATTTTTTTCAATTTCACTACCAACTAAGAATTCGGATATAATTGACTTTTCAATTAGAATGAAATCACATAAAATAAAATTTTAAAGACCAAAATGAATTATTAAAACATACACAATATGTCTGTCGTGTTTTTAAGTATGTGAACAATAGCAGCTCAACAATGATCTTTAGAACCATCCTAGATTGCTCATATTTTAAAGATTTAGCTTTTCTATCTAGCATTTCCTTTCATTTTAATGTGAATTTTGAATTTTATATTATTTTTATTTTCTGTTTAGCTCGTGATTGATTATGAAAAACTAATTGAACTTTTCCTTTGTTCTTTTTGTTATTTGAAACTCAATAATCAATTTTCAAAAACACTCAGACTTGTGAGTTTTTCTTATAGTTTATTGCTGTTTTCTTTTTCTAGGATTTGTGTGTTAAATAAACCTTGTTCCTTCATGAAGTTAGTTTAGGTGCTACGTGGCACATTAAAAGCAAAAAGCCAGCTAATAAACTTACAAATATACACGATCCAATGTAGATTCAACGAAATCAGGTCTATGCCCAACTTGTTAAGACCCTGCAATAATCAGTTCCATTTAATTAGCATGATGACTAGAAGAGCTAATATCAAGTGTCATCATAGCTTTAAGCTTCAGACTCTTTAATGCTTGCTGGGCATGAGAAGATACAAAGAAAAAAGTCTTTCATGATCACTTTTAGAGGCCTATTGATGCAATTACACTTGTGAAAACTAAATGTACATTGTATACGCATTTAAATGCATTACTTCAATAGATAGATTAAGTTATCTCTCTAGATATCAGTATATCACATCTTCAATAGATAGATTAGGGCATGTTTGAATTTGAAGAAGACGTGTTTTTTGCATCTTCTCTGTCAACGTGTGTTTCCGCAGCAACTAAAATGAAAACGAAGACCACTCATCATGGTGTGGAACTAACTAATATACTGTTTCAGTTATGGGGTCAGTCATTAGTATCAGAAGAAATTAAACCATTTTTGTGTCTATTGTTTTGATGCACTGAATACCATCTGGACCTGTTAACAGACAAGAACATCTATTTTCCAGGCAATCAATTTGAAGATGAAGACTCGAACGCACAACTGTATCTGACACTAATTTTTCAAGAGACCAGCAATTGATTTAAAATTCATTCTTTCAAGGGCTCACAAGATTCTGCATGCTAATGGAATGGACTAGTTCCGAGTTGTTGAAGTTGTTTTCTTGACCTTGATTGTGAATTGTGATCCACCAGCTTGATCCTTCCCTCTATCCAAGGCAATTTCTAGAACGTCGCCGGCCTTGAGGTCCTTTGAACGAACAAATAAAAACCAATCCCCATAAATGTCCACACTTGGCCTCTCGGGAAATCTCTTATACGGTATTGTTGAGTTTCTTCGTGAAGATTTTTTCCATCGCTTAATTCGAAGAAGTAGATGAGCAATTTACGAGGCAACTTGCCCCTTGCAAGAGGATTTATATAGTGCCGCAGTCTACAAAACTGTGAAAAGGAAACGAGCGTTAAGGTCCTTGTTCTAATAATTAAGTGAATGGTCGATCCACAGACAGAAAGAAAAGCCAGAATCATGTCATCATATGTTCATCCTTCTGACTCACTGTGAATTGTGATCGAAATAAGAAAAGAAAAGAAAAGAAAAGAAATAATCAACATTCGTTTGATCGGTTATTTTAAGAACCAAAAAAGAAAGCATGATTAAAGATCCAATGTTTCTGCAAGATATCCCTTTCATGGGTCCATTAACATCACTATCATTTCTGAAACCCCCTCCCCCTCCCCTGCTGTTCTTGTTATTTATATATGTATTAACTTTTCTGAAAGAATAAATGTTGTAGGGAGCAAATAGTGTGTAAATAGAAAGAGGAGAACACGGCATCCCCAAAAGAATAAAGAAAGAAGAAGAAAACAAAACAAAGTCAAAAAACAAGGCTTTTCAATTAAATAAATGAAAACGCAGACATAAATTTTTAAAATAAAAAACATGATAGAAAAGGAAGCACCTGGTGGAGGTTTGAAGCCTTATTGGTTGAGGTGGCGGCGGAGCCGGCGGTTTCCTAGAGTGGAGGGAGGAAAGAGAGAGAGCTCAGGTGGGAGAGGTGAGGAATGTCAAACCAAAGTGAACAGAGCTTGACAGATGACTTTATTCTTTTCCAGATTCGCTAACTAAAAGAACTATATTTTTGTGCTGCTTCGCTGTTCATAATTGACAAACTAAAACTAAAGGAATTATATATATATATATATATATATATATATATATATATATATATATATATATATATATATAAAAATAAGAGTGCTCATTAAAACACGGTGCACTGTGTGTGAATCCTGTGGCTTCACAATCTTTACCGCGTTCCGGTTTTGTTTTTCACGTTTCTTCTCGCGCGGTGGGTGTTCCCGCGCTTTCTTCTCGGCTGCTGAGGCTCCCTGGCGTCTTTTCATCGACTTTTGTCTGGTGCATATTCAGATTGAGGCGGTTTGGCTGGTGCTAGGCGCGCGAGAAGATGTCAGCCGATGGGTAATCACCTGCATCGACTGGGATGGCTTCATTGAAGCTGTCATCTTGGTCTGTGGCGGGCCTTCTCAATTCTATCACTAGAAAGCAAAAAATAAATTGATTTAAAGCTAAGGAATTGATTGTTGCCTTAATTTAATTTTTATTTCGGTTATTGATTTATATGCATGTTTTATATTATGTGGAAACTTGATTATTATAGTAAAATGGAACAATAATTTTATGAACTATTTAAGATGTTCTAACAATCTTAAAACAATTTATTTTTTTAATATATTTGTTATGTGTATATTTGTTATCCATGGAATAAATAATCTATCAAGAACAAATCGATTATGACTATGTTAAATTCCTTGTTGTCTGTTAAAAAAACAATTTAATTTTAAAAATTAGTTAAATTTCAGTAGTTTAATTTTAGTTGGAAAAGTAAAGTGTATATATCTTCTATTAAATTTCATGACTATGTTAAATTTCTTGTCGTTTGTTATCTGTACTTGTTGCATGGTGAAATAATATATGTTAAGTGCAATTCCATTTAACTGGAATTCTTTTGTTTAAGTTGTATATCGACTACTTTAGTTGTTAGAGACATCTCAACAACCATAAACAGTTAGTTTTTTAAAATATATATATATATATATATATATATATATATATATATATATATATATATATATAACACAAATAAAAGAGAGATTCAGAACATATATAAAATA
>Ga0325402_1000082_pt1 | contig 44963 bp, 18 predicted proteins | sample PopdelMetagenome_22_FD_207212 | JGI IMG/M metagenome (GOLD analysis project Ga0325402, IMG submission 207212) | Populus deltoides microbial communities from Bellville, Georgia, United States - Xylem-PdKOR-R3 | ecosystem: Host-associated > Plants > Phyllosphere > Stem > Wood/Secondary xylem... | reverse complement strand
AAAAAATCTAGAAGTAAAGCAATATATGGTCACAAAAGCAGCAAATGCCATCATTATTGTCCCCCATCATAGTCTTTCTCAAGCATTCTTGACTAGAAAGTATATATGTTCACTAACCATTATATAAGTATACATGATTCATAGATATAAATATGTGTTCACTAACTATAATATAAGTAAAGAATATTTTATCTAATCATTTTAGTATTCATATCTTTATCTTCTTTATATGCTTTGAGCATACTTAAACCAGTAAAAGGAATGACACATATTCTTTTAATTATTATTTTTTAGATTTTTTTTATAATTAAATTTTTTTTTTCAATTTGATCCATTGGTATTTGATTGGTATGGGATTGAACTTTATGGTTTTTCCAGGTGGAGTGCTTTTTGTTTAATGACCTAGATCACAGGTTTGGAATGTTAACGCGGGTTAACATCTTTTTTTTAGACTTATTTTGTTTTTCAATATCATTATTTGACATTGGTTTTCTTAAAAAATAGGCTTTGTGACTTTCTTTGTTTTTTTTTTATCAAGTTATCCTATTCTCATGACCTGAACCAAAACATGAGATTACTAGGGGTGTTCCGGCTCATCTGTAATATTTGCACTATCCAACCCGTCATAGTTGGATAATGTGGATATTATAGATGATAATGTGTCAAAATAACCTAAGAAATGGATATCATGAATCGAGTGGCGGCACGAGATTTATAAAATTCGATCAACCCATATACCCTATACTCCTTTTGTCTTTATATTTGATAGTTTATGAATTGAGCATTTTTTTTTAATAAATGTTTCGGCTTCAAAGCTCTTGTTAGTGAGTTTCTTATTATATTTATTTAACGTAATAAAAAAGAGCTTGCCTTTTTGTTGGAAGGAAAGGGAGGTAACTAAAATTTAATGGTGGTGTAAGGTATGAAAATTAGACATAATATTAGGAGTGTCATGACATCTACAGTCCATATTATAGGTCTGTATCTAAATACAAATCCATAAAAATTAGCAACATAAGTTTAATTCATGAATATTAATATTCACAAAAAATAGATCACCGTCTGGATCTAAAACAAATTGAATGAGTCGGTTTATTAATTGCAAAATATCACATATTATGTTAGATACGGATTCAAATAATCCACAGTAACTATATTCATAAACATCGCTAATGATAACATAGAATACTTTACCTAGTACTGAGGTAAAAGCAAAACACACAAGTCCCCACTACGGGCACAAAAGTTAAGAGGTAAAATCATTTAGGTCTCGTAAAGTTTATGAAGGAGACCTAGAAGTTTAGAAGTAAAGCGAGTAGGACTTATGGTTAGACAAGCTTCTCCAAGAAAACTAAAACATGCATACCATTTTCGAAACAAAAGTGCTGAAGACTGAAGAGGCTAAAAAGTAGAAATTCTGGGGGCTTGTTAAAAACCAAGCACGCCACATTCAACGCAGTTCCCGGAGTTCAAATAGATTCTACAGGCGTGAGAGCTAAGGCTGGCGACCCAACCCCAACCCCACCTTCACCCACCAATATTTAGCTTTTATGCCCTAACCATTTCCATGCCAAACCTCTTGCACTTCTTTTAATCAAATAACCGTATGGAATCTCATTATTACCATATAATCAAGACTTGCTTGATTCAAATTTCCTGCTACGATAGCTAAATGGGCGTCCATATCAGTCACCGGTTCTAAGGACTTGAGCCATGTAAGTACTGCTTGCCATGGAAAAGATGGATATAAAACTATTGTTAGGGTTACACAAATCAATGCTGTCGCCTCCTAACATAACCGCTAGCCATTATCCCAATGAGCACCAAACATTTTGAATAGCGACTTGCTACCTATCTTGAGTCTAGCTCATGATGCTGGTTGATATCAGGAATATTAAAATCCAAAAAGAAAAATAAATGTGGAAGACAAATTGTCGTTTTATATATTAGTTTAAATTTCAGTGCTTTTTTAGATATTGCGTTCCCTGCAGTTTCCATTCTCTTTCTATTCTTCTATTCTCTCACCTATACCATTTCAAACTCCAATAAAAGATTCCACCTCTTTGGTCCTCCATACCTTTCTTTTTTTAATGCGAGGAATTAATTTCTACACGCAAAATAGAAAATTGCCATTGGAAAAATTCTTGAATTCCGTCGTGAACACAACGGGGATTACTTATAATGCATGCACAACTCTTAAGTATATCATTCAAACAAGTCTCTGTAACTAATTATTTCGTTCTTTGATATTGAAAGCGCTAATGCTGATCATAGAGAAACTTGTCGAGACTGCCTATATATGTGCAGGTGAGTCAATATATAATGCATAAAGAACAAAACAAAAAACCTGGAGGGGTCCCATAGGGTTTCCTATTGCATTGAAACTTCAGCCCCACCAAGAAAACTGTTTATAGTTAATGTTCCTTTGATTTGAAGGAGAAACAAAGCTAGACGCGAAGCATTCAAAACCAGGTGGCAGATCAGCTGGCCTTTAATGGAAAATGACTTGACTAGATTGAGTGCTAACTAATTTATACTATGTTGATGCAGAATAATTAAGTTTTTTTTTTTTTTTTTATGTTCAGGGCAGATGGATGGTACGCCCGAAATGAGAACTGATCATGAACTTTAAGCTACTCAGCATTTTCTAATAAAAATGTCCACAACAAGGTTAGAATGAGAAAGGGACGTCAGAATGATATTGTGGGATTTACCAAATAAGAGAAGACATGTAATATTTCTTTTCCTTTGTTGACCGGTGATCTGCGATCATAGATATAGCTCGAAGACCAGCAGCTTTACCGATCGATATAGATTATAGGGTGATTAACTATTATTAACAAACCAACAAATTAAAAAAAAAAACAATATTAATTGATCATTAATATAATTTTCTTTCTCGTTGAGCACAGATCAATTAATTTGCAAAATGCTATTAATTATCAAAGACTTAAGAGATCTTCGAATACAGGGTTGATAGGGCTTGACAGATTATATTTAAGTGGGTGTGGGATTCCAAACTCCAAAGAAAGCCATAAATACCTCAATGCTTTTTTCTTTTCTGAAAAAGAAGTCAAAACCAGAAAGCTATTCATTTTTTTTTTTTTTTAAGAATGAAAAGAAGCGAATGTATGTATATACATACATACATACATGTGGTTCACTTTTATCACTCCAATTCAAATTAATCTCCACGTACGGTACATTATCAAAAGCTAAAACTTATTGGGACAATATTGTTCATTACAACATTATAATAACATTTTTATAATACATATTGGGATCGGAAAACATTGTTCATTACAACATTATAATATATACATACATACATACATACACCTCTCGCGTAAGCTAAAATTTAATTTCTATAATGTCATTGAAAGCGTTGCACCGATCTCTTCCTATTAGAACGGCACGTGTTAGTGTTGGTGCAACAGTAAAATACCAAATACATTTTTTTTATTTATTTTTCCCATCTTTTCTCTTTTCTTATCTTAAAATTTGTTTAATTTTGATTATTATTCTTTTGATTTCTAGTTTTTTCTCTTGATTCCTTTGTAAAATTTTAATTTATTTTCAATTTCATCATCTAATCTTAATTAGTGATACGTTATTTTTTTTTTAATTTCATCCTTATTGTTTTGATTTTTTTAATCCTTTTGTTAAATTGATTTTTCTTTTCAATTTCACTATTCAATAAAAAAACTATAGTTATCCTCTAATTTATTTATTTTTTTGAAATTCGATCTTCATTCTTTTAATTGTAATTTTGTTACATTAATTTTTCTTTTCAATCTCAACATTCAATAAAAAATTTATAGTTGTCCTATAATTTATTTTTTATTTTATTTTTTATCCTTATTCTTTTAATTGTTATTCTTTATCCTTCAATAAAAAAAAAATAATAGTCCTCTAATTTTTTTAATTTCAATGTTGATCCTCATTATTTTAATTATTATTTGTTGTTTTGGATTCTTTTGTATAGTTTAATTATTTCTTTTTTAATTTCATCCTTCCATATTTGATTGGTTAGGGACTAGGTTTCATGGTTTTTTCAGATAGGATACTTCCAGTCTAATGACATGAGTTACGATTTTGGAAAGTGAGTGCAGGCTGACATTGTTTTTTTTTCCACTTATTTTCTTTTTATTTCATTATTCGACGTTGTTTTTAATTTTTTTTTAAAATAAGTTTTGTAATTTTTTTTTGTTTTTTTTATATTGAGTTATTCTAATCTTATTATAGAGTCACGAGTTTAATGGATTAACTCGGGTTCACTTAGTCATTTTTATAAAGTCACTTTTAAAATTAAAAAAATGTAAATCTTTTTCAAAATTATTCTTTATAAAAATAATAATAATTTAACCCCACCCCGCCGTGTAGTGCAGGGTATCTAAGTACTTTTCTAGACAATTAAAAAAATATTTTACACGATATAAACGAAATTGTACCGAAAAAGGCATTAAAGATGGAATTAAAAGGTATTGATAAGATGAGATCCTTTCCAAAGCAACCAAATTTCTTTACTTTATACGGATACATACATACATACATACATACATACATAGAGAGAGAGAGAGAGGATACTTAACTCGAAAAGATATGGCAATTTCATTCCCCCTCTCAAGAATGAGAACAATGATCAAGAATGACAGCATTAAATTCAAAACCGGCAAATGAGGCCAAAAAAAAGTTTGAACAATTTACCTTCCACCATTCAAAACCCAAAATATTTACCTGTGGTAAAAAGAAAATTCACCTGAACCACATCTCTTCTTCTTCTTTTTTTTTTTTTTACCGGCAGAAACCACATAAAGCAACGTTCGTTCTTCTGTTCCTTTTCTATCTATCACGTCAGGAAAACCAAATTAAACAAACAAAACGCGCGCGCACGTGGGCAATCAGAGATCAACCCTATCTAGGTCATTATCGTCATTTCAAAAACATACCCCGTGATCGTGAGAAAGAGGCAGGGGCAGGGGCAGTCCATTTATCATGGCGCCATGTCCCTTCCATGCCATTCTTTACATTACATTACACAACACAAACTCCTCACCTCTGCTGTCATGAAAAAAAAAAACCAAACACAACCCCAAAAACTCTAACCCAGGAAACTCAAGATAGAAGGAGAAAGACAAGAATTCAAGAAACTCCCTCTCCCTCTCGTTCTTGTTCTCTTTTCGAGTCCTTTAACTTTACAGCAAGTATTTGTTTTGCTGGAAGTAACCATTAATCTGCAGGTTGGTCCGTTCAATGGCGAGCGGGTGGGTTAAGTCATTGCAATGTAAGTCAAGAGCATTTGATGATGTTTTTAACCCGAACCCCAAACACTTACTGCCCAGTTCCAGTTGCAGGAAAACCTCTTCAAAAATCATTAAAGATGTCATTATTGAAACCAAAACCAAGAAACCAAAACCTAAACACCATCCTATCAATCAGAACCAACAAAAGCCCAAACCTGAACACGTTTCTACACCCCCGACGCTTTCCCGGTCAGCCCGCAACCCTGACCCGGTTTTCCCTGTCCTCGCCGAGCTGCCCGAGGGACACCCTTCGAGAAATGTGGTAGAGATTATCTTTCACACGAGTTGGAGCAATAAATCATTTCCGGGTCGGATCGAGATGATTTTCAAAGTGCAAAACGGGCCCAGAACGGTGACCCGATTTGAAGAATACCGAGACATTGTTAAAACCCGGGCCGGGTTGTCGGGTGGGACCACGTGGGAGGAGAATGCAAGGTGCGTCGCCGATGGAAACGAGATGATGCGGTTTTATTGCCTGGGTCCCGCTGGAGGTGTGCACGACGCGCGTGGTGTTGCGTGGGTTTTCCCGGGGGGGAAAGGGGCAGTGGTTTGCACGTTCTCCGGCAGTGGAGGAGCTCATGAGAGCGCTGGTGCTGGTAGGGGAAGGAGAGCAATGCTTGTTTGTCGGGTCGTAGCGGGTCGGGTTACAAAGCAAATCGGTTTTGATTCGTTGATAGATGACTGTCGGGTCGGGTTTGACTCGGTGAGTGGGGATAACGGCGAGTTGCTGGTATTTGATAGTCGTGCGGTGTTGCCTTGTTTTCTTATTATCTATAGATTGTAAAAATACGTGGAAATTATTTTCTCTCTTTTCTTTTATCTCCAGGGAAGTTCCTTTTTCTTATTAAAAAAAAAAAAAGGGTGCATTTTTCAACACAATTTTTCTTTGCTTCTTGATTTTTAAATGCTGAGCTGTGGATAATCTTTATTTTTATTTTTAATGGTGTGGTTCTTGTGGGTTGATGATAAATGCTAATTAATCAACCTGCCTGTTCTTGTTTAAATGCTCTAATAATGGCTATGATTGCTCATTAACCAGCCCACCAATTCTTGTTCCTTTGTAACTTTTTGTTGTGATTAAACAAGAGAGTTTGGTCAAGAAAGTGTTTGCGTGTGGGTGGGGGGGTCAGTAGTCGTTTTACGATTCTATTGATGCTGATTTGCTAAGCTATCAACTCGTTCTTTGTTGGAGCTCGAGTGCTGACAACAAGACAAGGCAAAGTCGGGGTAGTTTCTTTTGACTGTGAGAAATTGTTTGACATTGTATTTACTTTTACTGCTATAATAGTCAAATCCAGGTCTTTACCATGATTTTTGAGATGAAATAACAAGTTTAAACACTATGAAAACTAAATAATCCTTAAAGTTGTGATCAACCTCTTAAAATATCTCTTAGTTAGATATAGTTATTTGCACATTGATGAGCCCTGGGAACTATAAAATTATAATAATAATATTTTAGTGTTGGATTTTTTTGTAAAAGAAATTTATTGAATTACAAGATCATCTCCAATGCAAGATATAAAATAAGTCAAAACTAAAAAAAATATTAATAAAACAAAAGGCATGGAGGAGATAGATACCGTCGTTGACCGACGATACTTTCATTTATAGTTGCCTCTTGCTTTCCTCTCCAAAAACAAAACAAGAAGAACAGGAAGCCCACGAACCTTAAAGCCATGTGCCCTAGCTTCTTTGTGGTTTTCTAAAAAGAACAAGAAACGATTGTCCTTACTCGTTGGTCTCAGTCATGCGCCCTAGTTTCTTGTTGCAGATGATTATTGTCTTTGCTTCGTCGGTTACTTGCTTCAATTATTTTACCCACTGAGACAGTTCTCATAATGTGTTTTTTTAATTGTGATCTATTTGATGGTTTTTTGTTAAACTTTACTTTGTAAAGGAATGAATTGCTTTATGTTATTGGTAGCTCGTCTCTTTGAAATTGAGTGTTGATTATGATGATTTTTTGTTTGATTTTTGTTTTAGGAGATTTGAATCTAGGTTTTCTAGGCAAGATGTTAAGGAAGTTTATTGCTAATGATGGAGTTAGGGAATTCTTATCTTAGAGGCTATAGCCTTGCTTAGGTCCCTAGATCGATCGATCGATCTGGTTGAGCAAGATTAGGCTGATACATCGGTGAATATGCCTTGATCCTTGAATCGTCAATGAAGATTGTTGATTATTTGTTTAAAAAAGACATAAATCTTTCTATTATTGAACTTGATTTTATTTTGTTTTTCTTATGCATGAATCAACAGGTGCATTTTTGTAGTTAATGGCGACGAGTTTAGAAAATAATGAAGTACATTATGAATTTAGAACAAACCAAGCTCTCTATAATCTTAAAGAAACTGGAGTCTGAACTATGGAATAATGTTGTAATAAAGAAGCCAAGTTTGGAGGCAAACATTAATCCGTTATAAGGGATTAAGCTTTCCAATGAAACAAACGCATTATTTTCTAGGTTGATGCTTCGTATACTGACATGATTAGTTTATTATCTAAGAATTTCACTTGCTTGTTATAAATAGTAAGTCTATTCATACAATATGTATATGAGCAGCTATATCCATTCTAGCTGCAGGGGTTATTATTATTAAACGAGAAGAAAATAGAATTATATATTAAGAGAATCACATATAAATATAGTTGCTCAAAGAGAATTCTATATGAATAATATTTTGGATCGAGGTGAGAGATATTATGTTGAACAAATTCATACAAAACCACGTATATTTTATCATTTGTGTGATTTCTTCACAAGTCATGACCTATTATAATAAACTAAAATTGTGTTTATTAGGGAGCATGTGATTGTGTCCTTACAAATTATGGGATGAGACCTAAGATTTCATTTTGTTAGTGATATTTACTATATATATATTGAAATTATTCATCGTTATTTTAAAATTATTTTAAAGGTTGTTTTTAAGTTGTGCAAACACCTTATTAAACACCCAAAGAATATGGTTCTTGTAGAAATAATGAATAATCAAAGATTTTATTTTTATTTTAAGATATGAGAATAATACTAATTTTTTTATATATTAATTAATTACATCAAGAATAAAAAGTTTATCATTATTGTTTCATATTTATATAAAATTGTGTGAGAGTAATTAATGACAACCATGTTCTTTTAAATATTCCTATTGAAATTCAAGAGAAGTTTCAAGGTAGAAAAGAAGGAACAACCGGAAATGTTTTAGTAGCTATACATTTTGATTTGAGGTTTACATATGTTTTAGCTCGTTGGGAAGGAAGTGTACACGATTCACGTATTTTAGGTGATGCACTATTAAAATCAAGTGATCTAAAAATTCAAAAATGTATAAAATAAAATATTTATTATATGAAATAAGCATCTAAAATGTCTAAATTAGAAAAAACATAGTAATATATTTTATTCTTATTTATAGATAAATATTATCATGGTGATGTCAGTTACGACATTCAAAGAGAAATCATTTCTTATTTACATGGAGTTCGATATCACTTGAATGAGTTTACGAACCATTCATTAAAAAAAATAAAAAGGAGTTATTTAATTCTCAATATTGTTCGTATAGAACACTATGTTTGACATTTTGAAGAGTTATTTAATCCTCAATGTTGGATTTTCTTTTATAATTAACAAACTTAAATTCTATTTTGTAATATCAAGCTTGAATTTAATGCCATGACAATTTTTTTATAGCATGTGAACCGAAATAAATTATTAAACTTAAAACAGTGTAAACATAACATGAGATTATGAAAACAAAAACAAAAAAGTTTAATAATTAAAATAAAATAATTGTTAAATGGTGTAAATATATACATTTCACATATGAATTATTTAATAATATTTTATCTAATATTTAAATTATTTATAAATAAAGAATTTTGAGTAGTTAATATATTAAAATGTATGATTTTCAAACATAAAATCAACATGTCAAACTTTGAACAAGTTGATTGAGCAATCGCTTCCCTTGGTAGAAAATGAAAGGCAGATAGATGGTTCGTGGTCACCATCTTTGATAAACACTTCTCATCCTATTGTTTCATTAAATCTAATTCCGAACCTATGACCCCCTACCATACACTTACCTGCCTATATGTTTTGGTAGTTTAAGTAAAGATTGTAACTCCATAGCTGACACAAATTCCATGACAGAGTTGCTTGGCTATCCAATACAAAAAAAAAAAAAAAAAATCAAAGATTTCCGATTTAGACTTTTGAGGTTCAAGGAGTACATGTCCAATCCAGTTAGATCCCATTGGAACCAGAAACTGATCTAGACAACTCATTCTGCGAGCAAAACATCAACCTCTTATCATGCAAGGTTTTTCCTCTCCAAGGAAGAATACTGCTTTTCATTCTGCGAGCGTCAGTAACAGCAAAATATCATAGCAAACTACACTAACACAGCAAGCTCTGGAGTGGACTCTACAAAATCCATCCATGTTAACTGAAGTAACATGATGGAGAGAAGAAGTGAGCAAGGAAAGCATTGTCATTTTGATTCGTTTCCGTTTGTCATTGAATCTTCCGTTCGTTATGCCTGCTGCCTTGTCTGGCAGAGAATAATTGGATTGCAACATAATCTCTGTTCTGAAAGTTGAAGTCTGAACCTCGGATGGAGGTTGAATTCATCTTCCTGATGGGAAGAAAAAGAGGAGAAATTCCTACAATCATTTCCTTAAAATCAAGCCCTTCACATAAATTCGAAGTTTCTGCATTACATGGTAAGGGTCTCAACCACCATAATTGATCAAAAACTCACTAATAGTCAAAACAATTGGGCTAAATGAAAGGCGAATTCCAGCTGAAAAATAACAAATGATATCCTTCTAATGTACATTTATCATTCTGCATCATCACAGGAGAATTGTATCATCTGCCATGATTAATGGGACTCCACGAGTACATACAATGGCTTGCCATTCAATCGCTCCCGACCCTGAAACATCATACCCGTAAATGTTATAATGGAATACCATTTTTGTAGCAGAGAATTGTTATAGTCATAAAATTAAAAAATGCATTCATGAATGAGAATTAACACCCATGTAAACAAACTGAAAAGACACGTTAAGGTGCAACTGCAATGTTTACAGAAGTGATGCTGCTCACTTAAAAAGAGAGGTTACAATATCTTGATTTAATATATTTCACTGCATTGCATCCAAGTGCCGGTTTCAAAGTATCAATAAACTCAGCAGATATGCGGCACTACTTTTATATTAACCATTAGAGTTTAAGAGTAAAGCCATTGCCAATTTAAGCACTTGCTGAGCTTCAGAACCACAGCAAAATCAGCATTTACATCAAAGTCATGCTGTGATGCTACTCTAACCCTGCTTAGAGAAACATCATCTCAAGCCTATTTTCCATGAAAACAGAACAAGGAAAAAGTAATTTTCCTTGAAGCACACAGACGAGCATAAAAAAGGCAATTCTAAGGGAAACAACCCTGAAGTTGCATTATTTGGAAAAAAAAAATATTGGAATGCATATACTGCTCTGGGTTGAAAAAAAAAAAAGGTCTCCATTAACCCATTATTTTTGGACACAGTGTAGCTCTTGGAAAGACACGATTAAGGTTCTGAAGTGGTGATCAAAACCTCTTTAAAGGTTCTTTACATAGTGAAGAAAACTCACTTCTTAGGAATCCTCTTCCATTTGACACCATGAAGTCAAAATTCTAATCTCACAAGGACTAAATTCACTTTTGTACGAACTTAGTAGTTCCATTATTTCCATGGAAAGTGATGAGCAAAAGATCTCTCGTAGACAGGATTGGAACATAATGGTTTCACCCCATGCAAAATCAGCAGAAAACTTGCTTAGAACCATTAAATTATCCAGGCCAATTTTGCCACGGAACCTCAAAGGTACCACTAAAAAATTATTCTCAAGATTGTGAAAGGTAAATAGCTTAATCTATCCTTGTATCCTTATATAATTGGAAAAGTCTTTATATACCCCTTATATTTGAGTCCATTATGTCCTTGTACAGTAATTCTTCAATATAACCTTCAAGTTTTTCCACTCAAATTGACAAAATTATATTTTTTCATTCCAAAATTAACCACGAGTTATACAAGGATATAATAGAAAATTTTCTCAAAATGTTTTAAGAATAAAAGAGTTTTAAAATTACTCAATCATTAATTTTTTAAAAAATATATATATTTTTGTATAGTTTAAGGATATTTTAAGAATGAAATGTATAGTTATGTTAATTTACATTGGAGAATTTGATAGGACATAATAGATATAATAAAAAACATAAAGACATGTTGAAGACCTGACCATTTATACAAGGGACACATTGAGCTATTTACCCCAGAAATTCTATGCTGGTAACTCCATCTTTAAAAATTATGATTTCGTTGACAATCTTATATTTGAATATCCAGACCTTTTAACTGGTTTACACGGCAGAAGGCTCAGGAAATGAAACCAACAACTAAAGGGAAGCTGCCACCAAGAGACACAAGTAGTAAAAGGATGACCTACAGAGTTCAAGCCATAGGTCAAAATAAGGCACTTGAGACGTCAGTTAAAAGGGAAGTTTTTTCTTGTTACATTTGAAAATCCTAGGATTACAAGAACATAGATCATCAACAGTTGAATTATGCAACCCATCTTCCGTTCAAGTAACTAAGACGATTAGCTACAGAGTGTGTGTGAGAGTGAGAGACTGACAGAGGACAGAAAAATTCAAGACATCAAAGCAACAGATAAGTCCTGTTTCTAACAGAAACTCCAAACATAAAGATCAACAGAAAAATAGTGAAAACTAAGAAAATATGGAAGCATACACACCTTCAAATCTGGTAATTCAATTACACATGCACATTCAACCACTTCTGCTCCAGCACGTTCTGAAAGATAATATCATCAAGCCGTGCACTCAATCAGAACAAAGGTTTGGATAATACACAAACAAAATATATCGCAAGGAATTGGATCATGCTTCAGTGAAATTTATGAGAAAGCAATCAGCAAGGAGACAAATTTATCAAAATATTAGTCATTGATCAGATCATAAAACTATCACCTTGTAGTAACTTCTGTATCACGTGGGAAGCAATGAACCCCTGGTGAAAATTGTTATTCAGTATCTTCCTTTTTCTAATACAGCAAAACTTGGGTTTTTAATTTGTCATGTAAATGGATCTACTGTTTATGAAGACTTGAACAGCTCTGCAACCAACATTTACAGTATGTATAATGCAAGCAAACGCATCACTCCTACTGTAGAATATTGCCATTAAAACTTGTTTATCATTCACTTCCAGATAGCATGTTTCATTGCTAGTTTATTTGGATTGATTGACATTTTAAATGTCCCAGAAGAGTGGACCAGAAGCTGAATTCGTATTTTAATCAAACATAAATATTTCAGTGTTTTTGGATCATTGTACTCTTATCACATTTAAGAATGAATAGGACAATCTTGCTAATTTTTTCATCAATGGTCTTGTATACATGAATTGTTATACAGACAGCTCACGTAACAACTAAAACACATACATGAATCTCAAGTCTTTTAACAAGAAACAGGTTTACCGAGTAAATTCATGGCAGCACACAGAGTGCCACCAGTGGCAATCAAATCATCAACCACCAAAGCACGTTCACCCGATTTGACTGCTCCAACATGCATCTCAAGACAATCTCTTCCATATTCTAGAATATACTTTTCTGAAATAACTTCACCTGTAAACACGACAATAAGTATTAACAAGATTGTAAACAGAGAAAATATGAATTTAAGTATCACATGTAGCGTCTTTGAAGCTGAGATTTCTAGTCCATATAAAACAGAGACATCTACAGAAACCAATGACATCAATACTTATGTGTCTGAAAGATTCTCTGATGTGACAGATGATATGGAGAGTGAAAATTAATGTGGACAAACTCACTCCACACAGCTAAGCTAGCAGTGGGGGAGGAAAAGAAAAGGAAAATGCAAATCACTCAAGCACTTATACTGGTTGGGTGGCTAACAGCGTGAAGAAGACAGGCATTCTGTTAATACAGTAACCATATCAACTGTGAGGAATATATTTGGCTTTCTAACGCAGAATGGACATCCACTATCACGCCTAATAAGAAACAAAGTGCATTGGATACAAGGGTGTGCTGATTTACCAAATGGACCAACTGTATAGTACACACAATAACTAACACTTTAGCAACTATAAAAGTATAAAATTAAGATGTAAATCAGCGGCTGATTATTGCTCCACATGAGCGTAGCTCCAAGAATGTAGTTCAAGGAGTAGTGCCTATATCCACAATCATAAGCAAGAGGGGTGAGGTCTTAGTTTCAAGTTACACCTTTGTCGATTTAACTTCAATAAAAATTGTGAAGCGCCATAAAAAAAATATCAGTATCAATTGTAGAGTCCCAGAGCATGCAGAGAAGAAGAAATAAATGCAATACAGTGATCAAATAATGTACGATCAGTATATAGCTTGCTATTTATCATGAGCGTACCAAATACATCTTGAAATATAAACATGTTTATGCCACTGCAGAAAGGTTATTAGTAAAGAGACGAGGAGTACCAGGCAACTTCCTTGGTTTTCTCAGAGGAACAAACTTTGCTCCTATTGCCAAAGCAATGGGAGGTCCGAAAATAAATCCCCGAGCCTCTATTCCTGAAAAAGACAATTGCTCAAATTTTAGGTCCAAATTTCTGATACGCTAAACAGATTGCTGAGCTCTTTTATTAGTTAAAACATCAGTCTTGTATGTGTGTATTAGGGAGGAGTATCCATTAATTAAGCTTTCGAATCTTGAAATAGTACCTCACATGGAAACTACTCAAAAGTCAGAATCTTTACTACTTGTAAGTAGTAATAATAATAATAAACAGTAACAGGAGGCAAGTACAAACTTTGTGGCAGCAGTTAACAAAATTTGCAGGAGAGCATCAATGCAGGCTACAAGATATCTTATCAAGAAACACATTTAAGATTTGATCACCATGGGAGTTGGAGTACTTCAAGTGATGAAAACCATAAAATACCCCCTGGCAGTCGAACGACACAAAAGCTAGGACACGCAAATGATGCAAAGGAAAACTTTCTGAATAACAAATTGTTTTTATCAGAACTTCCATCAAGGAAAAAGAATTATATGAGCTGCAAAGCATTATATATACAGTTTTGGAAGACTCCACATCTAAAATATGATGAATAGGACTGTGCAGAGAACAACAGAAATCATGATGAATGTGATTATTTTAAGCACAAGTGACAAGAGTCAATGCCCGTAATACTTGAATGTGACATAAACCTGCACTGGAATTTGATAAGCTAGATCTCCAACTGACCAAACGCGGAACACATGCAGTAGAGCTAATCCAGTGGTAGCATCAATAGACTGGTGACAGGTACGAAAAATACAGATAATTATCTGGCAAGGGAAAAGGCCGAAACTTTTCCATGTGAAACTAAAATCTCTAAAGAAGATTCCACTAATGTATAAAGTTCCACATAAACACAAGAAGACAAAATTCATCCACGTGGTACAAAGAGACAGATTCTAATGCCCACACAACGGGACAAAGCAAAGTACACTTAAATGCTGACCGAATCCTTCATCATCTAAAAGCAAAATCAAAATGAGGTCTAACGGCACTATCAGTAAGAGATCATGAAACCTCTTCAAGTATGTATAGTTTGCTATTATTTGTAAGTCCAAGACAACACGTTACGTGCGGCTAATGAAAAAATCACTCATAAGCAACTTAAGATACTAGAGTTTCTGAATGAACATGACCCAGTTAACCAAAGAGGGATGCGACCGTGGCCATCTTACAAAATCACCCATCGCAGGAGAAAACCTAAAACCACTATAATAAAGACAGCGGTTCGTCATTTAAGACCTCACAATGCCATCAATTTCAGGTGCAAAACTGGCTACTGCAAAAGGAAAAATAAAAGGTGACTAAAAACAAGAGACAATATAACCGAGGTATGGGATCAAAACATCAAACAGTAAAATGGGGAAATCTACGTTACAATAGAGCCAAAAGAAGCCGGCCCATCTTAACTTTAGCATCATTTGGGTCCACCTATTTTTTTAACAAGGTGGGCATCCATCACCAACCACAATCCACCCAAATCAGATCCTAGCACATGCCCACAACAACAACAGCAACAATAGAGAGAAGTAGAGTGGTCAGATGAGAGCCGCTAAGGGGAAAAAAATGAACAGAGAGCAATCAATGGCACACCACACTAACAAAGCCCATTAGTCAAACAAGAAATCACTCTCTAGCAGAAAAAAGGCGAACAAGAAAGAAGAAAGAAAAACTAAACATCACACACACAAACAGTCACTTCCATTTAGCATTAAATGAGCCCATCAAAAAGCCAGTCATAAAAAGAAAAAGAAAAGAAAAAAAGACAACCAGAAACTTAGGCAGTGGTGCATTTTGCTCTGAAAGCAAAAGGACCCCACCACCTTGAACCCAAGATCAGTTGTTAAAAGGCCCAAAATCAGATCTTCTAATTACACCTCAAACAGAATGAAAATTTACTAAGGAAAAAAAAAGGAATAAAAAGCAGAAATGGGGTCTTTCACTCTTTCTTGTGAGTTTTGTTTTTTGTTTTTTTTACCTGCAACAACTGAAATGTTTTTGCCTTTGTATCTCTCAACAAACAAATCAATTGTGTCCTTGAATGCTTTAGGATTCAGTAATAGGGTGGTGATATCTTGAAACATAATACCTGCCATAATAAACCATCAATGATAAACTTATAACCAAAAAAGAAGCATAGCCATAGATTCTCCGCTTTTCACCGCCAGTAGAGTAGTGCATATATATATATATATGGAAAAGCACGTACAGTCTTGAATCATGAAAGCTTAAACGTGTTTTACCAAAACAACAAACGAGCATAAACATTCGGTGCCGTTCAAAATGGAAATGAAAAGAAAAACTCAAACAACTTGGTGAAGATTTTAAAAAGGAACAAAACTTTGAATCGAGAAGAAACTTCGTATGCAAAACCCAGTTGCAGCAACCGATTCTTGAATTTAACTCTAAAATTCGAGATCATAAAGCTATTTCCGCCAAGTCTATGTTTCTCAGCAACCAAGAAAAAAAAAACAGAAAAAACCTGGTTTTGGAAAATTGGGAACAACACGAATCCTAGTTTTGATGTCATGAATACGAGGATCTTCATCTCTGTATGCCGACATTGCAATGTAGAGTAGCAGTGGTGGTATTTTTAACAACTTTGATGTGTCTTAAAAAATAGTAATTCTATTACAACAAGGAAAGAAAGAGAGCCTGTGTGTGTCTGCCTCAGTGTCTCCCTTTAGCTCCTCTAGCCGTTTTTCATGGTAAGAAAAAAAAGAAAAAAACAGAACAGGGAGAGATAATAAAAGGTGCGTGTGTGTGTGTGTGTGTGTGAGTGAGAGAGAGAGAGAGAGAGAGAGAGAGAGAGAGGCAACACACATAGAAAGCAAAGTGATGTATTTATAGGAGGAGGGGAGAGGAGGAGGAGGAGGAGGAGGGAGCTCTCTGCACAAGAAAAGGAAAGAGAAAGAGAAGATTGATAGTAACAAAAAAAAAAAAAAAGGGGGGGTAAATGGAGAAGGGGGGGGAAGGATCACGAGGGCTTTCTATTTATTTATTTATTTACTATTTCTGTTGGTGCAGTTATTTTACTTTCCCTTTAATCGCTGCTGTATACGCAGCTTCTATTTGGTCTTTTGGGATTTGGGCCCCCAACACAAGATTTTACGCCTATCTTGTTTTTGTGCAGTATCTTTATTCGCTTTGCAACTCCTTCCTTTACAGATTTCTTTTTTCTTGAATTCATCTAGGATTTTGTATTATCATAATTTTTTTTATTATTATTATTTCTAATCAGTACACGTGGCATTCATTTCTATCTTATCTAAGAGCTATAACACCAGCCTATATTCAGAATAGTTGTTTTGTATTTTTTTTCAAAATTATTTTAAGATTTATGTGTTTTGAGGGATATTTTCAGGACAATACATATAAGGGACGGCAAGATTTAATAACTTTATTTTAAAATTAAAAAACTTATCCGGAAGAATATCCAACGTATTTAGATATTTAAGGTGTCATTTGGTATGGGGTTAAGAAATAAAAGTAAATTGTTATAAACATAATATTTATATATTATAACAATGATTTTTAAGGATATAAAAGTTTTATTTTAAGAATATTTGGTGCGCTGATAAATTAAAGGGTGAAATGTTAATTAAAATATAAATATATATATTAGTAATAATTAGCTAGAGACAAATTTTTTAAAAAAAAATTGTCTGTACGAATTTAATTTGAAGGTAAAGAGGGAGGAGAGATAAAAAAAAACAATAATAATAATAGACTAGCCTCGGAGTTTAGGCCATATTTATTTTTATATTTTAAAAATATTTTTAAAAAAATTTAAATAAAATTTTAATTCATATTAATATTTTTTAGTATTTTCAAATTATTTTGATGTATTAATATCAAAAATAATTTTTTAAAAATAAAAAAAATATATGTAATTTTAATCCATTTCCTTAGTATTAATTTTACCTTACCTTGAAAACTCTCCCAAATAAAAAATTATTTGAAACTCTTGTAAATTTTGCAAGGACAAATTCTACCTCTCCTACAAACCAAGCCTAAAGGAAAGAGATTCGCTCGCTTAAATTTTATATATATATTTTTTTTTTGGTTCTAATAAATCACTTATAATTCCATAATTTATCACTTCAAGTGTGCCTTTTATCATAATCACCTAATTATTATAAATTTAAAGGATAGACTTGGCGGTCAAGCTAGGAAGTTCACGGCAGGCAGCCTTTAACTTGAAGATTAGTTTAAATATTCTTGATATCAGAGAAGAGTTTATATATTTAAATACATTAAATTAGTGCAAATATCTTACATGAACGTGTGATGCGCGTGAAAATAAATATCTGGAGCTCCCTCCCAATATTTTTGTTATGCTGCGATATGTGAACTAGTCGGTCGTGAAAACCTTGATGGTGATTATGTACACACACACACACACACTCATATCGTCGCCGGAGCGTGATGAATATAAAAGGATGAGAAGAACACGTAGAGGAAATGTAATCCCAGAGAATCAAGAAGGATGACAGGTAACCTTCAATGTCTGCTAAAATGGCATGTTAAGATGAAAGAACACATCTCATGTTAGGTCCTACCTTGTGATATTTGCACTTGTCATGCCTTTAGAATTCATGCTCCAACCCCCCCTCTACCAAGCAAGGTCTCCATCCTAGCTCAAGTCGTTGCTTTCAGATTGGTACCTGAATAATTCTTGCGAGAGGGTCTCTGCCATGAGTTTGCTTAGGCAATAACCAAAAGATATATTGATGGCGAAAGATATACAGGACTCTGGATATTATTGATTAGTGCTCCTTGATTTTTTCGGAGACCAGGGGAAAAGGAAAGGGCGTAAATGGATTAGGTCTCTGTGGGCTACAGCCGCATCAATTAGTAAACTTAAAAGCAGGCATAATAATAACTTTCGATCATATATATATATGTGTATATATGTATAATAATGAGCAGGCAAGTGTCTTTTCGTTGTCTTCAGTGATTTCTCCTCTAGAGATCTACAAAATAGGTGGTGTGCAATATATGCTAGCATTGGTTTATATATATTGTAATCTTGCGTTTTTTTTTTTTTTTTAGGATATATATAATTAAGGTCTAGTGTTTTTCTTAGAAATTGCATAATTATGAAAAACAATTTCAATTATTTATTGTAGTGGGCACTGTAGCTGTTGCGAAAATTAATGTAATTTTGTGTTTTTTTTATTTGCTTCTCCTATCACTATTTTTTTTTATTATTATCCTTGTTCTTTTATAATTCCTTTTAGTTTATTATTATTATTTATATTTTTTTTGAAAAAAAATATTATTTTTTATTCTTTACATTTGTGATATTTATCACTCTAGGCGTTTGGTTTATTTATATCAATTTTTTTGTTCTTATCTTCATTCTTTTTTAAGTTTTTTTGGAATTTTTTTCTTTTTTTTACTGATAATTTTTTTAAAAAAATTATTATACAAAAACTAAAAGGGAATTGTGTTTCACTATAATAATTACAATATTATTTTATTTTTCTACTACGTTAAAAATTAATCTAAGATCTTATACATTTTTATTAACACATGATCTTCATTTTATTTTATTATAAATAAGCATTATTTTTTTAATTCATAATTATATTTTTTACTCGAAATTAAAAAAATTATTATTAACACCTACACATTCATTCTTTTGCTTTAAAAAAATTATTTGATCCCCAATGAGACGAGTTGAATAGATACATTAACACTTTTTTTTGTATTTATTGACACAAATAATTCTCAATTTATTATTATTATTTTATTTCCAAAAAACCATTATCCAACCTCTGTTGAAACACAGGTCAAATAAAGTATTAATTTCCAGAGATGCAATATGGATACTCAAATATATTTCTTACACCACCATTAATTTTTCATATTATTAAGTAAAAAGTAATTAAAAATAAAAAATTATTAAATTTAATGAAGTCGATGACCACAGTTGTGGGTTTATCGGGTTATACCATGAAAACTGAGTTCATCTAATATATTAAAAACCCGAGGTGATCTTTTAATTATATATATAAAATTAAAAGAACGCTGATGAAAATAAAAATAAAAAATAAATGAAAGGACAACAAAAAAAATTGATTGGAGTGTCAAATTAAAAAGAAAATAAACTTTAACAAAAGAAAGAAAAATCAAAAGAATGATGACCAAGTTAAAAAAATATATATATCATAAACTTTGATTGGAGAATGAATTTGAAAACCAATAAAACTCTAACAAAAAGACCAAGGAAAAAATATTAGAAATAAAAAAAATAAAGATCAAATTGAAAAAAATAATATATGAAAAATTATAATCGAATGACTAAATTAAAAACAAACAAAACTTTTATAAAAGATCCAAGAAAAAAATTAGAAATCAAAAAAATAAAGTGTGAAATTGAAATACCAAAAACAAAGAGGATTAACGTGTACTCTGAAGGGGAAGAAAGGGGGAAAAAATAACCTCTAGCAACAAACCATTCATCATCCGTTGGCATATGCAGCCCAAAAGGAAGAGGAAGTAGCAGCGCTTCCAACAACACGATGAAAGTTGGCATTTGATAGTCGATCATCGCCGCACATGCCGTCTAAAATGTACAAGTGGTATCCTCTTGTTGGCACGTGCATGTAATTTTTTTTTTTTTTTTAAATATTTTACAGTATTGAAAGACAAAAATACCCTTGACCCCTACTAGAAAACAACATAAAAAAACTGATACAAAGGGAAAAATGCCCTTGAAAGAAAACTTTAAAATTATTAGATGGTAAGGGAATTTGAGTTGTTTTATCGTTCAATAAAAAAAATGACAATTTGATGACAATAATGTAAAAAAATAATAATTTGAATGAGATTTTTGTTTTAGTCCTTAGATAAGTAAACATATAAGAGTATTTTATGGAGTGAATTATTTCGACACATAACTTACGCTTTCATATATAATTATGGGTTTTAATTGCTTAAAAGTGCGAATTGCATGCACCATTGCACACTGCATTTTGTACCATATCTGAATATATATTGATAAAGAAGTCGTAATTGTTTTTTTTATCAAGAAAATGAGAACACTAAATTAAATTGTTAGAATATACATTGATGATTTAAGTTTCATTATACATTAATAATCAACGAGTTAATTACAACATCGGTGGTAATTAAATTTACTTATTGTGTGAGCAAACGAGTGACTATTGGTTTGAGGATCTCCTAGTTGCTATGTAAGAGATTCAATGATCGAAGTACCTCGGAGGATAAACGTGTTGTTTTTCTGAATTAAACTATTGAATTTGTATTTAATTATATTGACGAATTCATTTTATCGATGTAAGACACATAATTTATCAGTAAAATTTTTATGGATGGAATCTATTTATCAAAATATTGATAGTCGGTAATTTTTATTTTTATCATTACATTGATTAAAAAAAAAAACTCAAACACCCCAAACAACAACACGTTTACTGTAAAACTATTAAATTTATATTTAATTAATAATTCTATTAAATTTATATTTAATTAATAATTCTTGATATTATTTTACTAATACTTGCACCCTGAGAGAGAATTAACACTGAATTAAGGATTAAGGAGCCAGGTTAGGGATTCTTTTCTTCTTTTTTCTATCCTGATGCAGAATGGCGGCGAGTGCTGTGTGCTTACAGCTCTCATTTCTGTAGCATTAACAGAAACATTATTAATTTAATAGCTACAGCAGTACCGCATCTAGCTCCCAGTCTTGTTTGCATTGAAGATTGGCATTGACAATTTGTGGACTTCCTGTGTCTGGAAATTGGATGACTATTGTTCGCTGTAAAGGGTTTTTTTTCAAGTCAATTCCATAGAAAAAAAAAAATAACTTTTAAAAAATACGCATTATTTAAAGACAGTCGCTTGTATAAAAAAAATGTTTTGAAACCATTTGACCTAGTCGTCGTGAGAATGGATTGTTTTATGATATTTTTAATTGGGGATTGGGTGATTAATTAAGAGTTTAATAACAGAGCTCATGCCAATAAACTCGATACGTGCAGAGCCAGAGCTCTAAGGCATGCAATTCGCAGACCTCGCAAAACAGAGTGCCTGTGAATGTTCTCAATAGACGTAGCGTGATGGTAAAGAGTTTTAGATCTGCACAATAAGTCTCGAGTTCGAGTCAGGACGTGCATCTCTTGTAAGAACCTGGGACAGCCGGGGTTTTACTCCCTCACCTAAGCCCACAAAGTACGCTTTTCGAGGATGAGGTTTTCTCGAATCCAAAAAAAAAATATTTTTGTACTTGTGAACATTGTAAGAATATTGTTTTTAGTTTTAGTAATATTAAAATTCACCTTAATTTAATAATTTAAATTATTAAATAAAATTTCAGAGTATGATATACATTATTCTACTCTCTGTTTGAATTTACACTGTGGAGAGGAAAGTATATTAAAAATCGGCACCAACCTTTTCCCTTTCTCCTGGTTAAGAAAGCTCCTCGATTTTGTAATAAAAGATGCAAGCAGGTCGGTATTTTTTTGAAAGCTAGCAACCACAAAATTACAAAGCTAAGACAGCTACAAAGAATATGCCTCTAAGCAAGAGGGTTACAGAAAATGGACCCTTGACAGCAACAATGTAATATCCTTTTCATAGATACAGGTGTCGTTGTAGCAATAATCACGCAGTGGATTAGAAGATTACATTACTTGTATTTATTTAATGATTGATGGTTCTTCCTTCAATTTTGGGCAACAAAGTCTTTATCATCTCCATGTGTTTGAATTTCTTCAAGATTTTTGCGATTGATGTTTAAGAAAAGAAAAATGAACAAGTTGGTTGTCAAATTTTATTTGCCTCTTATGATGGACCACAGAGATTATTAGTTTATAGATCTCCGTCTCCTTTCGTTGTCATTTAGACCAAAAACGTTCTTAGAATATTAAAAAATAATATCTTGATTGTTGATTTTTTTTATCATTAAATTCAATATAATAATTTAAACTTGAAAAATCACGAGCTCACTATTTACTTGCCTTGAATTTTAAATTCAATTATATGGGAGTCGCTTCATCGTGACCTTGTCAATTAGATAGTTCCTAGTATAAAATATCAAAGAACAAAAAATAGGTTAGATTCATTCTGGTCAACTCATCAAACCTGTAATTCAGGTTCTGAACTTCAATGGATTGAATTAATTTTTATTTTTTATTATATGGTAAAAAAATACAGAAATCAATTCATAATAAATAATAAAATTCAATCATAAAAATCAAACATTGAAAGATTGACTTAAAAAAATAATAAAAAAAAATTAACAGCCAAAGTCCTAGGACTTTCACAAAAGCTCAAGCATGTGGGCCTGAGGCAGGCCCACATGCTTGGCTAATTTTATATATATATACAAAAGATTATTTATTAAAAAATTATGAATCAATTATTTTCACACACTTGTATAAAAAATTTTAATAATGGTAAATTTAATAAAATTATATGTATATATATAATATTTTATTCTCATTGAATATTAATAAAAATAATTCTATAAAAAAATTTATATGTGATGTTATTATATGGTTATTTATAAAGTAATTGTTAATAATACTATATAAACAAAAATATAATCTTTTTTGAAACTTATGAATTAATTGGATAATTATTTAATAAGTTTATTTAAAAATAAAAAAGTTAAGAGATATTAAACAAAAAGTTAAACGCGCATGGGTTTAAAATACCCAGCACACTTGCTTAGCTTTCTTTTTGTGAAAAAAAATGGCACCCTAATTTTTTAATAGAACGAACAACGCATCATTTACCTAGACTAACGATATGTTGTCTTCTAATTTGAATTTTGATCTTTTTTATGGTTAAAAAGTTCGGATTCAAGTTTTTAGACCTCAAAACAAAAATTTCATCTTGTTTTAATCTAAAACACATCAAAAACACCATAGAAATATCTATAAAGCCATTTCCAATCTTAAAAATACTTTTTATTCATATTAAAAATCATAAATCAAACCGAGTCAAAATAAAATTAATAGATCTTGATCTCTGTTTTTTAACATGTTTGAAGGGCAAAACTACTTTTATTGAACTCTTCTCTCTAAAATGAACTCATTGACATAAAAATCGATCATTTTATGACTGGAACATGGTGAACAAACCTCATTCTCTCTTTTCTATTTTTCTTTCCCAATGACTTTGTCTTTGATCTCTCAGCATTCATGAATTGAGTTGTGATAAAAATAAAGTTGAAGACTAATCTATAAAAACATTAAATAACATAGATCAAATATATAAAAAATAGAAACTTGAGAAACCAAATTGTAGTTTTTCATGAACTTTAATGGGAAAGGGTTTACTTGGTATTTCTCTTTGTTTTTTTTTAACAATAATCTAAAATTTATATTTTATAAAATCAATCTATAATTTAACATCAAAATATTATAGTATACATTGGATAAGCAACAAAATGCAAGTCAAAACAAATCTCAACTATAACACTCTCTACTTTTTGAAATATAATTTTTGCCTTTAAACATAGATCATGCAGGTGAGAAAAGGAGTGATTTTTTTTTATTTTTTTTAATAATGAACCAAGTTTTCTTTATACCGAGGCCCTACCAAGCATGTACTCTACAAATACTTTGTAAACTCATATAGATTGATAATTCAACATGTCTTCATCTTTCTACAAATCTAAAATATTAAACTTAACAGACACATCAAGATCAACTACAAATCATTAAAATGGAGATTACAAAATTGTACCTTAGAAATCATTAAAATGGAGATTACAAAATTGTACCTTAGACCTAACCATGAGGTCATTGTTATGGCTGTATATAAATATAAATAAGATAATTTTTTAAATTTTTTTTCAAGCAGTCAGAGTCAAGAAAGGAACAAATGAAACTTCTAATTTTCAAATATAATATTATACCGAATTCGAAAAGTAATGGTGATATTTGATTTATTAGTAGGATTCTTGGATGCGTCTTTGATAATTCTGAAAAGTTCAAAGGATTGAAATCACACTTTGTCATGTCTGAGGGTCCATAGCCGGAGCTCTGCGGTATTCAGACATGATTCGAAGAGACACGGGGGGATGCTTGTGTGATTGGTCATAGTTCAAAACTATAATTTCCTGTTCGAGTACATAGTTTTTTTTTTTTTTTTTTTTTCCAGTTTGAGGGTATACCAATATCAACAGTCACCTAAGACTGTTAAATGTTGACGTGACTAACAACAATTAATATGTGTCTACTTTATATTGATACATAGCAAAAACGTTTTGCTCAAAATTATTGAAAAATAAATATATATAAAAAAAGAAAATTGTGGAAGTAGTAAAATATTTCAAAAATAAATCTCAATGTTGTATCCCGAAGACATTTTTCCTAACTCATCTAATTTTGTGACATGATCATATATAAACAGACATTTATCAATTTTTATCAATGCAGCTTTCTTTCTCAGTACTTTACCCACACCAACAATAAATGCTTAATTTATAAACATAGTTAGGTAGGAGAATAAAATATTATTTTATTTAAAAATACATTAAAACTTTTTAAATATTTTTTACAGAACACCGTTTAAAATACAAATTCAAACAATACCATGTTTCCGCTCGACAACAAATTAAGACTCTTTTTTTTTAAGACTCTTTTTTTTTATTTTCGTTCGAAATCGCTCTTCAAGATCATTAAAAAAAAAAAAAAAAAAAACACCTCATGCCATGCGTGTTTTGTCTCAAGTGGCGGCAGAAGTGCTGTTTTTGGTGTCCTTTTGAAGTGCCAGGGTTTGGTAGGGACTATACATTAAAAATTGAAAGAGTACTTGTCCCCAAGTCCCAACCGACAACCTTCTGTTTCTCAATCTTCTCTGCGCTAAATGTCAGGGGAAAACAGGAGAGAGAGGCAATGCCTTCCCTTAAGAGTGATTAAACTTATTAAAAATCCTTAAAGATGGAGACAACAAGTGCATTACACGAAGGATTGTTCCTTTCTGGTTCGGTAAAGATTATTATCATTACCACTGCTGACAACAGCGATTTCTTGGTTTAGGAACTACTAACCTTGCATTATTCGCCAAGTTGGATGGATGTGTTTTATTCCCCGGTTTTGTTCTTTTAAAAAAAGCAAGGGCCATGGATTTATTTATTTAAATGGTTTTGAGGATTTGATCGTGAGCTCTGCAACTCCTGATATTTTAATCTCGACCTTTCAGCCACCGCTGCTTTAATGCTTCACTATCACCAGAACACATGATAATTGCTGCTGGTGTTGGTTTTTCTAGTTAATTAAGAATTTGGGTTCTTTTCCATGCTGTAAGGAGCATAGTAAATCATGTCATTCTACTATCAATGGCCATTATTGACATGAAAATTCTAGTTTTTATATTCTTGCCTAGCAAGAGGAGTTTGAAGAAGTCGAATGCAGAGAAAAAGGTCACGATGATGGAAGCCCACAGGAGGGATGAATCCGCCATGCTTATCCCAATGTTTCCCAAGTCCTAGCCCCTCCCTACCTAGAGGTAGGATAGATTCCGATAGAGCGGCAGAGCACAGTCGGGTAGTAGTAATAGTACAATGTAGGATATAGTGCCCTCAAACCTAAAATGGCCAGGAGGGGCAGCTGTCGGATTTGGTACTTATTAAATGGGATATCTCCATGGAAGATAGTCCAGAGATCTTGTTGTCCCCGCTTTCTCTATACACTTACCTCTCAACAGCCCATTCCCAAAGCACCTCTGGCTATATTTTTTGGGCAAAAAATGAACAAATGTTCACACAATGGACAGTCCCTTGTTGTTGTCAGCTCGTACCTACCAAACCAGGCACTTGCTTGATGGGAACGATAAGCTTCACAGTTGTTCAGATTGGGACTTCGGCCTGTGAGTTCCTGGCCCTTTTGTATAACCTAATTAACCTGGCAAAAAAATACGAAGCAAAAAGTTTGCAAATTGCATTGGTGATTTTTTTGGATGAGCTTTCTGCCCTGGGATGCAGAGATGTTTTATTTTGGCCTTTGTAGTTTTAAGCATAGTTATTAAACTCGAACTGATTCAATAGGTTGATCCGGAACTTGGTTAACTAGGTAGCTAGATCGGTCCGAGTAAGGTAAAAGACCGGAATAAGCAAAAACATGGCAAAACCTGATTGACCTGCCGGGTTGACCCGTGACCCGGGCAACCCTGCAAAACCCGATGGAGACACAATTTTTTTTCAAATGTGTTTTTTCTCCTAGCTAGAGACCTTTCTTTTTTTATATATATATTTTTAGTTGATTATTAACTATTTCCAAAGTTCACTATATAAATACTAGAAAAATGTTTTATTTTTTAAATGTGGGATTTGAAACCTTTTAGTATATATATACTTTATGTTCACAAGAAAAAAATATTTTTTCAATGTGAGATTTCAAGCCCTTTAATATATATACTCTATATTCATAAGAAAAAAAGTTATATTTTTTCAATGTGGAATAAAAAATCTTTTTGGTTTAAATATTTCAATTTAAAAGAATAACATACTAACATGGTATTTTTTTAATATGAGATACAAAACCTTTTGAAATAATCTTTTAAACTTCATTATTTATAATAAGTATAGCTCATATTCACATGAATTGTTTCTTAATTTTTTCATATGAAATATTAAAATTTTATTTGTTTTTAATTTTTTCGGATTGATTTGGGTTGACCGTGTAACCTAACGGCTCCTTGACCAGGTCAACCCCTGAGTCGGGTCTAATAACTATAATTTTAATTTTTCTAATACAATCCTAAGCATTTCCAATAAGTTTTAATTTAGCCTTTAACTAGCCTTGGTATCCACGCTTATATTTTATTTTTCTATAAAAAATAATCTTTATATGCCCCAGACACTTTTTAAATAAGGGATAAACATATGCGGCTCTGGAAAAACCAAAAAACTCAATTCCTAACAAATCAAACTTAATGTTGAAAGATGAAAATAAAAAAATATTTAAATCTAAAAAAATTATCAAACTAAAACAAGTAAAAAAAAGGAATGGATTTGACATACAAATAAAATTAAATGATGAGGGATGAAATTGAATAACAAATTTAATTAAAAAAATAAAAAAATAGCAATGAAAAATAGATACTAAATCTGAGACATGAAAAAAATTTAAGGATAGTGAAAATGAAAAAAAAATCAATTCTATAAATAATTAATATAAAAATAATAAAAATAACATGGACCATATTCGAATGAAAAAATAAATTGAAGGATTTCTTTGAAATTTTTTAGATGGCCAAGCATAGAAAATGGAAACTAAGTAGGAGATAGAGAAAAAAAAAAAAGTCTTTTGGTGCCAAACTAGAACTCTATTAACAACATGCGTTGTCAAGGATCGAGGTTCCTTCAAGATGATTCAAAAGTTACATCGGAAACCATTGTTTGGATATCGAGAGATGCTTCACGCATCGCTTAAATAATATCATCAACATCCACATGCAGATGCATGCCACATTTACGTCTGCCACTTGTTTTTTAATAATATTTATTATCCATTAAAATATCAATTTCTCCCTCAACCTAACTAGTTATAACAAAAAAAAAAAATCAAGGTGAAAAGACGGCAAAGCCCTTGGGTGAAGAGTTGTAGGTTTTTTAATTCTAAGGATAAATAGTTCAATTTACAGTGCTTTTAAAACTAAAAAAAATATAAACAGCTCCTTAGATATTAATTATTTTTTTTTAAATGATAGTTTAGTCACATCACTTGTAAAGTTTTTAGCTAGAAAGGCAATATCATAATTTCATATTGACTATTATCTACCTTTCATTTTAGTTTTTTCTTTATTGTCAAATAGTTAATGGAAATTAAGATGACCTATTTTAAACTTTTTCCAAGGATGTAAGTTTTTTTAATAAATGAATTATTAGATATTTTCAATATATTTTTCCAAACTCGTGTAAATTAGAGACCACCATTATTAGTTATTACTAAGCCTTGGTGTCTACACTTCATCACGGACTATTTTTTTTTTTTTGTAAAAAAAATAATATTTAGATATTGAAATAAAATAAAAAAAACATTAAAAATTAATCACAATAAATATATAACAACACTAATTAAGGTTATTACCACCACCATGATCGTCACTACCACTATCACTATATATCATTATAGTAGTGAATAAAAAAAATACAAGAAAGAATCACCTATACCTTTTAGTATATTTGTTATTTATTTATAAATTAGAAAAAAGATGGCATTCTATAGGAAAATACATGTTAAAACGTTTTGGAAACATCAAAGTTAATAATAATAAGAAATGTTATCTTACACGAGTTGAATGAAATATGGTCGAATCTATAGGCAAGTTATGGTCATGGTGAAAATTATCATTTTTAAAAGAAACTAAAAGGGCAAAGGAATTACAGCAACAATAAGGAAGTAATTGGAAACGCAGGTTAACTTCTATTTAAAAAAATTTTTTTGTTAAAAATTAATTTTTTATATGTTGTGGATCGTTTTGATGCGCTAATCTTAAAAATAATAAAAAAATATTTTAATGCATTTCGGCATAAAAAACACTTTGAAAAACAACTACAACTACACTACAACCTAGACTTATTTATATGGTGAATTAAATTAGTAAAATATGTATTTTGTCTTTCTCAAGAAAAAACAATTGGCCTGACTATTATGACTATTAAAAATAATATGATATTTTTATATTTTTTTACACAGATAAATCACTAACTTAACTTTTCTAAAAAATATTAAACAGGAATTTAGGGGATACTTTGAACTTTTCTTTTTAAAAATATTATAAAATGACTAGATTATCCTCGAAATCAAAGTTTTTTTTCTCAATATCCAAAGTTTTTTTTTTCATAATGATTTTTCTATTATAATTAAGTTAAATTAAGGCAATTTAGTATCTAAATAAATATAAAATACTATTTAAAAAGAAAAAGTAGTTGCCGCATGTATTGTACGCAAAGGTGTATGGGCTACGCTCAAGCTCTTAAGATGGCGTGTGCGGTGTCACCCAACTACTAAACACTAGTTTTCTGCGAAGACATTTGAATCGTCTTGGTGTCTCCCCCATCCCCAGGCAGTGCGTGTGGTCAATGGACTTCTAGTTTGGTGTCGATAATTTTTTTCTTCATTTCTCTCTCTTCCTTGATTTTCACGCTTAACCCTCCAAATTTCCAATGTAACCCTTTTTTTTTTCTTTTAGATTTGGCCCATCTTTTTTTATTACTATTTATTTTATTTGAAATAACTCATAAAATTAGATTTTTTTTTCAATTTCATCTTCCTTTAATTTTTTCATATGTTAGATTTGGTCTTTTTTTTATTACTATTTGTTTTTTTTTAATCCTTTTCTTAATTGAATTTGTTTTTCAAATTTATCCCTCAACATTTTATTTCATTTTTTACGTTAAATTTGATTTATTATTTTTTTATTGCTATTTGTTTTGTTTTATATCATTTTTTATTGAAACTTTTTTTTTTCAATTTCATCCCTCAATATTTTATTAATCGGGATTCTGGTTTCATGATTTTTTTTGGATTTGACTTCTATGGAGTAATTCCGACCGCATGACTCGGGTTATGAGTTTTAAAGGTTATCATAAGTTGACTTAGTTTTTTATTTCAGGTCATTTTTATCATTGTTTTTCTTCAATATCATTCTTCAATATTGGATTTGTTGGGGTTATGCTTTGTTATTCTTTTATGGGATCATCTCGATCTCATATGCTACTAGGTCGCGGGTTAACCTGGTTATAGTTATTAAACTCGGCCAAGAGGCCGAGTACCGGATCACACGGGTCAGCCCGGAAAAATAGAAACAAAAGTATGTTTTATGTTTTAGTATTTAACGTGGAAAAGTTTTAAAACAATGCATATGGATGTAGGCTATAAAAAAAAATGTGAGGCATAAAGTGTAGAATAGTTATCTCATATAAAGAAGTTAAGAAACAATCTATGTGGATGTATGCTATAAAAAAGAAATGTGAAGTGTAATGTAGTTGTCTCGTATCAAAAAAATTAAGAAACAATTCATGTGGGGATGTAAGTTATAAAAAAGAAAAGAAATGTAAGGCTTAAAATATAGTATAGTTATCCCACATCGAAAAGTTAAGAAATAATTTCATGTGAATATAGGATATAAAAAATTAATGTGTAGTGTAGTACAATTATTTTACATCAAAAAATAAAGAAACAACATGCTATAAAAGAAGATACGCGAGACTAAGTATTTATAAATTAATTATATTTTTTTTTAGCTTATTAAAAAAATAAAAACAAAAATTTGGTACCACCCAGGTTACACTGGGTCACCCAAGCTTGATCAGGCTAATTGCCATCTCAGTTTTTTATGATTTGAAACTTGACTAAGATCCCGGGTCGCATGGGTTCTAGGTTAACCCGTCGAGTCATATCAAGTTTTATAACTATGAATCGTGGTTGATTTTGGTTTGTTATCACTCTTTATTTTTTTATTAAATTAAATAAATTTATTTAATGAAATTGAATGAATTATCCAAATTTTGAATTTCTCTTGAAAAATGTTACCATTAAGTAAGGTTTTTTTGACTTCAAAAAAGTATTGTCCTGCAACGGCTACCGATGTAGTAAATAACTGTATTGGATTCTTGGAGAAGAGTCAAACTGAGCAGTTGCCTGCACAAACAATTCTTGGAAGGCAAATGCATGGGACGGGACAGTGTGGCAATCAATTTTCCTGCCTTGGGCAGGCCCACGTCTCTTTCTCCAAGAGGGAAATTCATATTCGGAGATCTTCTGTAGAAATTGATGGTTTGTTTCTGGGGGAAAAAAATATGTACTGTCTCACACATACTGACAAAATGCCTCATGGACTTGGAAATGTCACACATTTATGAAGTGGTCCTAGAAGTTAGGTACGTGAGTAATTATGAAGATCTTCGCAATCTTATTGTATTCTTCACAAATATCAAGTTCTTTTGGCATTCCTATTTACAGCAACTTTATTTATTTTATCATTACAGCTGTAATGATTTTTGTTTACTTTTTTTTTAAAAAAAATAAAACAAGATTTTTTAAATTTAACGGGGGCAAATTTTATTTATCCTTTCTATCCTAGCATAAAAAAAGACAACGGTATTTTTAAAGGAGAAAAAAAATTACTGCTTGGATTATTTATTCAAATCTTAGTTAATTTAATAATATGATTTAAAAAATCAATGATAATAAAAAAAACCCTCCTAAAAAGCACCAATGACCAATTGAAAAAACTAAATGCTTGCTAATATTATAAAAAAAACTCTCTAAATATTCTTAAAATATCTCAATAATTTTTTTATAACAAAAAATAAATAAATAAGAAAGAGAACATGAAAAAGAGAAAAACCAAAGAAATCCAAAGTTCAATTACAAGTAAAATAAATGTTGAAGGATGATCTAAAAAAATAGATTCAATAATTTTGATTAATTTAATAATATGAAAAAACCAACAAAAATAAACCCCCCTAAAAAAATGACTAATTGAAAAAAATAAATGTTTGCCAATATTATGTAAAAAAACCCTTTAAATATTCTTAAAACTTTCTCAATGATTTTATTTAATGATAAAACAAAAATTAAATGAGAATAAAATAACCTCATAGAGAGAGAAATGAAAGACATCCAAAGCTCAATTATTAGCTAAACAATCGTTGAAGGGCGAACTAAAAGAAAAATCATTTTTAAAAAAGGATAAAAAAAAACTTGACTTGAATCAACATGTTAAATTCATGGGCCGATCATGAGACCAAGATAACCCCACATAGAATAAACTGTTAAAATAATAGAGGTTAACTCTCAAGCAAACTAAATGATAAAAGACAAAACTAAAAAAATCAATAAAAAAACCTTAGTCAACCCATGTTAAATTAGCCAAACCGCGATTCCGAATCTGAGATTGAGATAATTCCATGGGAAGAAAAACAAAAAAAAAATCACAAAACTAAAGGCCTAATAACCTAATGTCGAAGGATGAAATTAAAAAAAATCAATTTTAAAAAAAAGAACCTAAAAACAAGACCAAAGTTAAATTAAGCTAATTTTCAAAATTCATGAAAATTACCTAATAGAATGTAAATAGGAAAATATCACGAAGCAAAATCCCTAATCATCCAAAAGTAAAAAAACAAAACAAACAACAATCAAAACAATGAGGACCAAAAATGGTATAAAAACTAAATGAAAGAAAATAATAAGGAACTAAATTGAAAAATAAAATAAATTAAGAAAAGGATTAATGATAGAAAAAATAACAATCAAAAGAATGATGACCAAATTGAATAAAAAAATTAAATGAAATAAAATGATGCTGGATGAAATTCTAAAAAAATAAATCAAGAAAAGAATAAAAGATAAAAAAATAACAATAAAAAATGACTAAATTGGGTGCAAATATTAATTGAAATAAAATGTTGAGGGATTAAATTGAAGGAAAAAAATCAACTTGAAAAGGCATCAAAAGCAAAACAAATAACAATAAAAAGAATGAGGATCAAAATTGATACAAATATAAACTAAAGGGACAAATTTAATTTTTGAAAGGATTAGCATGAAATTTAAGTCAAGGAGAGAGATAAGAGGGTGAAAAAAAAAGTCCATTAAAGCCCAACCACTGCTCCGCTGCACAAGGGTCTTACCACCGGGAAGTGGATAACACGACGCTTTCAATGCTATTGCAGATGGTAGTGTTTGACTGCTAGTTTCGTTCAAAGAGTGTAGGCCCCCAACCCGTTAAAAGACTAAATTCCTCTCATTCAACTTGATTAGAACTCAAAAACCATGAAAAAAAATACAAAAAAGCCCCTGAACGTCAATTTTAATTTTTCTGCTTCTTAAGGTAATGTCGCCATTTCACTATGCAACCAAAGCATTAAATGACCAAAGAGCCTCTAAACCATAATTTTTTTTCTTTTAAGAGTATTTAAGTCTTCTAGCAGTGTAGCTAAAATGTGAAAGAATTGATCTATCCCCGATCAAAATAAGAATGACACATGGGTCCTATGAAAAATATTAATTTCCCCTTAATAACTAGTTAAAGGATTTTGTTTGAGAAAAGTAAAATAATTTTTTCACTGTTTCAATCCATAATAACCTATGTCTTGATGCACATTGAAACACTGATGGCTTTTAGGTTTTTTTTATATATACAAATAAGCTTGGATGTAGTTCCATGTTAATACAAGGAAATCAAAGTTAAATAATAATAATAATACTCAAAGGAAATCCATATTATGGTCTCACTAGATCAGGTATGTTGTCATTGGATGCCAAATCCCGTCTTTTTTCAGGACTCTCTAGTATTCTGTTGGCGTATAATAACCACAATTAATTGGATTTATATAGTTTTATTAGTACTATTATGTATTCTCCTTTACATATAGGCCCGTCTCGGGAGGGTTGGGGCTACCATGCACTCATAACGAAAAGAGGATTGAAACCCATAACCTCCAATAAAGAACATGAAAATCTAAAATAAAAATGATTGGCATGTCCTTAGATTATAACTTTGTATTATAGATTGTTCCATTTAATGGTTACAAATAAATTAACAACATGAAATCCAAGAAATTGATCCCTAGCTCGTTATTTCCCTTTTTAGTTCACCTTGTAGAATACTGTCTTTGTTCAAGATTTTGGAACATTGTCAAATACATATGATTTCACTAAGATGGCAAAAGTCCATTGTTTTTTGCAATATATATATAATTGGTGTGAGATTTTTTTCATATGTATATTTGATGATTCAAGAAAAAAATTAAAAAGAAAAGGAACTTTTTTTTTCTAAAAAGAAATATCTGACAAGCCCGATCGGTTGGAATTCTTTTAGCCAAAGTCCAATATGAACATGATGTTACACCGGTCTAACCAATCTATCTTACACACTTTTCTACGTATTGTTTCAGGTTTTTATAACCGCTATACAAACTCTTTATATGATTTTTCTATGCATACACACCTTTTTCTATGTATTTTCGTGGAAAACAACTATCATTTTCTAGTAGATTATTACCTATATTTTCACTAATAAGATGCATGACATAACAACCATGACATGACACACCAACCAAGAGCTACCATAATAGTCAAACCATTTTTTCCACCAATGATATATAATCTCTCCTCCGGGAAACAATTTTTAATTTGGGTGTATAAATATACACAGTCACCTATGTAAAAGGCAATTTGGACCAACCATAACATCACCATAAACACAATCAGAAAGCAATTTCTAGCTAGAAAAGTTATCCAAAGCTCATAAAAGCTAGCCACAGCTAGCTAGAGGCCATAAAAGCCATCCAAAGGCCATGAAATCCTGATAAAACTATTGAAAGATAAGCACTCCTTAACCCTCACTTTATTTTCTCTTCATTTATATTTATCCTTTACACATATATTGACTCAAGCATCAGAAAGTTCTTTGTTCTTTAAAAGACTTGTTTTCTCAAAATCAATCAAGCCTATCAACCAACCATGAAAACTATAATTTCTATGTGAAGTATTTCATTTCATTAGTGGCGTTATATGTAGGGAAAAAAAACTAGTTCATTTCCTTTCACTTTTCATAAAAATTTTTTTCATGGATGACAAAACTCTAGAATAAAGAAGAGTAAATGATCTACCTACTATTGGGACTTTAGTTCCTCTATTTGACTAGTATGGTAGCTTTATTTATACTCTCCTTCATTTTTATTCTCTCTTATTATCTCACATTCTCCAATCTTTCACATCTTTTTTTCTCTTTTATTTATTTCTATATTTATCATTTTATCCTTTAATTGATTTGAGAAGGGTTTTAAAAAAATATTTTTATTTTGATCCCTTTTTTTGTATTTAATTATCATTTCAGTCATTAATATTTTTTTTGTTATTTCCTTTCCTTTTATTTTTCATTTTTAGGAAATTTTTAAATACAAAAACGATAAGCGAAAAAGTAAGAAATTACAAAATGACAAGAAATTGACCGAATGTCATTAAAAATGTATTTTTTAAAAAAAATTTAGTATTTTTCATTTAAAAAACCTACATTTGAAAATGGGGTAAAAAACAAGTTATGACAAATTGAAATTTTAAAAAATGACCTTTTTTATATGTTCCTTGTTCAAATGGCTTGGACATGTTTACTTTTATCCTTTAAGTTTTATTTTTCCATTCCCGGTCCTTAATGTTTTGACTTTTTATGCTTTGGTCCATAAGTTTATTTTTCTTGTGTTTCAATCCCTAGATACCTAGAGAAGAAAGAGAAAGTTATTGGAAAAAAAAGAAAGAGAGAGGAAGCTCTTAGATGATAAAATTCTAGTCACCAATAACTGTAATTTTAATATCCGTAGATTCATCTTTAAGATATGAACTCAATAGAGATAATTTCCGCCTTTAATGATACTTAAAAAAGTAGATCAAGACTTTTTTTTTTTTTTTGATCTTGAGTCTTTTGTCCAATTAAAATGTGTTTTTTTAGTAATGAGGTTTCAGAGGTCAATATGATGGCTTTTTCATATTTTTGTGTCAAAAATAGTTGAAATTTTGAGTTTTAGGGTAAAAAACTTGAACCTTTATTTTCCAGTTATTGAGATAGCTTTGGTGGTTGGAAAATATTTCAAATGAATAGCACATCATTTATCCCAATGGATGACGTGTCATCTGCACTATTTTAAAAAACAATGAGAAGTGGATGAAACATCATCCACTACTTTTAAGAAAGACCTAAGTGTATGGGCATGGCCTTATAGGCCCAAAAGCACATGGGCTTGATAGTTTGGGCCAAACATGCAGGCTAGTCTTTTTAGCCAAATTGTGTGTGATTTTTTTTAATTGTCCTATTTTTATTTTTTACATTTTATAATTCCATTTTCCTTAAATAAGGTTATTAAAATAATATTTTAATAATTATATGATTATGAAATAAATTTTAAATAACATTAGAGTTTTTTATGATAATATTAACGAATATGTTTTTAATAATCATATGTAGACCTAATATGCCTAGTTTGTTTTTAAAGAAATTTCATTCATGTATATTTAATGCAAATAAAAAATCTATTTAATTTTTTTTTGTTGTAAATATTTTATATGATTTTTCTTGGATTTTATATTTTTTTAATATTTAACACTGAAATTATCAATTTATAATCTTTGATATTCAATCTTTCTTTTAATATTATGATAAATTTTAATTTAAAAAAAGATACTTATTAAAAAAAAGATAATTTTTATAAGAAAAAAATGAATAAAAAAGGAAGTTTTGATTAATGAGATGCATTTTTTACTTCTTATCTCAAATTAATATAATTTTTATTTTAATTACCCCTAGTTTTTATTTAATAACTACTATTAAAAAATATATTTTTCTAAATAAAATATATTAATAAGAAAAGAGAATTTTGACTAAAATTTATTGTTTTTCTCAAAATCTAAATCATTATCTTTTTTACAAATATCATTTTTTCCACAATTAAAGTAAAAAAAACTACCCAACACGTGTATATATTTTTTACTTTTTAGAATAAATATCAACTCTTTCATTTAGTCTTTAGTTAACGTTATTGCATTGTAACTTAGCTTGGAATCTAACCTAGAATATTGCGCAGGCATCCCGAACTTGTTAAATCTAAATAATTTGGCGTAGCAACACTTCTTCTAAACAAAATATAATGTGAAACCGAGTTCAGAAAATGGAGAGCGCTAACATGGAGGTGAATACAAAATTCTTAAGCCCTATTTATTTGTTGGAAAATAGTTTTTTTTGAAAAGTAAATTTTAGAAAAAAGAAATTTTGAGAAAACATATTTTGATATTTGGTAGTATAATGAAAAATAAGTTGGAAAACACTTTCCAGTGTTTGGTTATGTCATGGAAAATGAACTGGAAAATAACTTATTAATGTTTATTTTTCTCAAGTTTATTAAAATAATGAGGAACAAATCTTACAAATTAAAAAGTTGAATCAGAATGAAATTGAAAAAAAAAATATAATTTCATAAATTATCTTAAATAAAATAAATAATAATCAAAATAATAGGAGATCAAATCTAAAATTTTTTTTAAAAAATAAAAGGTGAAGAAATTAAAATAATAATAATTAACATTTCATAAATTATTTCAAATAAAATAAGTAACAATCAAAAGAATGAGAACCAAATTTGATAGATAAAAAATTTCAATAAAAAAATGATAAGGAAAAAGAAAATAGCAATTATAAAAATAAGGACCAAAATTAATATAAAAATTAAATTTTAAGAGATGGAATTGAAAAATAAATATTCAAAACAAATTATATATAGCAATCAAAAGTTTGAGGATCAAATTGATATAATCAGCAAATAATGACATTTCTAAATTTTTCACAACTTCCGGAAAGTGTTTTCCGTCCAAATTTTTGAGGAAAACACTTTCCTAAAAACCAAGCCAAATTTTCCTTTGACTGGAAAGTGTTTTTCGTTGACAAACTTTTCTAATGGCAAACAAATACCTGAAAGTTTGGAAAGTGGTTTCCGGAAATCTGGAAAACAAACACAACTAAAAAGGAAAACACTTTCCTGGAAATCAAACCAAATTTTTCTTTGACTGGAAAGTATTTTTCGTTGACCGGAAAGTGTCCGTTGACTGGAAAGTGTTTTCCGTTGACCGGAAAGTGTTTTCCATAGACCAACTTTTCTAATAGCAAATAAATATAAAAAAATTTGAAAAATAATTTTTTTAAAAATGAATTCTAAAAAATAAACATGCCGTTAGTTATATTTTCACTTTCTTGGTTCATGGAAAGTGGAAAATGGTGCAGAAGAGGCCTCAACTACTGGGGACAGTACAAGTTGGGCCTTAGCAAATCTTTTGGAGCCCACCTGAGCTACAATGAGGAGAAGTCGTTTTTCTAGCCATTCTCATTTTTGCTTGTTTGTCATTGTGGACATGCAGTCATGTACCTTGAGCATTATAAATCAAACCAAATTCTGTATTGAAACGTAAAAGATGGTGGCCAGATTATTGAATAAGTACCCGATCTACGAGTCAAGAAGAGCATGAAGGTTTGTCTGTTTGTGGCAAAAATTGTGTTGGGCCAGAGGATTCGTGTGGCCCTTTTCTAAATTACTGTCAGTATGCATTATAAGATTTGTTTTTCAAAAGAGACTATCCAAGCATTTGATGCTTGATCAGGCTATGTGTGTTGTGAGGAATACTGATGAGATTGAGAGCTCCTGAAAAACAAACACTGTGCAGGTATGACATAGGAGCTAAACAATCAAAATAAGGCTCAAAAGATGAATTTTCATGGTAAATTTCTGAAGGCACAAGACAACTCCTGGTTGAGTCTTTCTTTTGAAGTGAAAGATATTGGAAAACCAAACTAGAATCAATCAGTCATGCATAAAGCAAATTAATCAACCTTTATTAGGAAATCTTGAGAGTGCATATATACAAGTAGACCTGCAAAACCATTGCTGGAGAAGCATATAGACTAAAAGTTAAAAATAACGAGCCTTAAAGGAGTGACATGATCTCTTTTTAAGGAAACATGAAGCTGCGGAAGAACCTTAGCTTGCAGGTGCACGATCAGTTCCAGCTTGGAAAATACGGGTGTCCTTTGGTTTGCTTTTATTGTTAAATATGAAGCATGATGTCGGGATTGGGAGATTGGATTTTGGAGTGATTATGTTCCCCTTCATAAGTCACAACTAACATGGTAGGATCCTCCAAGCTTCTTTCTACATGTTTTCTCGCAGGGCATCCCCTCGTACTGCTGCATTTGTAGTAGCTTCTTTGACACCAAAGAATGAAAGATGTTAGTAAGCAATATAACTTGTCCAGGTAGCTTTGCTCTTATCTTAGATACGCAAACATGTGAACCTGTGACTGCCAATACAAGTACGGCTTTGTCTGGGACATTGCTTTGGGGGCAAAAGGAAGAAAACAGTAATAATTTGTCTCAAGCTTCATAAATCACAGATGGTAAGCATGAAGAGAAATGACGAGCTAGTCTAGTCTATCCTGTTTGGTTTTGTATTGTGATATTTTGGGTTAATCGAATACAGGGAAAGAATGAATTTAAAGTTCTACACAACTAAATCAAGTTAGTTGCAACCAGGGCCAGGGAAAAAAAATAATCTCAGAAGTTTCCCTCTCCCAGCAACGAAAGAGAATTGGCGGAAGGCAATGTCAGGATGGAAAAGTACCTGGGATATGGAGATCCTTTTATTGGCTTCTGTCCATATTTTCTCCAATAGTGATCATCAGGAGGTATGTCAGTTGGTTTAGTACTTGAAGCAGGGACCTTAATTACTTTCTTGATCCTCAATTTCCTATTAGATAATACATCGAAGATGGAATTAAAATATTTCCTCGACAACAGATGGAAACATTTTGATTCTTGAACAAAATCAAGTACAAGATGATATCATGAAAACTATCATCATAACATGAAGTAAAAGTCTGAAAAGGAGTATCTCCCAAAATCACAATCCCATAGTTTCCTTACTATTTAAAGTCAATTCAGAAAGAAACAAATTAGTATACATAGAATACATGACAAATCAAAACAAGGACTTACCTTCGCTTTGAGCAGTGACATCCACCGGTTGAGGCTAGGCATTTCTCCTCACTTTTCACTCCGCTCTTGCTCTTGGAAAATATAGAGGCATCATCTTGAGAAGGAAGAATTTCTGATGTTGAATGATGAATTATCCTGCCACCTCCATCTAAACTTGAAATGGATGTGCTTGGCTGTAAGAGGGAAAGGTTGAACCCCAGGATCAAATTAGTTTTGACGTCTACGTTGTCTTTAGTCTTCTGTTTTTCCCTATACAAGTCGATACTACTGGCATGGATCAAAGAAGTAGTTGACTGAATACTCTGAAGAGGGAATAGCTGCCTATTGGGTTGAGAAAAGTTGTGGTCAGGGCTTTTAGACACACAGTTGGGACTATCCATCAATTCAACTGGGTTTATATCATGGGAATGTGGCAAAGGACCTTTCCTGATCCTCTTACACCCTGACTGCTCTGATCCATCAAGGAGTCTAACTAGATTTCTGAATTCATTTACTGTATCTTGAGCAATCAGGCTTACTTCCTGAATGCTTCTTTTCTGATTTTGATCAGAAATACAGCTAAACAGATGATGAGCCTGTCTGAAACTACTTTGAGCAACCTCAAGAACTCTGAAATCCTGTCTGGGTCTCATTGAAACACAGACACCTGAAGCTTCCTTCATATTTAATCTGGAGTATAGGCTACCCTGACAACCTATTATCTAAATCTACCTGATAACAGGCCTCCAAGGTGGCTCAAACAAAGCATTTAGACAGCGAAAGCCTAACAACCATGGATGGCGAGATGAACCATAATCTTATAGACAAGCTATATTTTTCTAATAGCAGGTGAACCGCAGGCAATTAAAGTAAGCAAAATGTTCAAAACCCAGTAATGAAGATATATATATATTTTATGTACGCAACTGATATCCAAAGATAGTCAACGGTAGCTTGGGTTACAGAATCCGTCTAATCAACTGACAACTGAATAATCCTAAACTAAGTTTGAAAAATTGAGACAAAGGGGCAAAAAAGGAAAAAGGCTTTATGTATCATTTAGTAATTTTGATACAATAACGCAACAAAACTCACTAAAAAATCATAAAAAAGAACCATATTTCTCATCAATTATAGAAGATGATGTTTCTTCACTCCAAGCTCCGACTGTAGCATCAGAGTAGGACATTGAAGTAAGTTATTAGCAACAGTATTCATAGAGATGTAATCAAGAATCTACAACTTGCAGGATGAAACATCAGATTACAAGAGAGTAATACAAATGAAAGAACAATTAAACATGTGATGTTCTTTCTCTCTTCTTCTTCTTCTCCTTCTTGGTAAATAACAAGCATGTAATGTTTATTCTTACATTTTAATATTTGTTTTTTTTTAATTAAAAAAAAAACCCAACATATTTATGTCTGATTAATCTTACTTATGAAGGCATGGTCTCAATATAAATTCAATAGAATTACCTCAGGAATGTGTTGGTATAAACAACATGAAATTTTACTAGTTGTATAGTCAAACTTATTAGATATCCATTTATATATATATAAAAATATTCATCATCCCATTATATATGTGGGTTGTGGGGGCAAGTTAGTGCATAAGAAGACACAGAGATTCAAATATTTCGGGAAGAATTTTGGCTGCATGTGGCCTTATTCCACTTCCCCATGAATCTAGTCCACTAACCAGCCAGCCGAACATTGCAGTTGCAGCCACTTTCACTCAAGAACTTGGACCATTAGCATATATCCTTTTTGGGTTCATCATTGAAGAATGCTTGTTCCCGAAGGATGGCTTTCGGTGGATTCATCTTCACTCCTCCTATTATTGCATTGTTTATTTTCCTGTCACGATAAAGAAACCATATCAGAAAGAGCACACACCAGTAATCTTACCTCCAATGTGGATCAGGTATGGCCTTAATTATCAAGAATCACCCTATCATTGCTGATATTAATATAGTTGGTGCTCATAGGGATGCTCCCAATTCCTCAGTCAAAAGATCTAATGGTTAAACAACTTTACCCCCCGACAACGGCTTTAGAAAAACTTTGCTCCCTAATATACAATCAAGAGGCAAGTTCAAGTTTACCGGAAAACAGAGAGAGAGGCTCAAGGCATCCATCCAAATTGATTTGATGTGTTCTTTTCTAATCTGATTTAGTTAACAACTAGCCAACGATGCTGCAAGTCGGATTTCAAATTAATTTCTACCACAAGAGAAGAATGTGCATGCATTGTGAAAGTGTTTGCTAGCATAATTGAATAGTTAATGTTTTTGTTTAATAAAATAAATTAAAAATTATACGAACCAATAAATTATAAAAAAATTATTAATAATAATTAAAAACTAAAGCGAGAAGCTGAGAAATAAATACATATGGAGATATATGATCTCGTGATGTGAGGTAATCTTTGAATTTCTTTTATTTAATTTTATGGCAATAAAAATGAATTTTTATAAGAAAGTAATAATTTAAATTGCGTAGAATTTTTTTTTTTATTGTTAGTATAAATTCTCCTTTTGTTATTAATGTATACTTTGAACAAATATATATATATTTCTTCGAGCTATGTTGTATATTGAAAAAAACTAAAATCAATTAAAATCAATACCCAAAAAATTCAATGATTTGGAATAAGTATAAAAATATCTTTTTTCTCAAAATCCATTTCCCTTATTAATATGTTACTTTATTTTTATAATTATTTCAGCATAAATATTTCTTTTTAAATTAGAATTTATTATAATTTTAAAAGCAAGTTTTGATATAAAAAAAATGATAATTTTGATAAGAATAAAAAACTTGAGAAATTTTTTAAAAAATATCACAAAACAATACATTTCAACCATATTTAAAATATTGTGCATATTATATTCACATATAATTATTCAAAAGCAATTGTTAACGCTACTATGAAGGACACTAATATTATTTGAAAATAACATGAAAAGAGAAAAAATGTGAGAAAATATAATAAAATAATTTGAAATGATTTGAAATATTTTATTTTTAATCATAATTTAAAAATAATTTTATTATATATAATTTTATTAAACATTTGAAATGATTTATAGAAAGTATTTTATTTTTAATCATAATTTAAAAATAATTTTTCATTTATAATTTATTATAATTAAAATTGTGAATTGAAAATATATTTAATAAAAAATGACCAAAATCTATTTTTTATATATAAAAAAAACACAGAGAGACACTTCCCTCGTCTTTTCTAAAAAGAGAAGCAAAGGCGAACGGCTGAATTTGAGATCTGGGCATGTGACAGCCAAAAGCCACACCCCATGCTTTGAAACTAGTAGTAAAGATTCCTATTTTTATAATATTTTTTATAATATTTTCCAAATTGGGAGTAAATTAAGTTATTTTATCAATGATTATTATTATTAGAGACTACATAACCTCATGGGTATTCCTTATTAATAGAACCCAAACCGAACCGAGAACCGGTTCAAACCGAACCGGTTTTGTTCAGTTCGGGTCAGTTTTTTAACATAAAAACCAGAAAAACCGAACTAATCTTCATCATTGAGCTACTGAGATTTTCTCACATGAATTTCATTGTAATTCTATAAAAGCATCGTTCTCAAGGTGAGAAAATTTCATTGATGGCTACTGAATCCTTGACTCTGCTCAATCCAACATATAAAATACTCCTCGGTCCCTTCAGGTTTGAGCATTAAACAATGGTGCAGTACGGATCTATCCCACTCTGTATTCTTCTCGCATGAATTTCATTGCAATTCCATAGAAGCATTGTTGTAACTGGTGATGATAACCATTCTTGAATAATGGTTCCCTCGCATCTGGGTTGTGAAACTAGAAGGGGAAGGCAGGGAAGGGAGAAAGGGTAAGGCTGAGAAGGGAAGGCTTGAGGGCAGGGGAGTGGCTGTTGGGAAGGGAAGGGAAGGGAAGGGAGTGATTTAGGGTTATGGAAGGGGAAGGGGAAAAGGGGAAGGCTGGAGGGGGAGGGGGGGTTGGCGGCTGGAAAGGAAGGCTTGAGAAGGGTGGCGGCTGCTGGGAAAGGAAGGCTTGAGGGGGGGAAAAGTGGGTGATTTAGGGTTCTGGGAAGGGGGAGGGGAAAAGTGAAGGATGGAGGGGGAGGGGGGGTTGGCGGCTGGAAAGTGGAAAAGTGATTTAGTTAGGGTTAGAGATGGTTCTTTTTATACTTTTTTTTAAACCGGTTCGGTTTGGTTTGGTTCAATCGGTTTAAGCTTTTTTAAACCAGAACCGAACCGGACCCGGTGGTTTTTTTATTTTTTAATCGGTTTATTCGGTTTTTTCTATCGGTTCGGTTTTTTTGGTTAATTTTGTTCTTGATTTTTTCAGTTTAATCGGTTGGTCAGTTTTTTTGAACACCCCTACTGCTAAGTTTATGATGAAACCTATCAGTCTAAAATACCAAAAAAATTAACATGTGTGCAAACTTTTGCATGTTGTACTTCCTTGAAAATA
>Ga0325402_1000074_pt1 | contig 45640 bp, 21 predicted proteins | sample PopdelMetagenome_22_FD_207212 | JGI IMG/M metagenome (GOLD analysis project Ga0325402, IMG submission 207212) | Populus deltoides microbial communities from Bellville, Georgia, United States - Xylem-PdKOR-R3 | ecosystem: Host-associated > Plants > Phyllosphere > Stem > Wood/Secondary xylem... | reverse complement strand
GTAAAATTAAGCATATTTTACAAGGAATTAAAGAGTCATGAGTGAAGACTATTTTTATCTTCATGTGCAACTAAAATAAAAAGTCACTTGGAAAGGTGGTATTTAAAAATACGGTAGCGATTATGGTTAAAAGTGTTTTTTATTCGGAAATATATTAAAATAAATTTTTTTTATTTTTTTAAAATTATTTTTGATATTGACATATCAAAATGATATATAAACATAAAAAATTAATTTTAAATAAAAAAATTTAAAATTTTAAAAAATACAATTCCAATCACTTTCTAAACATCATGACAATTTCGCTTTGCAACAAAATTCAAATCCATATATATAAAGGGGTAAAACAACTTTCCTATCTCATAGGTGATCGGTAGTGGAAAACCTTAAAAAGTTCCAATTGTGGATTTTATCTCCATTAAATCCTTAAGTCCTAAAAGCATAGTTATTAAATCCAGCCCGGCTTGGTGGGTCGACTTGAGACCTGGTCGATTCGGTGGCTGGACCAGTTCGGGTTTAATAAAAAACCAGCCAAGATAATAACTCAGCAAAACCCGGTCGACCCGGTGAATTGACCCATGACCCACGAGACCCGAATTAGACCCGGTGAGAGATCTGAAAAGTGCAGCTCCTTCATGTGCCCCCTGACCGCCCTCCTCCTTGAACTCGTTCCAGTTATGGGATGTATTTGTTGAATAAAAGAATATGTACTGTTGATTAGATGAAAGATCTAAAAAATGGAAAGCCTTTTTCTTGCTTCGCTTACATGCTTGTTCTATGAGCGGATTACTCCATGGAGGAATAGTCCTTAATGTCATATACTGGATGTTCTAGGCTCCCCCAATCAAAAGCTATGACAGTTGGGGAGTTTCAAGAAGACCAATGAGCGCTCATTGATCGAGTTGGGGAGTGACGATTGATAACTGTAACTTGAAAGAAATTAAAAGTTAAAAGGGACAAACTCACAATTTCAAGAGAGAGAGAGGCAACAGGTAGCAGACTGTTTTCAATTTCTGGGTTTGTGTGGTGTTTGGTTGCTTATGATGAAGCTAGAAAGGGTAGATAAACTTTTATGAGGAGATGGTGATGAGATTAAGAGCCCGCATAAAACAAACGACATGATGCATACGGTGTATTCCTTCCTCACCCTTCATGTGACCTAGCTAGCTTTATATTTGCTTCTGTGGTTATATTTGCTCTTGTGCTTATTAGTCTAAGTCATAATATGTTTTTTTTTAAATACTTTAATTTAAAAATATAATATAATATTTTTTAATGTGAGATAATTTTTTTTAAATATTATTATTTACAACATGGATATATTTTTTTAATTTTTTCATATGAAATATGAAATATTAAATATATTTTTTAATTTTTTCGGGTTAATCCGGGTTGACCGAAGTTGACCCATAAAACCTAAAACCCGATCTCTTAGCCAGGTCAACATTCGGACCAGATTTAATAACTATACCCAAAAGTATTCAAAACCTTTTAAAATTATTATTTTTTCATTTGAACTCTCTCATAATGTAGTAGTGTTTGGAAAAAAAAAAAAAAACAATTTGGCTTTTGCATTGGTCTCAATTTGATAAACAAGCTAATTTGACAAAAAAAAAAAAAAAACTTTGTGAAGTTCACTCATTTAACCTTAACCTAATTTTGAACTAAATCATAAGCAAACACTGAGGAATTTTTCACATAAATATAGACCTTATTATTTCATGATTAAGTCTAATAGAATTGAATTAAAAAACACCACAAATAAAGGATAAATAGTGTTAATTTTTTTAAAGAGTTGATTCACTAAATTCACACAAAAAGAATAAATTCTGAGATTTTCAAAAAAAGAAAGAAAAGAATTCGACAATTTGTATAGATTTCATGAATGGAAACAGATAGAAAGACTCACTGGAGAATTTATGAAACTTTAAAGACCCAATTGTGATTAAAAAAAAAAAAAAACTATTTGGGGGGTTGATGAATATAGCAAGTAGTGTTAGAAAAGTGACAGCTCATTTAAATCACACACCTTGTTGGCAAAATCTATTTGTCCGATTTTTTTTATTGGAATATTAAATAATAACCAAGTAAAAATCACTATTATTAAACTCAATTTTACTTGCTGAGTTAACTCACTAATAAATTTATTCAAGATTCAATTTAAATTAAATTTAAAAATAAATTAGGTAGGGTTGAATTAGTTGAGCTGATTAGATCTGATTTAATTTTTTTTAAATCACCATAATTGATTTTTTTCAAAATTATACATGTTTGATTTTTATTTTATATTAATCTATCGAGAAGTTTGCCCAAAAAAAAAAAGGATTCATTTCCCAATTTTAAGCACTTGCGATTTCTTGGTCTTCATCAAGTAATTTAAATAGAGTGGGACAGACAGACAAGTACAGATTAAACTCCAACTTCCAGAGCCTGCAGAGAAGAATATATCTTTTTGTTACACAGATCCCTCTCCTTCTCCCTCTCCCTCTGGTGTTTCTCATCAGTAAGTAAATAAGTAATGGCCGATGAACCTTCTCTCACTCGCTGGTCTTTTCAGGTACCCTCCACCTGCGCTTTCTTCCCGTTTCTATTAAAGTCTACTCTTTTTTTTTTTACATAGCTATTTCAGATCAAATTAATTTCAAAGTTGCAAAAATTTGATCTTAAAAAAACTCATTTATTTTTTGTTTATTTAAGTTACCAATGTGTGTATTTAGGATTTTAAAATATTTTATGATGATAAGTTTGGGAGAAAGAAGGTGGCTGCAGCAACAGCACAAACATCATCGGAGTCGCAGCAAAACGGTCAAACAACAACAGTAGCATCGAATGGGAATGGTCATGTCAAGAACCCATCTGATATGGCCATTTATGAGCAGTATAGAAACCAAGTATGGTTTCTACTTTTCTCTGCTTTTGTTACTTCTTCTTCTTCGCTATTTTTGCAATGTGAAAAATGAATTTGTTGTAATTTGATGTCAGGATAGGGGCTCAACATTACACTCCAACGGAGTTTTGCCTAATGGAATTAATGAAATACCGTAAGTGAAGTGTTATTTTGCATGCAAGATAACAGCTTTTTGCTCTGAGAATCCGCTGATTTTTGTTTTTCGTTTTCCAGTCAGAAGCCTTTGATTCCTGCTTTTGATTCTTCTGAAACACGCGCTTTAGCAGAGAGTTTATGCAGGTAATTGGTAATCTGAACAGATTTTTGCACCCAATGGATTACCTGTCGAAACTGTTGCATTGGATAGTTGTTTGATGTCATATTTGTATCGTCCAGGTTCCCGGGGATTTTACATTTTGACTTAACTGCTCTGAATGTTTTGACGATGAATATTGATTTATTATGTACAGGGATATCATTCGCGGCAGTCCAAATGTGAAGTGGGAAAGCATTAAGGGGTTAGAGAATGCAAAACGTTTACTGAAAGAAGCTGTAGTCATGCCGATAAAATATCCCAGGTGGGTCATGTTAATATAAACTTGTTTACTTCATTATCTTAACGCACACATTTATTTTAAATCCCCTTCTTTTATGGTGAATTCGCATATTCCATGTTAAATGTAGGAAACAAATTTGAAAAGTTTCCTTCTTAAACGTGGAGCATGTCTTGACAATTTTGTTGGAAAGGTTTTCTTTTTCCTCTCTGTTTTTGAAGATTGATATAGAAAAGCACCGAGGTCTGAGCTATTGCTAAAGTTACTTCATTCAAAGACTGACTGGATTATTTAGTTATAAAAAGTTTTCTTTAACATGCTGTAAGATTATGATTTTGATGATCTTGAGAATTAAGGAATTTTGCTGGCCACCTTTAATCATGCTTATGATGCATCTGTTTTAATGTGTCTGCCTGTTTGGCAGAGTTCCATCACAGAAATGTGTATTTGTTAACGTTACATCAATGTGCTTTACTGCTATGGTGCTCTTTGCACTCAGAAATTGCTGCATTTAGGTCTATGAAGTTTTCTTTTCACAGTTAACCTGATCCTGCCTTTTACAGATACTTCACTGGTCTTCTGTCGCCATGGAAAGGCATTCTTCTTTTTGGCCCTCCAGGGACAGGGAAGGTTTGTGAACATTGTATTCATTGTCACTAGTGTTATTTTATCTTTTATTTCCGTTATACAATTTTTTCCCGTCCCTAAACAGAACTTGTGTTTTGAACATTTTTAGAGATGTACATATTTTCTTTATGTTTTTTTTTTTTGTGCGTGTGTGTGTGTGTTGGTGGGTGTTGGGTTGAGGTTTTTTCATACAAGGATGTTAATCAGGTAACTATATTGAAACTTGGATTACTTTTGTAAGATTCTTTTCCCCGTATTCAAAGTTTAGCGTGGGATGTAAACTGTAATGATTTGGGTGCAGCAAAACAATCCTTCCTTTTCTTTCTTCTTTTTTTGGTTGGAAAACCGTGAATGATTGGAAAGAGACTGTCCTTTTCTGTCATTCACCTGGAAGTCAAGGAGATACCATATTGGATAAAAGTTGGCATTTGGCATGTATGTGGTTGCACCTGTTATTTTCTATGACTGGTATCCTGCTGTATTCAGAGCAGTTATTTTTATGGCATCAAAAGAATCTAGGAAAGGAATTGGGGATCATTAATTACGTGAACAAAAGTATAATAGGCAATAGCATGCAGGTCTCCCATTGACTAGAGGCAAAGTGCCCCATATGATAAGGCCAAGAGGTCATGCACGAGAAGCATGTTTTGGATTTCCATTGCATGTACTTTATATGACCATGCTGCAATGGTGCTCCTCCCTCCGCAACCACCATGCAGCCTCTCTTATGAACTCATCTTGTTGTATGCTATTACATGTCCATGGAAATGTGTTTGTCAAAAGTTGTCTTTGGAATTGAAATGTTGTATTCTGCCCAATGGTATGTTTAAGAGTTTCTCTCAATGATTACAGGAGAAAAGTTCTAGATTAATAAAAAAAATGGTTTGCCATATCTTGCTGTTTCTTGAGCTTGCTTTCTTCTAGTGAAATTTTTTTTGCCATGAAACTTTTGATATCTATGTTTCAGACAATGCTTGCAAAGGCTGTTGCTACAGAGTGCAAAACCACATTTTTCAATATCTCAGCATCTTCAGTGGTTAGCAAATGGCGGGGTATGTTTGGGAACTTTTCTAAGATCATGTTTAGAATATAAAATATATCAAGTACTTAGTATGGAGAAATAAAGCATGACTGACTTTCTTTTGATGTAATTTGTGATGATACGGGTTTCCAGGCCTAAGAGGATAAATAATATCTATGTTTGAGTGGATGTTATTCTTGTCGTGTTATGCAATACCTGTTTTGTTGAGCAATGTTATTCTTGTCATTTTATGCAATACCTGTTTGGTTGAGCAATCTGCTTTACTTATTTGGGGTTTTCTGAGTGATGGAAGGATGATCTCTTCTATCATGAATGAATATTTGTTGTGATAAATTGTTACAGCTATGGGAAATTTTTGGGCTTCAGCATCTTAGGGAATTCAGGCTTATTGTTCAGCAGTTGCATACCATCTCTATTTCCCTGCAGGTGTCAACTACATATTAAACAGCCATCGCCATGTTTTGGATTGGTTATCCTTTGGCTTGAAGAATTGTTTTGATTAGCAATACTGATTTTATTATTGACATGATAAGGGGGAAGAGTTGCTAGTTTGTGGTGAAGGGCTGATTAAGTCACCAAACTACATAAAGTTGCGAACTTGCAAAGACATTATGGATTCTCAGCCTTCATATCTTATGAATTATGAAACAGTTTGTGAACTGTTTTATGGTGAATTTAATGAATTTCTGTTCTATATGGTGTGCTTTTCTTTCTCAACTCCTGCATGTTGTTAGAACAAATGGTCATTGGAAACTAATTAACCAAAAAAAAAAAAAATGAAAACAAAAGAAAAAATGCAGGTGATAGGATAAGTAGGAAGTTGGTTCAGATTGTAGAAACTCATGTATGAAAGCCACGCAAGGGATTTGAATTAAGAAATTCACATAAAGTTTTCTAACTTTTATGATATGATGGTGGCAGATAACAAAGCCAAATTGTTGTCTTATTTGAAGGGTCTTTATTTTCTGACCTAGGTTTTCTCCATGCAAAAATACCTAAATTTTCATATTTCCATTTTGTTGTAATTCTACATCATATTGAAGGCCAACTGCCACCATTATTCTGTTCTTGTACCATTGTTCTTCTTGTCATCAATCAACAAATGTTTGAGGGAAAGAAGGGAATATAATTTTTTTAAAATATAAAGTATATGCCTTTTCCCCTGTTTTGCAAAACCATTCCCTGTCATGGTACTGAAAGTGAATCTGACTCAAAGTTTGTGCATGTGGCAGGTGATTCAGAGAAATTAATAAAGGTTTTATTTGAGCTTGCTAGGCATCACGCACCATCAACTATATTTCTTGATGAAATTGATGCTATTATCAGTCAACGTGGTGAAGCTCGCAGTGAGCATGAAGCAAGTAGGCGTTTGAAGACTGAACTGCTCATACAGGTGATGTTTGTTTCCTTAAACCATTTTGTTTGTACATTCGCATCTGCACATGCATGCAAGTGTATGTACGCCTCTATGTGTGTGCTTGTGCATTTATGTTTCCAATCAATATACTGTTAAGTGCAAAAATATTTTCTTCCACTCCTGTTAAGACAATCATCTGTCACTTATGACCACATTTATTCTCAACTAAAGTGGTCCAACATAATTGTAATTTCAGGTTGTACTCCTTAAAAACAGGTGAAAATGCAAAAACTAACTTGAGTCAATTTACACTTCAGTGAATTTTTGCGCTTGAATATCTTGCATTTTCATCCGTCCAAAGGTGCTGTTATACTTGCATCATATTTTTGGCATGGCATAAAATTTTAATTCGGGGCTTGCTTTCTCTTACTATCAATGTGTCGACTCCTCTCCATTATGGTTTCTTTTTTAGTGTAGCTTGCATGTTTATGGTCTCCCAATTAGGATTTTTCATCATTCTAGTGATGCTAATATCTTCTGCTGTTTGCTTATGGTGGGAAAGCAGAGCCAGTCTTGATTTTCTATGCCATGTCATGAGTTCAACTGAATTGTAATCACTTCTCTGCTCATGGTGCCAAACATATGACATTGAAGTGCAAAAACTTCAACCTTGATCACTGAAGTGCAAGTGGTCCGAGCCACTTAATACTTTTGTTCAATATCCATTCTTTATATTTATATTTGTATACATATTTTGCAGTTTTCCTTGGAAAGATCGTGCATATCATTCACTGATGTGTTGTTTCTTCTAATAGGCACTGCAGAGTGTTTGCCCAACGAGTACATAGATACCATAGCAAATTCATGGAATATTTTTGTTCTCTGTTTAGGCAACACTATTTTAGTAGCCTCAACTATAGTTAATGAATGAAGTTCGATGCCTTTATTCTCTGTGTTGAGCACTCTCGTACTCCAGTTCCAAGCACTGGCACCAGTATTATTGTTAATGTCATTTCATGGTGGTTTTGTCATGCATTAGTTCCCCTACCATTGTTCTGATTCTCCTGATACTTGATCATATTTACTGGTATTTTCCTGATGGATATGGTCAGGTGCCACATTTGACATTACAGCATTTCACTAGTTCCATTGCATGTCATTTTAAATTATGTGCACAATTTATATCTCAATTCGGAAATGAAATGATTTATAATTTCTTCAGCTTTTTGGCATAAATTGATCCATTTGATTAGATTGCAGATGGATGGTTTGACTCGCACTAAGGAGCTTGTTTTTGTTTTGGCGGCGACTAATCTCCCTTGGGAATTGGATGCGGCTATGCTCCGGCGTCTTGAGAAGCGAGTATCCTTTGATATTTTCTGCTAAAGTGCTAAGCTTACTAGATAGTGAGCAGAGTTAGATCTAAACTATTTTTGGATAGCGAGCTATTTAAGGCCATACTTAATGATATTGTGCTCTTGTCAGATGAGAGATGCTCATCCTTCAATTTAAAGTGGAAGGTTGCACTTTTGTTCTTGGTTGAAAAGATTTGGGCAATTCTAGTGCAAAACAAGAGATATTTTGCAGTCTTTACATTTTATTAGCACCTCCACCTTTTGGAACTTTTTTTTTACAGTCTTAGCTTGCTAAATTATAGTTTAAATCATGCTATGTTTGGTGGACATTGCCATCAGTAACCTTTTTCCTCTTGTTCTTGTTATTTAGCTGTTGAACTTTTTTGTCTGATGTCAGTGTCACGATATTAAACAAGGGAGCAAAACATGTTGCTAATGCTTTGTGTATCATTCAAATAGTTTTCTGTTGACCATGTAAAACCAAAGATTCTTGTACCCCTTCCAGAACCAGAAGCTAGAAGAACCATGTTTGAAGAACTTCTCCCATCACAGCCTGATGAGGACATGCTTCCTTATGATTTATTAGTGGAAAGAACAGAAGGATTTTCTGGTTCAGATATCCGGCTATTATGCAAAGAGGCTGCCATGCAACCATTGAGACGCTTAATGACACTCCTTGAAGACAAAGAGGAAATAGTGCCTGATGATGGTAAGTGACTTCTATCATACATTTCCTTGAGGGAAATCCAGAAAATGCTTCTAATAAATGGAAAGTAACTATGAGATTATTCTTGTATCGCAAGGGCTCCCCCCTTCTTGAGAATGACCATCTCACCAAAATAGATCCTCCTTTATCTTCCTCTGCCGTCTATATCCCTGTCTGTATAAGCTCGCTCTAATCATCTCTTATGATGCTATCAACCTTCCCTGTCAGCTATCTTCGTGAAGCATGTCTGCCTTAAAGGTGAGTTGAGATGGAAAGTTAAGGTGTCATTTCTTTGGCAAGTCTGTATGGAGCTCTAGTGATCTTCTCATAGTAACATATCTTTTCCATGAAGGGTAAGTCCAACACTTAGAAAAAAGGATGTGGTCAACTCTTTTTTGTTTTCCTTTTTTGATTCTTAGTGCTAGGTAACCTATGCATTCTCATCCATACCAGTTTCCCAGGAAGGAAGAGAATGTGATGAGCGAAATGAATTGACACCTTAATTCTGTATACAAAGAAATGTTCAGTTGCTCCTTTTGGTTTTTCTTTCCTTGATATTACCATGGCTGATACGAACACCTTATCTTGTTCTTATTTGGTTCCATAGCACAACATTTTCAGCCACCTTTATCGAAGAGAGCACTTCCTATACTGTCTTAATCACATTTTTTCTTGGTGAATGTGTATGTGCAATTAGTTTTTCATCATACTTGGACTGAATGTTGTGAGCCTGCAGAGTTGCCAAAAGTTGGGCCGCTCAGATCTGAGGATATAGAGACAGCTTTGAAGAACACAAGGCCATCTGCTCATCTTCACGCCCATCGCTATGAGAAATTCAATTCTGATTACGGCAGTCAGATACTCCAATGAAGGCATACAATGTCAATTATCCTTCTAAATGGGCTACCTGTAATGTTTCTGGATTTCTTGTATTCTCACAGTATAATCAATACTGCAAAAAAAATTTTGTCAGGAGACAGCAGTTATTATAAGGGGTAATTATTATTTACGTAATTGATTTCAATTTGTTCAATAAACAATGTTGCAAGCAGCATTTGGATTTACATGAGCAGATGCTGATGCTTCTGTGATATTGTAGTTTCATAGAGGTTTGGTTTTTGTTGACGAATCTGAGTTTGACTTTGCAGAAGTGTTTTTTTGTCAATTATCAGGGGTACATTGAAAAGTTTATCATCAAACTGCACGAAGCAAAGTCATGCTACTCACTTCTCCTGCAGCTTTGGGTGTTTAAAGCATCCTCCTTTCTGTTTTCCCAAGTAGATCGTAAAGGAGAGGTTTAATCCTCAGCATTAGGATATAATGAAAATGGACTAGCCCCATTGAGAAGAAAGATTTCTCCAATGCTTCATGATTTGGTATCGGACAATATTCATGGTAATTTGCCAATGTAAGCTAGCAATATATAGAATGGCATAATTGGAGCCACTCGCTTTTACACGGGGTGGAACTTGCTTCTATTTTGATGGGATAGATCTGACATGATACCGATTGATGAGGCAAACTAGCATGGATTAGCTTTTTTTCATGGAAAATTTTGGATAAATTGGATAAGTAACATATAAAATGAAAAGAAATTGCAAATTAACACGGTAGAATTTTTTTTTTCCAGTAAAGTAACACACTTTCTAGATATTATGATTTAGAATGGTGATATTTATTTAATGTTGTGGTTAGAATCATCCTATATCATTAGATATTATGATTCTAAACATTAATATCAATTAAAATTTTATATATTTAAAGTATTCTGCATTTAAAGATGACAACAGTTGGGGTGCTCATATCACTGGCTCCAAGGTTTTCAAAATGTCATTTCGCCATGGTCTCAAGACACTCAAGCAGAACATGCATGATATCAATTGCTTGAAAACGGCACGAGAGGAAGAGAGATCTTCACCTTTTTGTTGAAAGCCCAGTGAAAAGTGCGGAGTTCCTCAATAATACCATCCAGTTCGCTAAGGGCATTTCTATCAACCGGGTCCCAACCAACAAGATCTATGATTTTTTCTGAAAAAAATGTGTATTTCTCTTTGATAAAGAATTTTCACTTAATGTTCTTTTTAGTAAAGCTTCAAACATTACAATTATAGTTAAAATTACAAGAAAAATTAAAAGTGTTGTGAAAACACTTTGTAAAGCATTGTGCATGTATACTTATAATACTGTATATTATTACAATGTTTTTTTTTTTTCCTTTTATCAGCCCTTAAAGAATTTTTTACTCCTGCCTCTAAATTTTTTTTTTCAATTATTTTTCATATTGTAATTGTTAAAAATTAAACTTGATTATTTACTTAAGAAAAAATGCAAGCTTCTTCTTCTTTATTTTTTTTACCATTTATGAGGAGTGGTTTTACAAATTTTGATCCCCAAAGTTTTGTTTTATTTTTTATTTTTGATTCTTTTAGTTTGAGACTTTTACGATGTGGTCCAAAACTTTATTTTATTTATATTTCAATATTTGAGTTTAGAAAAGAAAAAAATTACTAAAAAACAAGAGAAATATGAGAAAGTTGGTGATTATCCACATTACATAAAGTTAAAAAATCAATTTTATATTGGTGTTTCATTTGATTAAAAGAGTTCCATTAGACATTTATATTGCTAGAAATTAAATTGTGGCTTGATAATTTTTTTCATTTGGGTTGATATTTTTTTTTCAATCAATTATAAGTTGTTTTAAAATTAGATATAGATTTATTGAATAAGTTGTTCATATTGTGTTTTTTATGTGTTTTAAGTTAAAAAAAAAAAAGTTAAAATAGGTTTTTTGAACAAAAATGTTATAGCCTAGTTTTTAAGCCATCTAAGGTGACCAAAGCAAAACAAATGGATGATGCATCTTCTGCAACTAGTTACAGCACATTGTATGCTCTCTATTTTTTTTAAGAAATACACACACACACACACACACACACACACACTCGTTTTAAAAAAAGAAGAAACAATGGACAGGTACATAGGCTTCTCTCACAAGCTCATTTGCCTGACCTTCTTTTTCATAGGCCAATAACACTTGCCTACCCAAGCCTAGGTGCTACCCTTTTTTAGCCTTTGTGTTTTTTTCTTCGGTTTTAGTTATGATTCATTAAAATAAATAAATTAAAATTTATTTTGGATATTATTTAATTAAGTACCATTCATTTTTTTTTTACTTTGTTTACTAATAAAATTATAAGATTTCTTTTATAATAATGTTCTTTTTTTACAACCCTTTATAATGTTTTTTTATTAAATTTTATTTGTTGACTTTTATACGCATGTCTATTTTTATTATTATATTATTAAATAAAAAATAGAATTCAAAAAATAAAGTTATTAAATCTAATTGGATTTATGATACAGGTTGTGAGCTTGGTGAGTTAACCCAAGTTGATCTTATATATATATATTGAGAAACATTTTGTTTTTTTAAGTCAAATTAAGTTTTGAACAGATCATGTTTGGATTCGTTAGATTAACTGGGTCACGTTAGATTAGCTCCCATTGTTTTAATTTTAAACATAGACTAGGAAAGAGACTAGTAAAGAGATTTCCAAACTAACCCGCCGAGCCAGACCAAGTTTGGTAACATTGCCAAAAAAAATTTCTATGACAATGCATTATCGGTGTATTATTCTTATATTTTTAAATACATTCTTGCCAAAATTATCAGAATTTTTTTTTTATAATGAAAGCTTGCTTTTATGATTATGATAGGATGTTATCTAAAAAACCAAATATTTTGATTAAAAAAAATGGAGGGCAATGATAAGATAAAAAAAGGTTTTTATTAAAGAGATACCTTTCTTATTCTTATTGTTAGACAATTATTCTAATTATGATCAGTAACGAATGATTTATTAACCTTTCTTACTAGGCCAGAATCTTTGGTGTTTTATTGACGACTCTCATCCTTGCCCCTCCCCAATGCTTTTTCCTTCTGATAAGTCTGAGTCCTCTACTTTGTCGTTGGCCAATCCTGACTATGTCTCTTGGTTTCAAATTGACCAAAGCCTAATTAGTATTTTTCGTGCTACGCTGTCTGAAAGTGTTCTTTCACAAGTTATTGGGTTCTCTATCTCAAAAGACATTCGGGATTGTCTCCAACAAAATTTCTCACAGCAATCCTTTGCCAATTTTGCCGAGCTAAAATTTCGCCTCTTCTCTATTACTAAAGGTTCCAAATTCATCTCTGAATACCTTGCTCAGGCCAAGAGTTTGGCTGATGAACTCACTGCGATCCACGAACCTGTATCCAACTCCGATCTGGTTACTTATGTGCTTCGTGGTCTAGGTCTTGACTACCAAATGATTGTGATGGCAATTTTGAACTTTCCACCACTTCCATCCTTCTTGGACCTCTGAACTCGTCTTCTTGCTTTTGAAAGGAAACAGGCCTTAGCAGCTCAGATGGCTCTTGTGGCTTCCCCTGCCACTTTTGTTGTTGCTTGCTTCTACCGTGGCCCCCGTCACCCATGCCTGCGTGACCAACCCTCTTGTCCCTTTGGTGGTCCATCTCAAGTTTGCCTTTCCTCTGGCCTGGGCCAACCTTCCCACCATGCTTCATGTCCTTCCTTATTCTCTCAAGGTCTTTTGGGTCCTTCACCCTCTCGCCAGTCAATTCAATGCTGGAATTGCCAATAATTTGGTCATGTTTGAGCCAAGTGCCCTTATCTTCGTGCTTTCGCTGGCATGCATGTTACGTCTTCTTCAGACCCTAACTGGTATTTGGACTCTGGTGCCACCAATCACATGACCCATGATGCACAAAAATTTCACTCTGGCTCTCCATATGCAGCTTCTGATCAGGTTGTTGTTGGTAATGGTGACACTCTCCCCATCACTCATTCTAGTAACCTTTCCTTTTATTCTGGTCCCTTTGTCTTCCTCCTCTCTGATGTTCTTCGTGTTCCTTCTCTTCATAAAAATCTTTTATCTGTCGCTCAATTTACTCGTGATTTTAATGTTAGTATTACCTTCTTCCCTTGGGGATATCAAATTCATGACTTGCAGCGTGGTGTTGTTCTCTTTCAGGGCCTATGTAAAAATGGTCTTTATCCTATCTTTCCAATGCTATTGTTCAGTTCCAAGCAAGCCTTTTCTTCTAGCCTCGCATCGTCCTCTTTCTAGCATCGTCGTCTTGGTCATCCCTCCAATAAAGTTCTTCGCACACTTGTCTCTCGCTCCTTATTAGGTTCCTTTTCTCGCCTATCAAATTCCCCTTATAGCCATTGTGTGTTAGCTAAATCAATCAGACTTTCCTTTTCATCTCATGACCATTGTTCTACCGAGCCATTTGCTTTAATCCATTCAGATATGTGGATGTCTCCTGTTGTTTCTGTTTTCGGATATCGATATTATGTCTTGTTTATGGATGATTACACTCGTTATTCATGGATTTTCCCTATACGTCTTAAATCCAAAGTTTTTGGTCATTTTTCTACTTTTGCTATGTATGTTAAAACTCGATTCTCTTTGTCTATCAAACAATTTCAAAGTGATGGGGAGAAAGAATACGATAACCTACAATTTAAACAGTTTTGTGCTACTAATGGCATTGTACATCATTTTTCTTGTCCTCATACACCCCAACAGAATGGGTTAGCAGAGCGAAAACATCGTCATATTGCTGATATGGGTCGCACTCTCTTACACACTGCTCACATGCCTTATAATCTATGGGTCGAAGCATTTTGTACAACAGTTTCTTTGATTAATCGACTTCCAACCCCTATCCTTCAAGGGACTTCCCCCTATAAGTTATTATTTGGTGTTTCCCCGGATTACACATTCCTTTGTGTTTTTCGATGTATTTGTTACCCATATCTTGGAGATTATGTAACTAACAAATTACAACCTCGTTCTCTTTAGTGTGTTTTTATTGGCTACAGTGATCGCCATTATGGTTACCGTTGCCTCCATCCTCCTACAAGTCGGCTCTACGTTTCTCGCCATGTCATTTTTCATGAAGACCAACTCTATTATGTTGTTGTTTCTAAGCCTGTTCAGCTCTTAGATCTTGCTGTAGTCCCCATGGGCTTTCTTCCTAGTCCACCAGCTCGATCCATTACTGCTGACAATTCCTAAAAATTAGCCTGGTCCACCTCTGGGTCAACTTCCTCTCCATCTTTTCCCGTTGACCCTAGCTCTCCACAACTAGCCCCTATAAATTCTCCACAATCGGCCGTATCATCCTCATCTTCAGACCTACGTGCTCCAACACCACCAGACTTATCTGTCTCTTCTTCAACACCTTGGTCTTTGTCTTCCCTTGTTCCTTTTAATGACCCTGCCATCGAACCTCCACCACCAAGTGGCTGTCTCAGTCCGGTGCACACTCGGTCTAAATTTGGAATTGTCAAGCCCAATCCCAAATATCATGTCAATTTTTCTACTTAGTACCCCGTTCCCCATGCTTTTTCTGCTTTGGTCAACACAAACATTGAACCCACATGTTACACCCAAGCCTCTTGCCATCCCGAATGGAAACAGGCCATGCTAGATGAGTATCATGCCCTTCTTCAGCAGGGCACCTGGTCCTTGGTGTCGTGATCTCCTTCGCTCAATACGGTTGGTTGTAAATGGGTCTTTCGAATAAAGGGGCACTCTGATGGAACAATTAAACGATATAAAGCACGTCTTATTGCCAAAGGCTTCCATTAACAATCTGGTGTTGACTATTTTGATACTTTTAGTCTTGTGGTTAAGCCCATAACCATTCGCATTGTTCTCTGTCTGGCTATTTGTTTTGGATGGCCTCTTCGGCAACTCGATGTCAAAAATGCATTCTTACACGACTCACTATCTGAAGATGTATATATGCAGCAACCATCTGGCTTTGCTGACCCTCACCGGCCCAATCATGTGTGTAAACTTCATAAGGCCATTTATGGCCTTAAGTAGGCTTCTCGGGCATGGTTTCAGCATTTTAGTTCTTTCTTTCTTTGTGTTGGCTTTACTCAAAGTAAGGCTGACAAATCTATGTTTGTTTATCATGATCACTCTTCTGTTATGATCTTATTGCTATATGTCGATGACATCATTCCCACTGGCAGTAATTCTTCTCATCTTCTTGCCTTTCTCCGCACATTGGGTGCTGAGTTTGACATAAAAGATTTGGGGCGTTTGCATTATTTTCTTGGTGTGGTGGTCCATTATCACCTTACTTCCATCCATCTTACTCAAAACAAGTACACCGTTGATCTTCTTAAAGTCAACAATCTCTTAGACTGCAAACCTGTTTCTATACCCATAACTTCTAAAGGTACCCTTTCTCGAACCCATGGTACTGTCCTTGCGGATCCTACCCCTTATCAACAGATGGTTGGTGCCTTACAAATATCTCACCACGACTCATCCTGATATCTCCTATGTTGTTCAACATGTCTCTCAATTTATGGGATCACTTAGTGATGTTCATTTTGAAGCTGTCAAACGAATTTTACGTTATCTAAAAGGCACCCTTGGAGTTGGCCTTCCTATTTGCAGGTCTCCTGACTGTTCCTTCTTAGTAGCCTATTCTGATGCAGATTGAGCTGGATGTCCTGACACTTGCAGGTCCACAACTAGGTATTGTATATTCTTGAGACCCAACCTCATTTCTTGGAGTGCCAAGAAGCAGCCCACCGTTTCTCGTTCCAGTGCCGAAGCAAAATATCACGCCCTTACCTATGCCTGTGTCGATACTCTGTGGATTTAAGGTCTCTTAACTGAGCTTCGTTGTCCGCTTGCTGGTCCGGTTTTACTTAACTGTGACAACCTGTCTACCACATACTTAGCTGCTAATCCTATCTTTCATGCTCATACAAAACACATTGCTATTGATTATCATTTTGTTTGTGAACGGGTCACCTCTGGCAGTCACAAAGTTCAGTTCATGCCTTCTCAACTTCAGCTTGCAGATGTCTTCACAAAAGGGTTACCAGTTGACCGTTTTGAACGTCTTGTTTCCAAACTCGTCATCTATCCGGTGTCCAGTTTGCGGGGGAATGTTAGGCAGTTATCCTAATTATGATTAGTAACGGATGGTTTAAAGCCAATGAATGCCAACATATAATGCTTGCAACTGTTACGCTATTATTAGATTGTTGTTACTGATCAGTTTATGTTTATATTTCTTATGTATAAAGAGATTATAAGATCAGTTTTGATAAATAAGAAAACTTTGTTTCTTCACTTATTTCAAATCGTTAAATTGTTTTTTATATTTGTTCCGATTGCTTTTGATTTTTATTAAATAAGAAAAATATATTTCTTTGTAGAAAAAAAAAGAAAACAAAATGAGGAATTATACTATCAAATCATTTTGTTTTATTAGAATTTAAATTATCACTCTTCTTATAAAAAAAAATTTTCTTATAATTAAATAAAATTTTTTGAAGGGCTCTTTATGTTATGAGATCATATACCTTAATTTATATCTATCTATTAGCTTCCTAGCTTAGGTTTTAGTTAGCATTAACAATTCTTTATAACATTTATTGATGCATATAATTCTTGATTAATTTCATTAAATGAATGTATAAAATTTTTGGTTCATAGTTAAATAAAACTTATGCTGAAAAGCACGTTAACATCACATGCACATTCTATTTTTGCATTAATTTTTTTTATTCGACCCGCCCGCAATAGAGCATGAGTCAATTGACTAGTTGATATTATATGTAATTTAAAATTATAATTATGTTACTAAAAATTGTTAATCCATACTGATTAGCTTACATATACATGAATGATTCAATATGTATTTTATTTTTGAGAAAGTGTGTACATTATATTGTATTATAAATTCATTATTTTTTCAAAAACTGGCATCATTCATATAAACAATATAATGCTCACTATGTTATACTTATAAACATGAGGTTTATGAAAACAGTAAGGAAGGAGGGAACAATGTAGGGATAATACAATGAACATAATTGCATAACATAGTTTTTGAAATATTATTTTTTTGTACATGAACATTTAGGTGAATGTGAAAGACATAACACACAATGGAATCACTGCTCAATTTAATTGAATGGTTAAAAATAAAAAAGCATACACTAATCCTACAGATTTAGCTAAAGGAGAAGTTAACATAAAAACAAAAACCCATCATCCTAAAAATATCTCACAACGAGTTACTGTAGCTTATAATCTAGGAATTCATTTTTAACAAATCCAATCAATCCATTTTACTCTAATTCTATTTGTGTGTTGGATGTGTTTAAGTAAATATAGCTATCCAAAATTTAGATACGTAACTTTAGAATGGGGGTAATAACACTCTTTTCTCCATTAATTTGATAATGAATCTTTGGAATCCATGGAGGACTGCAATTAGGGTTTTGGACTATTTTCACTTATTTGGATAAAACTAACCAATTTTTGGATCTTATCTAGTCTTCAACGAACCCAACCCAAAAATATTGAATTAAATCCTGGACATGTAAGCAAAGTATATTAATTTGTGGCCCAATGGTGGATGATTTCAACCGATCTATAAAACAAATGTTGTAGCTAGTTGAGTCCAAGCTCCAAAAAGTCACTACAAGATTTAACAGTTTTACCGATGGAATTTTCCGTCAGCGTAAGACACATATTCCATCGATAATTAATTTACCGACAAAATCACCGACGGAAAATGCTCCGTCGATGAAGCTTTCATCGGTAATTTTTTGTCCGTCGGTAAATTCGTCGGAAATAAAAAAATAAAATTACCCGCTTCATTTTGTCGGTATATCCCTCGGTAATAATATTTTTTTTTATTACCGACGGATTTACCGACGGAATTACCGATGGAAATTCCATTGGTAATTTCGTCGGTAATTATTTAAAAACATTTAAAAAAATCATTTTATAAAATTATAAAATAATTAAATTAACATAAATCAACACTGTATAATATATACTCAAAATGCTTGAAAAAACAATATGAAAATCAACTCAAACAAATTTGCAACAAATAAATAAAACGAAAAAATAAATCCAATTAAAAAAATTCATATGAAAAAAATGAAGTTGCAATTGCTAAAAATTTAAAAATTCTATAAATAAATCAACTAAAAATTAATCTCATATGAAAAAACAAATCTCACAACAACATTTATACAATTATTAAGAACAAAAACAATTAAAAATAAAATAAAAAACAAATATAGTGAAAAAAATCATGAAAAAGGAAGAAAAATATTACCTTAATGTAGTTGCAAGTGAAGCTAAGGAGAGAAATGTTTTTTCATAAAGCATATTAATTAAAAAAAACTAAGGATAAAAGAAGAAAGAAGAAGAAGACATACCCGAGCATGGAGGAAAAGAGAAGGAGATGAAGAGAGAAAAGAAGAGAAAGAAATAGATATTGATGTTTTTTATATATAGTGAAAAAGAAAAAGAAGAAGAAGAAGAAGAAGAAGAAGAAGAAGAAGAAGTAGTAGTAGAAGAAGAAGAAATAAGTCTGTCTCTTGTGAAATAAAGGGATTCAGGCTTTTTATTGGGGCACGTTAGCGATGGATTTACCGACGGATAATTGAATATTAATATTTTTTAATTATTCCGTCGGTAATATTTAATTTAAATTTTCAACTTCGTTAAAAGTTTTCAGAAACTGCCAATAATTACCGATGATTTTTCAGTCCGTCGGTGATTTCGTTTGTAATATTTAAATGAAAATTTTAAATCAATTGAATTTTTTTAGAAAACCGCCAAATAACACCGACGACTTTTCAATCTGTCGGTGATTTTGTCCGTAAAGAACAACAATTAACAATGCAATTGGAAAGTGAACAGTTGTGGAGCTCTCTGGAAAATACCGACAAACAAAATCCGTCAGTGATTCCCTTTGTAATTTCATTGGTAAATCCTGACATGTCATTATTTTTTTTTGCTTTGTTTTATTTTTTTTTCCGACTGTAATTCCCTCAGTATATACCGAGGGAATATTTCCGTCGGTAAAATCCCTCAAAAATTTACTGACGAAAATATTCCATCGGTATTTCCGTTTGTATTTATCGATTTTCTGGTAGTGAGTGTCCTTAGGCCTTAAGCTCAAGGATAATCATCCTACTTCATAATTTGCATAAAAATTACCTCAAACATTATTACAAAAATAATAAATCTGTCAATCATCAAGATCTTATGGTCCGAAACATTCTACAAGTTTAACTAAAGTCCTAAAACATCTCTGATATGGGCAAAGCATATATGTAAATCCCAGAAAAAATAAAGGTTGCTTAAATTTCAAACTAACTACATGGAAAATAAAAGTGAATAAAATCATGTATAGGGTTGACATGATATTATTGTTTAATCCTGGATATGGGGATGTTACAATATACCACGCGCGCACACACACACTTGAATAAATGATCTTGAAAGACCTATGACCATGAAACCGTACACAAAATCCAAACTCAAGAGTTAATAAATGGTCAAAGAAATATGTAAATGACACCGATCAAAATTCAAATATACTAGTAATAAAATCAAATTATTTTTTTTAAAAAAAGTTTAAGCACACAAAAACAAGAAACAAAATGAACAAGTTCAAGATTCTTAGTTATTTATCATAAATAAACATGATTGCGTTTTAAAGTTCAGAATAGAACTGATAATATTTTATTATGACATTGACGACCCTAGAACACCCTAGACTCTTAACCACATAATAAGATAAAATAAAATATATAGATATATTCAAGCTTGACATCAGAGTTGTCACACTCGGACATCGCGGCGACTGATTAAAAAAATAATCTTGGAAAAAGAACAAATATCTCACATCTTGTTCTTTTAGAGGAAAAGATCTTGTTTAAGGAATCGCCACCTAGTATTATGGTTACTAGGAACCCTAATTGGTCAACAGAAATTCTATGATTCCGAACTGGTTATGCGAAAGGAAAGATGCTATCACCTCTTAAGTGTCATGCCTGAGGCAGACTGCATTGCTGGTTTTGTCTAAAATTGCTAAGAGTTTTTTTTTTTTTGTTCTTCCTATCATGTTCCTGACTTCAGCATTAGTGAACAATACCTATAAATATTTCAAACTCTGGCATTGATAAATATCACACAAACCCAAAATAAATATGATATTCCTGACTCTGGCGCTTGTGAATAAGTTCACAGATTTTTGAATTTTTAATGAAGAAGAAACAAGTTTTTTATGCCTTTTTCTTTTTGTTTACCTTTTTTTTTATTTACTCATTTTAGATAAGAATAAAAAAGCATTGCATAACAAATTTATATTTAACAATAATGGTCCACAAATTGAGCTATAAAAAAAAACAAAACACAGGGAAAAATAAAACAAAGCGTGAGGAGCCTACAAATAACTCAACAAAGATCCCCAAAATTTTTTGATACAAAAAAGGAGCTCATTTAACCAGATATCAAAACAAAAGGGGAATAAAATATATGGGAAAGACACAAGGATATGTTTTGCCTAACACACCCTTAGTCAAAAGTAGCTTGGGCCGGATGGGCTGAGACCCAGACCAGACCCGCTCTCTCCTTTTTTACTAGGTTGGATCTAGCCCAGCCTGGTCACTGGCCCAATCCAATTACCCAACTGGGCAGCAGACACGCGTAAATTAACTCACTCGTGCACTGCACACTGCGAATGTAATTATAATTACCTTCGCATTGTTTTCAGAAATTTGAAAATGCAAAACAGGGCAGGAGAAAGAAGACTTTTAAGATGTGTTTGGGATTGTGGTAGCGATGATGGTTCAAAGTATTTTTTTTCTTAGAAATGCATTAAAATAAAGTGTTTTCATTGTTTAAAAATTATTTTTGACATCAGCACATCAAAACGATTCGAAAATATATATAAAAAAATTTAAGCAAACTTTTTTCAATCATTGGGTGGTCTGATCAACCGTTTTTCCCTTTTTTTTCTTTTTTTGTAGGGAGTTTTCCTCTATTTTCAGAGGAAGAAGATGATGGCCAGAAATGAAAAACGGTGTTGTTTATGGACTGGGTGGCCGCTTTTCAATCTGGTCCTCCAAGTCTCAAAAATTCTTAATCGGCAGAATTGCAGCGCCTTTTTCAAGATGGTCCCTAGACTTTAATCACTTGTAATTTTGACCTTAATTAGCTCATAAATTTAATATTTTTTAATTATACCTTGATTTTATTAATTAAACTTATTCTAAGCTTAATTAAGTCTCCAATCTTATCAATTCTCCAATTAAACTCTCAATATCATTAATTAAATTGAATCAAAGTTTAATTGAAACCCTAGACTTGATAATTTTTTCAATTTCTTCCAAAATTAACTTCCAAAGTCAAAATTACACCATGATTAAACTCTCTAAACTTCCAACTTGTGTTGTCTTGACATGAATTTCAACTTTTTTTCATTTCATTTTCTTTTTATTTATAAAAAATAAAATAAAAATAGAAATAAAAAGTAAAAAGTAAAAAAAAATCAAAATTGAGGTTATGATAGTTGCCCCCTCTTTATTGTATTTACGATGTAAAGATATTGACAAATTTTATTTTCTCTTGGCTTTGCATAATAAATTTATATAAAAAAATAGACACAAAAAAGAACTTTTGTTTCTTCGAGAGTCTAGAAAACTTTGAAAGTAGTATATTGACAGATGATCTTCACTAAGAGATGTTGAAATCGAGAAAATTGTCATTTAAAGGCAATCTAACTTGTCAATGAAAAATCCAAAAACTTGTTTTTAATTTTTGATTTATTTTTTATTTTTTATTTGAAAATACAAAGGTTTTTCATAAATGATCTCATTATAATGGGTAACCTACCCAAATGAAAAATAAAAAGGTGGAAAATACAAAGATTTTTCAAAAGTGATCTCATTATAATGGGTGACCCGCCCAAGAAAAAGATGTAAAGTCTTAAAAGGAAAATATGATAGGGCTCAAAGGCACACTATCCAAGAGATGAGAGCTTAAAGGAGCATTCGAAAAAAGGTAGGGTTAGAAGACGCATTATCTTAGGGATGATGGCTCGAAGGCGCGCTCGAAAGGAGGTGAGGGCTCGAAAGAACATTCGAAAGGAGAGGAGGGTTTGAAGGCGCACTTGAAAGGAGGAGAGGGTTTGAAGGTGCGTTTGAAAGGAGGTAGGGTTAGAAAACACACTACCATAGATGATCAAGGGCTCGAAGGCGCACTCGAAAAGGAGATAAGGGCTCGAAAGCACACTGGAAAGAAGGGAGGGTTAGGAAACGCACTATCTTATAGATGGTAGAGGGCTCAAAGGCGCACTTGAAAGGAGGTACGGTTAGAAAACACATTACCTTAGGGGTGAGGGCTTGAAGGCGCACTCAAAAGTAGGTAGGGTTAAAAAATGCATTATCTTAGAGATGAAAAATAAAAAGGTTGAAAAATACAAAGAATGAGTCTCATTGTAATGGGTAACCTACTTAAGTGAAAAAATACAGAGATTTTTCAGAAGGGGTCTAATTGTAATGGGACCTAGGGGTAAGGGCTTGAAGGCGCACTCAAAAGTAGGTAGGGTTAGAGAACGCATTATCTTAGAGATGGAAAATAAAAAGGTTGAAAAATATAAAGAAAGAGTCTCATTGTAATGGGTGACCTACCTAAGTGGAAAAATACAGAGATTTTTCAGAATTGGTCTAATTGTAATGGGTGACCTACCCAGGTGGAAAAAAGAATGCAAAGAATTTCACAAGTTGATTCCAATTATTCTAGGCGACCTACCCAATGGTATTCAATCAAGTGTAATGATTCTTCTAGTCACTAAGATGCTTGCTTTTTTTTACTGAGATGAACCAACCCGTTTGTGAAAAAAGAATGTGAAGAATTTCACAAGTGGATTCCAGGCGATCTGCCTAATGGTAAAAAATACGAAAATGTTTCAACATTGATCTCATTGTAATGGGTGACCTACCTACTGGTGAAAGGTATGAAGATTTTTTTTAGTGGTCTAATTCTCATGGGTGGCTTGCTTAGGTCATGAATTTCTTAGAAGTGAGAAATTTTCCAAAGCATTTCCAATTTTTGGCCATTTCTAGATGGCTTTCCTTTTAATAGATCCCATCAGGGATTTCTCTTATGAAATTTACAAAAAAAAAACAATTGTTCAATGTTTCAAAGTTTAGATGATACGCATGTATCTTTACCTGATTTGAAATATAAGTCACCCTTTCTTCTCAATCTTCTTGTTGCTTGATTGGTGAGGGCTTGCTATTTATTGTTATTTCTAATTTGGGTCATCTTCGTCATTTGGTTTCTAGCCCACTCGAGTTGGCCCATGTAAGTTTTTTCCAGATTTGTTACACAACTTAGCCTTCATGGTGTCCATCGTGACCCATTTACTTGCTAAAGATTTTATAACTCGTTGAATAATTTAAGAGGATTATTCATTAGTCCCCGTCTCACTGCTAAAAACACTCGGTGTCACTTGTTGAAATGATCAAGTTGCCTTTTGTAAATCATAATGCCTCTTGTCTAGTTTGTAAGAAATGTTCCCTTTTTATGGTTATCCAAAAGGGATATTCTCATTCTAAACACAATGTTGCCCCGTTGTACTGGTCATTGCCTCTAATTGTGCTCTATCAGCGACTTAGACAAATAATGGTTTCGAGTAACCATTCTCTCATTTTCAGTTTGGTGAAGGAATATTTGCCTATAATGAATCTTGAAATCTCGATCTTGCATTTTGAAAAAAAAATGTTTTGATGTGAGTTTAAAAAAAATTGCTTTTGAAATCTTGCAACTTATTGGCTATTTTTTTCTTAGAAAAGATATGATTTGCTCTTGTGTTAGCAATATTGCCATTAGTGAATGTATGTCATGAGGTGACCTGTTTTTATAGGTTTCAAAGTGAAGTGCTTAAGAAAAAGCTCGAGGTTCTGTTTGAGAAATTTTTTTATATATCTTTTTGAACACTCATTTTATCAGTATGAATAATAATAAGTAGCTTGTTCTCGATATCATGACTCTTATGAAAAAGTACTATTTGGGTTTTGAGAGCATTGTTTATTGTTTCAGGTTGCTTGCTTGCTTGATTAAAAAGGACTTCTACATGCATGTAATGTAGGCTGTGGTTTTTTTCCATGAAAGAAAAGGATTTATAAGGCTTAAAGAGTATTTCAGGATTTCAAAGACTAAGGATCACTATCAGCAGTTCGACTCTTTGTATCTTTCATCTTCTCTTTTCCGCTCTTTTTTAATTTGCCTCTTTTTATTGTTTTAGCTAGGGCATGCTCACTTTATCTTGACTATCACTTTTTCTTGTAATTTGGGCATGCCCCTTAGCATTCGAATTTCTTGGGTTTTTTTGCATTTTTTGGCTTTCTCATGGCTTTTTTCTCTTTTTTTATCATTGAAATTTTAACATTGGCCCTAGTGTGTGGTGTGATCCTAGTTAGGATTTTTAATGAGAGAAAAATTATTTAGGCTCAACATGGGACCACAAGGGATATATTTATTTTAGAAAGTGAAAGGAATAACAAAGATGATATTTTCTCATTTCAAGCGTAAGCAGTTAAGATCAATAAACTTTGACCTCGTCTAGTATGATAGTTTGGACTTTTACGAAGAAATGCATTTCATGAGTCTATGAGCAACGAGTTCACTACGTACCATTATTCATACATTTAAAATACCTTGTTCAAGAGTCATTGTGTGAGGGTGATGGTTCATTTTCTATTCATGCACTTTGGTTTAGAATTTAGTCACCTCATTGAAGAAGTTGCTTGATTTATATATCATTCTACAAATGAAATGTAAAAAATGTCATCAAATCATTTTTGAAATCAAAATGCAAGTTCAAATTTCAAAACTCCAATGGGGAAGCAAATTTTGGTGAAAGAAATGAATTGCATATATCATAGTTTTAAAACCCAGCCCGGTATAGTGGGTCAATCCAGGACCCGATTGACTCGGGGTTGGAACCGGGCTGAGTTTATCAAAAAATAAAGGAAGTCAAAAACTCGGCTGACTCGGTGGGTTGACCCAACAAGACCAGGTTAAAAACCCAGTTACAACCCGTTGACTATTTATTTTTTTAACCAAAACGACGTCATTTTGATTTATAAAAAAATTAGGGTTGACCCGGTCAAAATCCATGACCCGAGCCTTGAGCCGGGTCGACCACCAGGCTGGGTTTAAAAACACTGGCATCTATGAGATCACGCGAGACTTCAAAAGTATATTTGTAAGTCCTTAGAGAGAACCTATTCAAGATATTTGTAAATCAAAGGAAAAGACACAATTGATAGACAAACTCATTATTTCATTGAAATTTTAGAAAAGAGGCTCAGCAACAAAGACCTTATGCTAACATCTAGAGCTATGATTACTAGCAAGGTAATACATAAAAGGGCTAAACACTCAGCAATCATTGATTGAAATTTCTGGAATCTTCCAATCATCCCTCTCCTATGAATGTCTCTACAGGGGTACCTTTCCAGTAGTCAGTTGAGGTCACGCATGGACCAGTTTTGGCCTAATAACCATATGGCATCATCTTCAGGACAATTGATCTCTAAGTGTCTTTGTTTTGGTAGTTTTTTTTTCGCCTTTGTAACCACCTTCGATATTGTGAACCTTAGCTTCTTTGTTTTCAGTGAAACTTTTCTCCTCAGTCGAGTTAGCAATCCTTCATAACCGAATGACTTGTTCAATCCTCTCAACTATAGCAACCAAGTAAGAAAAGAGTTGTGCAGAGCTTCCGACCAAGTATTAAAAGTATGGGGTCTTGAAAGTTTTGACAAACAAATTGATGATCTTTTTTTTTCAATAAAGAAGGATTAATATGTACGACTGTCTCATGTCACCTTTAGGTGTATTCTCTTATAGATTCCTTGTTGTCTTTTTCCATAGCTTGCAAGTTTCACCTATTAGGGCCCACATCTATATTGTACTTATACTGCCTAATGAAGGCATCAACTAAGTCCTTCCATTTTTTTACCTTAGTCTTGCCCAGCCACATATACCAAGTAAGGGCAGCGTCGCTCGAACTGTCTTGAAAGAAGTGAATGAACAGTTTCTTGTCATAGACCTCTTCTACTATTTTATTGCAGTATGCCTTCAAATGAGTTACAAGGCATTGAGTTCCTGTATATTTGATGAATTTAAGCACTCTAAATTTTTTAGGAATAATCATGTTGGGTACCAAACACATCTCAGCGGCCTTTATATGGTTGTGTATGCTAGCTCCCTCGAATGCCCTCATCCTTTGCTCTAGGACAACCAATTTATCCAGGCCATCTTCTTTTACCATCTTATTCTTTTGAGATTTCTTCATTGTAAGGTCAATAGTAGATGACATTTTTATAGGATATGCTGGTTGAGAAAATTGAGAATACATAGCCTGTTAAGATTCAAATGACACCTCATTTGCCCCTAGATTTTGTTGATTTGCGAGCGAAGGTTCAGGTTGAGCTGTAAATTTTGCTTCTCCAAATTTAGATCCCAAGGCCTGTTCGAGTAGACTAGTAAGCCTCGCGACTTCTTCTCTAAGACTTTTCAACTCTTTTGGTGTTGGGCTCCCAACTAGGCGCTTTCTTCGTTATCCATTTGTCTTTCCTGCAGTCGAGTGTTATGGTCCATTTCAATGAGGAACCTATATTTCAACCCGCTAAATGAAAATTATGCAATCATGCGCAAATGATGATGCTATCAACAAGGAAAATGCAGATTCAATATGAACTCGCCCTTCACGAGGTGGAAATGGTCGTTTATTCATGGATTTTAAGGATATGATGTTGTTATCATGCTAATAAGGGCCAGTCTCGCTTAAAGTTTGAGCTTTTAATACACCTTTCAGCTTTCAAATCAAAGTGGTCTTCTTTTGTCAACTATAACAACTTAGATTCTTGTATCCTATGTGACGACCATTTGCCATCCAATGGTCATGGAAATCAAGATGTCGCATGTTGGGCTAGCCAAAGTGAGATTACACAGGGTACAATCTAGTAGGTCAGTTCTAGTCGTTAAGTGCATCACGAGGGTAGGTTACTATCTAGTCTCAAATGGTCTTTTGCATGCTCAATGATCATCCTCGAAAGGTCGATATGAGGCTTACAAGTAGTTTGAAGATATAAGCTCTAAGTAATATTAGATCGACGTATTGACCACTATCGAGTAAACAATCAAGCGACAGTTGGATGGTTTCACGAGTCTGACCCAGGGTAAAACCATTGGGGTACCGTTACTCCCCCACCTATCTTAAATTTTAACATGTATACTCTTGAAGTGATGCATGACAATAAGAATGTGTGGTAAAGTGGTAAAAAGCGATAACCATATAAACACAACATATCATACATTATACTAATTGACAAATAAAAGGCAAAGCTTAGTCCTAGAAGTCTTCAGTAGAGTTGTCATTCTGTCATACTAGGACATCGCGATGACCAATTAAAAATTTCTCATGGAAAGAGAACAAATATCTAGCATCTTATTCTTTGGGGGAAAGGTCTAATTCAAGGAGTCGTCACCTAGTATTATGGTCACTAGGAACCCTAACTGGTCAATAAAGATTCTATGGTCCTGGACTGGTTATGCGAAATGGAAAGATGCTATCACCCCTTAAACATCCTACCTGAGACAGACTGCATTATTGGTTTTCCCTAAAATTGGTAAGAGTTTATTCTTCTTTTTTTTGTTCTTCCTATCATGTTCCTAACTCTAGTATCGGTGAACAATACCTACGAATATTTCCAACTCTAGTGTTGGTAAATATTACACAAACCTAAAAAAATATGATATTCTTGACTCTAGCTCTAGTGAATAAGTTTATAAAATTTTAAATTTTTAATGAAGAAGAACCAATTTTTCTATGCCTTTTTCTTTTTGTTTACCTTTTTTATTATTTACTCTTTTTAGACAAGAATAAAAAAGCATTGCACAAAAGATTTGCATTTAACAGCAATGATCCACAGATTGAACATATAGTAGAAAAAAAAACACAGTGAACAAATAAAACAAAGCGTGAGAGGCCCACAAATAACTCAACAAAGATCCTCAAATTTTTCTGGAATTTTTTGATATAAAAAAGGGGTTTAATTGGCTAGATATCAAAACAAAAATGAAATAAAATATATAGAAAAGACACAAGGGTGTGTTTTGCCAAGCACACCCTTGACCAAAAGTAGCTTAGGCCGGATGGGGTAAGTCCTAGACCCGGCCTAGTCTCTCTTGTTTTACCTGGCTAGATCTAGCCCGGTTGTACGGGCTGGGCCGACCCAACTTGGTCACTGGCCCAAGCCAATGACCCGACTAGGTAGCAGGCATGCGTGAACTAGCTCACACGTGCACTACATTTGTGAAGGTAATTATAATTACCTTCACACTATTTTGAGAAGTTTGAAAATGTAAAACAAGGAAGGAGAAAGAAGACTTACCTGGGCGTGTTGCTGAAGACAAAAACGCGAGGTGACGGTCCTTTGGTCGATCAGTGGTTCCCCCTTTCTGTTTCTATTCTTCCTTCGTTTTTCTTCTTTCCCTTTCTCTCTAGTCTCTCTCTCTTTGTCTGTGGGGTTTTTTTTGTTGTTATCTTTTTTTCTTTCCTCCCCCCTTCTTTTTTTTCTCCCCTTGGCGATGGCTGCCTTATTGGGTATTTATAGGGATTCAATGGCAGACTTCTAGCATGCCTCTTCCTTTATAGGAAGAGGATAAAGTTTGCTGGGACTTGGTGTTTGACAAGTTCTCGGATTCTTGGAGTCCTGCCATTGCAGGGGTCTTTGGTGGTGGTTTCTTCCTCATCTCTATGACCTGCCAATGGTGGGAACGGTCTCGGAAAGTGGTGATGGCGGTTATGGAGATCAATCATCGGGTGGTTTGATCGACTGTTTTTCCAATTGTTTTCTTTTTATACAGGGAGTACGATGGCCAGAAATGAAAAACGATGTTGTTTATGGACTGGGCGACCGTTTTTAAATCTAGCCCTCCAAGTCTCAACAATTCTTAATCGGGCCCATGGGCAAAATTGCAGCGCCTTTTACAAGATGGTCTCTGGACTTTAATCACTTGTACTTTTGACCTGAATTAGCTTAGAAATTTAATATTTCTTCAATTATGCCCCTGATTTCATTAATTAAACTTATTCTAAGCTTAATTAAGTCCTTAATCTTATCAATTCTTCAATTAAACTCTCGATATCATTAATTAAATCAAATTAAAGTTTAATCAAAACCCCAAACTTGTTAATGTTTTCAATTTCTTCCAAAATTAACTTCTAAAGTTAAAATTCCATCATGATTAAACCCTCCAAACTTCCAACTTATGTTGTCTTGACCTGAATTTTAATTATTATTTTCATTTCATTTTCTTTTTATTTATTAAAAATATAAATAGAAATAGAAATAAAAAGAAAAAAGCAAAAAAAATTAAAATTTAGGTTATGACAAGTCAAAAAGTTAAAATTCAACTAGCATGCAACATATAAAAGTTATAATTATCAAAGTGCTGTCATTATACAATTTGTAGTCTAGGCAATCAATTTATGCTTATCTTGGCACTTTGAGCCTGATAGAATTATTTTAAAACATGACTTTATGTAATACAAGAAAAAAAAAATATCATTGGCCTTCGTTCCTTAGGGGCTTTTATCAAAACATTATGTAATAGGTAAATAAAACAAACATTTAATCAAAAGAAACAATTAGCGATATAATGCAACAATGTAATGCATATATATTTTTAAAATATGAAAACGCGAACAAATAACAAACCGAAGCAAATAAACTTATTGAAACGAGTTTAGTAGCTTGAATGGAAGAGTACAATTCATAGGCATACAAAGATGTTGTATATAATGATTAAGAAAAATAAACTTGAATTGAATAGGGAAAGAAACAAAAAGAAAGCATAATAGACATAAAATAATGATAGAAATGGAGGGGAGACTTTCTAAGAAATGATAAAATTAAATAGAAAAATGCTTATCTTGGATGGTAAGCATGACAAACAAGCACAATTAAAACAAAATCATTTTAAAATGCAAAGAAAGGTGAACAAACGTGGCTAGCTTAAAAATTTAGTAAAAAGCTTAAAGGTGTGTTATGTTTTTTTTTTTCATTTTGACCCCACTTTTTTTTCTTTGGTTTTTGTTTTTTTTATTTAGTCGTTATATGATATGTATATGAAGATTTAGAGTTGATAATTTATTTTAATTTGCTTTTTATATAATTATCACAGTATCAAAAAATATCGTAGCATCGGGTTGGTATCAAATAAATATTTCAGCACTGCGATAAGAACTATTTTAAAAAAATTAGATAAATAAAAAATAATTTTAAAAAAACTAGGTTATTAATCTTTGTGGTGTCAATGACTTAATTTACGAGTTTGGCAAGGTAACCTTAGTTACCCCGGTTTGCGAGTTTAGAGGAGTATTTTTTTTTTCTAATTGAATTCGATTATCTGATTATCTATTTTTATTTTTATCATATAGTTAAAAAAATAATTTTGAAAAAAAAAACATGTTATTAAATTTTAGAAAGTCCATTGACCTGTTGATAAGTATGATGAGTTTAACTTTTTTTAAAAAATTCATTTTTTTATTTCATCCTTCGATATTAGACTAGTTGAGAATTGAATTTCATAATTTGTTTTGTTTTGCTTTCTATGAGGTTATCATAGTCTTAAAAAAAAGTTTTTGTATTAGTTTGACGCTCGATTTTGCAATCATCTATTTTTGTTATCATTTAGTTAAATAAACAATAGTTTATATATAAAAAAAACAAGTTATTAATCTCAATGGAGTTTATTACCTGATTTGAGGGTTTGACGTGTTGACCTAGGTTATCAAATTCACGAGTTTAACGGGTTTACCCATCAAACCTGATATGTGTTTTTCTAGTTTCTAATCCTTTGCTTTTTCTAATTTTTTTCTAATATTTGAGAAAAAGAATTCATGATTATTTTTTTTCTACTTTCTATAGATAGGGTTATCACGATCTCAAATAAATATCTTTTTTATGGTTGATGCTCGATCTTGAAAGTATCTAATGTTATCATAAAATTAAATAAAAATAATTTACAAAAACAACAAAGCTATTAAACCCATTGAAGTCAATGACCCAGGTTGCAGGGTGACTGGGGTCGATCCAATCTGATATCGTCTCAATATAAAAAACAATTATGTCATGTTCTTACCAGCCATTCAAGTTGTCTTTAAACTCATTAAATTGAATAATTTATTTTGGACCAGCTCCTTTATGGTTTAATTTGAAACTCGAGTTAGACAAAGAGTTGAGTTGACATATTTCAAGATCAAACCACTTGATTGGATTTAATGATACTGTAAAAAAATTATCTCCATACTCTTAACATTTTTTGTAAGTTTAAAAACAGAGCAGTTCAATCCTCATCGGAGCATAGACAAATCTACTAGTATATACTTGAAGCATGACTTATCTTAATAACATTGATGATATAATTTTTTTTTTAAATAATATCTTTGATACTAAAATGTATTAAAAACCATGTAGGAAAAAAAAACCCTTTTAACCATGAATGATTACTTAGAACAAGATTTTTTATGCTACAATAAAGTAAATATTGTTTTTAAGTAAACTAGATATTGTAGTAATTAGAATTAAATAACAAAAGCAAAATTTCAACATTAAAAATCATTTTGATGCTAATAGCAATTTTTTGAAATGACAAAGCTCAAAAGTGGTTCGAAGAATACAATGAACATAAATAAAATAAAAATCACAAACACAACCAATAAACATACATATAATAATCCTAAAATAGCAACGGCAACACATAACATACCAAAAAAGTTAAAAAATTATGGTGAGATCAAACAAGTATGCCTTAAATAATCCAAATATCAATTTATCATGTCCTTTACACTCATCATGAATATTGAGAATCACCTTATCATCATTTAAGAGTCACTGATAGTATCAACATGTCAAATATATTTAAATGATTGTAAACATATATTATACAATAACATTAAAATAATATGGTATTTTACTATGTATTATTGTGAATGACACTATTCATTGAACATTGCCTTAATTTTTGACCATTGAACTTTACTCTCTTTCAATTTTATCCTTTCATATGATGTTGAAAATATTTTATGTGGTAAGATTTTATTTTCTTTGCATATTTTAAGAAATTTAAGGTTTTCGATAGAATTTCAATTTGAATTGGAGACCAATTTAATGAAATAAGATTAAATAATGGGCTTTTTCATTTTTTTTTCATAAAAAACTTCATTTTCATCCACAAAGTCTTGATTCATGTATATTTTAATCCTTTTAGTTTTATTCTTTTTATTTAGATTCTAAACTCTATTTGTAACAACCCTAACTTTTAAAATAAAGTTTACTAGGATAATAAAAAGAAAGTTCTATAATTTTTTAATATATATAAGTGGTACCAAGATATCACCAATACCATTTAATTTCTCATTAATAATATATTAAATACATAGTCCAACATCCTGGACGTAAGCCGTCATCATTTAACCATTACTTTTCCACACCTTTTTTTTTAAATAAAATCTAAGAAAAGTACATGCAATCTAATTAAAGAAAAAAAAATAATTAATTACTTATAACAATTGGGTTCATGCATCATATAACTTTAGATAATAAATATAAATCTATTACATAAAAAAATAAAGTATTGCATAAATTTATACATACGAATCATAATTAATGTTAAATACAATCCGAAAAGGAATGTCTTCGTTGTCTTATTAAACTAAGTAAATATATAAAAGAGACATCAATTCATCAAGTATAAGATACGATGGTGAGATAAACTTGAACATTAATGTATAAAAATAACATAAAAATTAATTAAAAAATTTAAGAAATTATACAACACACTATCAATTTCTTTTTAATAGCCTGTTATCTAAGGTTCTAATTTCATCAACCAAATTTTTATAATTGCCAATTTAACAGGGCACTAGTCCCAAACCAAGTAACTGGTTCTACCAATCACCCATTTCTAGGGCATCAGTTCTAGCACTAGGAAGCTAGTCCAATCAATAGCCCTTTCACAAGGTTCATCAGTCCCAAACTAGGGAGCTAATTCAACCAATAGCCCATTCACGGGGCACCGGTCTCGAACCAAGGGGCTAATTCAACCAATTTTCATATAATAAACATGTATAATAAAACTTTTGATGTTCATATTAAAATAACCTCAATAAATAATTTATAAGAGACTTTAAAATAATTGTCTAAGGTAACAAACATTTATTTGAAGTTTGTGCTTTATTGGTCGTCCCTTGCTACTTTTGGTGCTTATGATTTCACTTGTATCAACATAAACACTTTATTAATTTCAAGCTTTATGCATACACACACACACTTTCTATTTTCATTCCCTTAATAATTCAACATTTTCAATTAAGAACAACAAATAAGAGCTAACAATTTACAAATTTCAAGTGATTTAACATAATTGACTCATAACACTATGTAATATCTTAATTATAATTAGAAAGTTGGTTTTATGTGTAGTTTCTTTATTTAGAAATCCAAAACATAAGTTTACAACTTTTATGAAGATGACAAAACCCACTTTTACCATCTATTTGTCTAAATTCACAAATTACAATAGCACAAAAAATTATCTTGCTGATTTCATTTTAAACCCTTCTTCGGTTTTTATCCCATATAATATCACTCCAAATTAAGCAAGGTCAGTTGCATTAAAAAGGTAACATCCTTGTCTATAATGCTTATGATTGAAGTTATCTCAAATCCTATCATCTTAGGTTTTTAATCTTAGTGGAGAAACTGAGAGACAAGCTGTCTAATTTTTTATTTCTAAGTTTAACAAGTATCTATTTATTTCTCATGCATGTTTTCATCATTTTTAGCAACCATAATATATAATACCTTCATATATCATCATTTAACATAATCTTAAACCTATTAACCTCATGAAATCCATTCTTTAAAATGAAAACTCTCTCTACTAACCCATTTTTTTTCATAACCTATATCAAATATCATCATGCCATAATCAAAACACAATTTCATATTCAACTTCATAAACTATAAACCTCTACCAAATACTCTAGCAACTCCACCATTAAAAAAAAAAACAATATAAAACAAGTTAGAACAACTTATTATGAGAATTTATTATCTTCTAAAAACAAGAAATTAAAGTTGAAATCCAAAGATGAATCAAGTTTCTTCCACCCTCCTTTTCTTTTCTTATGTTGCCCTTATCAAGGTTGAACCCCTTGGAATTCTTTAATTTTTCCTGTGTAAATCTTCCCCTAACATGTTTTGAATCCTAATCTAACTTTCTTTGGTGTTTTTAGTGTGATTTTTATATAAGTGTTTTAACTCACTCTCTCCTCCCTCTTTTCTCCTCTTAGGGCTAGCCAAATCTAGGAATTTCTTGAGAATTCTTCTCTATTTATAGCTATAATTTTCTTTATTTTCATATTGCCCCCTTTATATTTTTTTATTTGCACATTATGCCCTCATGTTTTCTTAATTTATATATTAACCCCTCATATTTTCTTCTATTTTTACATTGACCCCACCATATCTTTTATTTATATATTGGCCTCATATTTCTCTTATTTATACATTCGTCCCATAAACTCTTTTTATTTTATTTCATCCCTTTCATTAAAACTCTTATTTGACTTAATTAATTTATTCAATATAACCCTTCTACTCATAAATTACATTTGTAATATTTAGCAACTCCAAAACTTTTCATCCAAGACTATACATTAAATTTCGAGCAAAAAGTCTATTTCATTTTGATAAAAAAAAAATTCTCTAAACTTATTTACCACTTTAATTTTTCTATCTCTTCTTTTCATTTAACTATTTCAATTTCATTATAAGGTTTTTATCCGAGGGTTTATACTATTTGTTTTAATTTTCAGTCCTTGAGTTTTGAGAAAGGAGAAAAAAGTCGTTATATAATAAAGGGAGAAAAGAAAAGGTGATCGGTTGGCCACTTTCCAATCATATATTAAGTCGATCTTGGAATCAAGAGGTTTATATTGGTGAGAGAAGTGTTATTGAGATGTTTTTACAATTACATCTTGCCAGAAAACGTAAATTAGAGATTGAGAATTTTTTTTATTCGATTTGATTGTGTTTTTTTTTTTACTAATTGAAAGGTGTTTTGAGGTTGCAAATGAATTTAATGAGGTGCTTGGGATGTTTGAGAATTGAAAGGTAGCCTTTCTTTTTGAATTAGAAAGTGATACATTCATAATGATTATAGCAAACCATTTGAATATGTTTGGTTTAGATTTCTATTTTAACCCCTTATATTTTCTTCTATTTTTACATTGACCCCACCATATCTTTTATTTATATATTGGCCTCATATTTCTCTTATTTATACATTCATCCCATAAAATCTTTTTATTTTATTTCATCCCTTTCATTAAAACTCTTATTTGACTTAATTAATTTATTCAATATAACCCTTCTACTCATAAATTACATTTGTAATATTTAGTAACTCCAAAACTTTTCATCCAAGACTATACATTAAATTTCAAGAAAAAAGTCTATTTCATTTTGATAAAAAAAATAATTTCTCTAAACTTATTTACCACTTTAATTTTTCTATCTCTTCTTTTCATTTAACTATTTCAATTTCAATATAAGGTTTTTATTTGAGGGTTTATACTATTTGTTTTAATTTTCAGTCCTTGAGTTTTGAGAAAGGAGAAAAAAGTTGTTATAAAATGAGGGGAGGGGAGAAAAAGTGATCGGTTTGCCATTTTCCAATCATATATTAAGTCGATCTTGGTATCAAGAGGTTTATATTGGTGAGAGCAGTGTCATTGAGATGTTTTGAAAATTTTATCTTGCAGGAAAAAGTAGATTAGAGATTGAGAATTTTTTTATTCGATTTAATTTTGTATTTTTTTTTACTAATTGAAAGGTGTTTTGAGGTTGCAAATAGATTTAATGGGTTGCTTGGGGTGTTCGAGAATTGAAAGGTAGCCTCTCGTTTTGAATTAAAAAGTGATACATTTATAATGAATTTTTATAGCAAACCATCAGCTTCTTTTTTGATCTTATGTGATAAATTCATTTAATAAGGGACCAATATTTTGATTCTTTCAAATGCATGATTAGTACTTAAAAGTTGATTTTTATCAAGGTTTTATATCATCATATTGCACTTTAAGTATCATTAAATTCCATAACTTAAGCATGTTTTATAATAACAAGTTTGATAACATAAGATAGTTTTAATTTATATAAATGCTCATTTTGAATGCAGACATATCTCACAATTTAAAGGATTGATTGATGTATTTAACTATTGAAAGTGAAAAGACAAAGAGATGGCAAAGCTTAAAGAAGAGATGCTGATTCAATTCAAACTTGAACATCATTCGGTTATTGGATCATAACTAGAGCTGTAGAGCATGGATTTAGATCTGGTTTATATGGATGAAAAGCTAAGACACAGGCCTAAAACTTTCATGAAGAGTCTAAGATTCAAAATTGTCGTTTTCAAGTTCAAATTGTAGCAACAAAAGAGAAGTCAGAATCTGTCCTGCAACCCAGACACTGTTCAGTGTTCAGCCCATATCTCGAGTTTTAGAAGTCTAAATGAGCTCATTCTTATTTTGTTGGAAGGCTGAGACAAATTCCCAGAACTTTCATGAAGATCATCTGTTCCAATTCTGACATTAGCAGTGACGTTTTGTTCAGACAAGAAGATAATGGTTGTCACCAAGTCAAGAGGTGGCCACTCACTCAATAATTAGTCATCAAATCAATAGTTTTGAATTTTAGCCTATAAAAAGAGGCATTTTCCATACATTTAGACATCTTGGTTTTCATATCAAGATCATATTCTTGCTTTCTTTCTTTATATTTTTGTAATGTTTAAGCTTTACTTTCATTAATATCTTGTCTATGCTTTCATCATAACTATGTTCTTTTCTAGTTTATTTATGTTTCTCTTCTTCACAATGTGTAGCTAAGTTTATTATGTTGGTGAAAAGGTTTCACTAATAGGTATAATATAAACTCAACATGGACTTCAATGTTTATATCCAAGAAAGTTTATTATTAACATGTCTTATCTTTTTATCTTACTAATTCTTAATACCTTACTTGTTAAATGATTAATCTAGATTTGCGTTATACAACCCTTGGTACAACAAATACTTGGCACTTTCATAGCCTACTATATGGTATAACTGACACCTGTGATATGAAAGGAATTTGATTTGTTGTTAACATAAGTTAACATCATGAATTCCTGACAATATTTAAAAGTATAGTGTTACTAAAATAAAATAATTAATATGATCATGTTAAAATTTTATAATGAACTATTAAGGATAAATCATCCAATTGGAACTTCTTTTGTGTGTAGTTTTTAGTTGATTAATAAAAAGACTTTATACTATACTTATTTGTAATACTATTAGTGGATCCTCTAACTTTGACAATTGTTTTTATCTTTGATTAATACTCACATCAATATCACATCTTAAAAGTTCTCTTCAACTCCTTTTCATTTGTTGTTTATAATTTTATATAGTTCACCTCCTTGTGATTCGATCCCGGTCTTGCCTAGTTATTTCTTACTTTGACACTCCTACACTTGGGATAAAAAAATAATCTTTTGATCGTATCAATGCACATATGTTAAAAAATGTTTGCATTACGATGCTTATGCATGAATTGAATCGATCCATGACTTCCATCTTTTCGATCCGAAGCAAGATTTCTGATTGTGATGATTATTATAGAGAGATATTTTACCAATTTCTTATCATATTTGAATTCTTAACACATTAGGTAAAGGGAAAGTGAGTCGTGGCTTTTTCATTGCATATAATAAAATAGTTAATACATTTGGACAATCAAACTTTAGACAACCACAAAAAAAACCCCTACACATCACTACTATTAGAGGGCATTACCTCTATTAAGTATATTTCTAATAATTGCTCTCGGTGCTTCATAGCATCATTCCCAACCTAGGTAGCTTGTTGTTGCAATCTCTCAGCTTAATGGACTGCTTGCTCAACTTACCTTGTCATTTGTCTTATCTTGTCATGGAATAAAGTGTTATCAATGATTATAACACCATTACTAGACGGAGGTGTGCTTATTAAGATCCACCCCTCATCAAGAGTTGAAGACTTACCTAAAAAGATGGAAGCAATGGGTTGCCTTTTAATTCCTTGCTGATTACCAACTAGATTCCTAGCTTCTATTCGATCTCTAAATGACCAAGAATCCCTTCCTTCCTCCCTTCCTTCCTTGAAACCTTCTTTCTCTCTTTCTCTCCCCTTTTATTCCAAAAGCCTCAAGATTTTGATCTTCATTTTCTTTTCTTTTCTGTATTTTTCTTTCATTTTTTCTCCTCTCTTTGTATTCTGCCCTTTCTTTCCTTCTTATAGCATTTCAAAGGCCAGAGGTTACCCAAACCACCTTCCCCTTAGTGGTATTCTAAAACTAACATGTAGAGGATTCATCTCTCTCATTCTGTTGGAGATTTTTTTTTCCTCTTTTCTCTCATTTTTCCATGTTTCTAGGTCCCTAACAACATTTGGGAGCTTTTAGAAAGAGTTGGGAAAAAGGGGTTGAAACGGGTCCACAAATTGCTAACTGGGGGTGCCTCTTTCTCAATTTAATTGTGGTAGATAAGAGGTTATTGGGACAAAATAAGCTATGAACATTGTAGATGAGATGTTTTTCTTCAACTAAAACCAAACCAAACTCCATTTGGAGACTTATTGCTCTTTTGCCATTGATTCAAAGTTAGATGAAAAACTATCAAGATTTCTGAATTAGTCAAAGTTGAGGGCTTCCACGTGGTAGGTAGGGTATAAATGTCGAACAAGGGTGGTACCAGGATGAATAGGGGAAACTCCCCTGTTGATCGATGGTGGTTGGAGCCTAGGAGGTGGTCGGTGTTGTCACATTCATTTGTCTAAAAGTGCCTATTCGATTAACCAAAACTGAAGAAGAAGAGAACACAGTATTCTGAATGATGTTGTTTTGGCTAAACCCTATAAATTAGGGTTTTTAAATTTGAGATCTGGTAAACGTCAAACTAGGTCTTTGTTGTTTCAATTTCATTACCTGTGCCACAATTGGTTTTTAAACTTCTTAATTTATGCAATCATGCCCCTGAAAATTTTTAATTACCTCTTTTGATTCGAGCATCTTTTTCAAATTATTTCTTGGTTTCTAATTTGTTCAATTTGATCCATAAATGCTAAAATTTAAAATTCTTTCAAATTAGCCCTTGCTTTGATCAATTTTAGTCCTAGAAGTGACGCACATTTTACAAATTAGTCATTGGCCATGAAATCTTTGATTTTAACCCTCCATCAGCCTTTAAACTTTTAATTTCTTTTAATTGCACCAATTTGGTTTCTTAAAGTTTCAATTGAGTCCTTTTCTTTTAATCTATGTGAATTGACCCGAATTAAGCCTCAAAAACTATTGATGAGCTATGATGGCTTGTGTTCGCTAGGTTTGTGATTAATGGTTGTAAATGGCATAGAAGGGAAGATAAAGGATATTGTGGGTTGTGGCTTAGGTTGAGATGGGTCTTGATTGGGGTCTTCTCATGGTAGAGAGAGAGATTGTCATTTTTGGTGATGAGAGAAAAATGAAAAAGGTTACTAATCTTCAGTTGGTAAAGGTCATAATGTTGATTATGGTGGTTGTGTGTGGTCTTTTGAGAGGGGCCATCATTTTAGTAGGTAATAATAGAAATGGGTAAATGTTGGGAGTTTAGTTCATGAGTGTGCTTGTGTTAATCTCAAGTTTAGGGGTTGTGTGAAGGTGAGCTGGTGGCAATATGGTCATCGTTGATTAGTTATCAATAATGAGGGAAATGATGGGTAGATGGCTTTGAAACAGTCATGAGAGCTGATTTATAGTGGTCCATGGTTGTTGCGGGAGGGTTGCTTACGAGAGAGAGACTGTGAGTTCTCATTTTTGTTTTTGGAGGGTAGAGGTTATTTTTTTTGTTTTCTCAATAGAGAGAGAAGGTGCTTTTTTTTTATTTGTTTGCTTTTGGTGATTTTTAGGAGAGAGAGTGTTTGATGAAAATCTAATTGTATATGGTCCTTTTTTTGTGTGGCTAATGCTTTAAGTAATTTTTTTTTTTTTTTGCATAATCACTTATTTATACTGCTGAAAAATAATCTTTTCATATTTAATCTCTAAAATTTTCCACACTCATCTACTATTTTCTTAATTTCCCTAAAAACTTCTACCACCTTCTAGCTTCTAATTTTTTAAAACTCCCTCTCTCTCTCTCTCTCTCTCTCTCTTAAAAAACAACATTATGCAATTCTTTTTTTTTTTATGTAAACTACTCATTACTTTTTCAATTACATTTTAATCACTATGAAAATTTCCTTTTTGTTTAATTGCTTTTTATCTTTTTATTTTTTGAAAGATTTATCAATACAAGAATAATAAGTGAAATGGTTGAGAATTACAAAATGACCAGAAATTGATCAAATTGTGTTGAAAACATATTTGTTTGAGAATTTTGTTAAATTTTTGGAAAAGTTTTGAAAAAATAATTAAATTTTGGGTTATAAAAGTGACATAGTAGCTCTCGCATTTTATTTATTTTTCTTACTTGCTAGGAATTTTTTTTTTTTAGTTTATACCTTTTCATTCTTTTCAATATTTTGATTTTTTTTCTCTACACTCTCACGCATCATTTTTCTATTCTATTCTCTTTTCACTTGTAAATGATTTTAATTTTTCTTTTTCTCTCTATATTTTTTTCATGCTTGCTGTTGCTTACCTTAAATAAAGAAAAATAGAGAAATTTCGAGAAAATCTCAAATAGTTCGTGAAATGGCTATATTTTGAAAATTCTGAGAATTTTAATGAAAAATGTATTTATTTTTCAGAATTTTTAAGTTTTATTTTTCTAATTTGGGGGTGAAAAATAAATGATGACGACATACTCTATTACATATAGCATATAAACAAAGAATAGGATTTGTTTTTTAAAAAAATTATTATTATTATTATTATTATTCATTGGGATGCCTGTTAGACTTTAGGCTAGACAATGGAGGATAATCATTTTCTATTATATAATAATGTTCAAATAAGCTTGATCAGGATTTATTAACAAAATGATAATATTTGTTTTTAATGAATAGGTAGATGAGTAACGAGGAATTATATATCATTAAATGATATTTGACTCAATCACAACCATTAGTCTCATCTCTAATTAATGCTTTTATATATATATATATATATATATAAAACTTTAAGAACCTCACTTTTTCTTACAACTGAACTTCAATTTATAAAAATTCTTGTAATATTTTCATCTAACTCTTTTTTTCATTAATTAGAGATGAGACTTTCTCATCAACGGTAGCCCTTTTATCTTTTTTGTTCTTTAAGATGTTAACAACTCAATTCTAGATTTGTGTCTGAATTTCTTACTTGGCCATGAAGTTTAGTCCTTGGAATAGGGCTTAGGTGTGTGTACCTTTATTGGATTATGGTGAGGGTGGTTTCTTATTTGTTGAGAGAAATTGACAATTTTTTATGGTTGAAATTTTGCATCACTGAGTCTTTGAACTGCAGTTTGTTTTTCATATATTGTTTGTTTTCGTAATTACTTCTGTGTTTGAAGCAAATCATAGAAAATATATATATGTAGTTAAAGATAAAATATTATTTATTGTTTGTGAATCCGAGTTATTTCTACATTGAAAATATAGGTGAATTAAAAGCAACTTGAAGCTGCTTGACGGGAAGTGCATAGTAAATTTTACTCTGCACTTCCTGTGAACAATCTTCACTATTCATGGTTGGACCGGGTCCGGTCCGAACCTAAATATATTGGACCGGGTTCAACACAGTAAAAAAATCCAATTTTTTTTATTTTTAATTATATTTTTTTCAAAAAACTAGTGTTTAACATTATTCAATGACACTATATAAATTAAAAGGAGTTCACATGATGGCGTAGCATTTGTAGAATTTGATCGTAATCCTAATTTATTCCTGATGATATTTTACCTGATTTTGTTGCACGCTCAAAAAATCATGAAAACTATAGTTTTTGTCGGATGAATTTCATACGCGATAGAATTGTAGATAGTTTAATGGAAACAATAAAAAAAATTTATATAAAGTATTATTTATTTCAAGATGTAATATTAATAGTTAAATCTACAATATTTAAATTAAAAACCATCAATATTAATATAGATTTTTTTTAGTTATTTTATAACCTTAATTTAAAAAGCATTTTTAACCAAACACATTAAACTACTTTTTATTCAGCCTCAATTCTAACCATAGTTTTAACTAAACATATATAAATATCAAACCAACGTCAATTAAAAATATTTTTATAAAATAATTTTTTAAATCACAACTACAAAAATTTCAGAGTACCAAACACACAAAAACATGTATCAGCCTTCGTTGAGAAGTTTCAAGCTTTCAATGAAGAGACTAATTACTGCTTGGAACACCACTCATCATTATTGCAAAGGGATCTCCTCACTTTTTTATGTAACAATTAGCAATTTTCTTCTTAGTTTTTGGTATCATCATGCCATAAAAATAGAAATGTATCTTTTAATATACATCATCAATTGAATCATTATTATTTTTTTGTAAAGAAATGAAGAAATCCTTACCTACAAATGTATTGTCCTAATATCGCCAACAATGTTTTATACAAACATTTCTTGAATTATTATTCATTTGGATAAAAACCATTATTCTACCCTGAAACAATTAATATATCCTTTTTATTACTTTCCATCTATTTTCTATGTTAAAACTCACGTGCAATGTACTTAAAAGAGACTAAAACCTAATTAAAATTATCACTAACCCACCTCACGATGTGACACCCTATCTTTATATTAGTGTAAAAAGCACATAGGACAGAAGAAAAAACTGGGACAATGACGAAGATAGAGAAAACCAAGAGAGAGACTAAAAAGCCGGTAAGTTTTTCTATTGAAATTGGATTCAGGTCATCTACTCCAGGGCTTTTTTTAAGATCAGTTACCGCGTACAGTCTTTTCAGGCCTCGTCGCGCATAATTTAATTTTTTTTTTTTTTATAAATGGCCCTTTAGGTTTTTTTTTTCTTTTATCTTAGAATAATGTTTTTTAAGTAAAATTATTAAAACAATATTTCAAAAACCATTCAACTGCCATTGCTTTCAAATAAAATTGGTAATATTAAAAAAAAATTATGAATAGTTATATATGAATTTAATACATAATTAATTGTTGCTCTGATAAAAATAAAATCTGTTTTGTTTTACTTTTTATTATTAATTTTTTACATAATTTTATAAAACTAATTATTTTTTATTTACCTGAAAATTATCAAGCTTTTCAAGTTTTCAATGATATATTTTTATTTAAAAAATAATGTTTCTGATATAAAATAATCATCAAATATAAAAAAATACATGAATAAAAAGAATTGATCAAAGAGTCACATTTTTTTCTCAATTTAAATTATTGAGAATTTTAACAGATTTATTTTAATTGTCATTGATTATTATTGCTAAGAAAAAGAAAAGTTTTATTCAATTAAAAAAATACATGAATAAAATAAGTATTTTCTAAAACAAATACATATTTTTTTTTATCCGGAATTTAAATCATTACTTTCTTTAACAAATATCTACTTTAATTTCCATACAATTATTTAAATAATAATAATAAAAAAAAAACTCACTTTTCCACCGAGAATAATGTCCTCTCGTGCAGAATAACGAGCTGCATTTTTTGTAGTCAATTGAAGCAAGCGTAATGGAAGCTGCAAAATCCAGATTATATTCAAATCGGAAAGCTAAAACCATTTTCCATGCATAAGGAAAGCTGAGGCCATTACATTAGATAAGTATCTATAATAATACAATCTAAACGCAAACTCAAAAGCATTTATGAAGAATGAAAGAAAGCGAAAAGAACAGGCTTAATATGCCCACCATAACACAGAAACCAACCAAAAAGATAATGGCAAACCATGGAAACAAGACCATCTACCAAAATCCATCACTAGAATTATATGAATGCTAAATTGGTTTAACGATACCCCTTCAAAGGGTCAGCTGCATTCCCAGATCTTGCATCAGTCCATGCTTTTGCAATCGTTCGTTTCATGTCTTCATCCCCATCATCATACATATTCTGCAATTTGTGTTTTACAAAGATAAGTATCCGAACTAATGTTGGCTTGTTCCTTTCGGTAGTCACAGGTAGTCTATTCTAGAATTATGTTGTACGTAGATAACTAACCTTCATTAAGTCCATTATTCCAGCCATAGGATCTCGTTTCTCATCCAGATTTGGTTTTAGCTGCAAGGTAACGTGAAAAAATTACAACTTTCATCCAAAAATGCATTCAAACAAACCATTATTCTACACAAAAGTCATTACCTTATCGTCCTTGAAATGTATGTCTAACCAGTTCCCCTTTGAAGCTTTAAACAATGTGATGATCACTCTTTTAGGCTTAACCACCACTAAGCATTTCTCTGGTACAATCTCCTTGTTCAGTTTTGGTATAGCACATCGATAGTTCTTTCCTTGGACATCATGGAATTTAACATCAAATGACATTGCCTGGAACTCTGACTCAATCTTTTCTCTCCCGACACCCTCTAGAGAGACATATATCTGTATAAGAAGAAAAGAGAGAAGCAAAATCAAAGCAGAGCAAAACAGAGAACCAGCATTAGAAAGAAACTTAAAAAAGCCAAAAATCCATAACAGACATGACAAAGCTTGAGCTCGCTACATCCTTCTTGTAAGATTTTGTTCAGGAAACGAGTCTGTTACCTTGACTTTATCATTGTCCTGATCCCAACTGAACGATCCAAGCGTAACATAATTAATTGCAAGGGATGAAGGCAGCTTAACCCCAGATAAGATAGGAGTTTGAATAGGAGTAGAAGTTGCATGTGGATCAGAAACATGTTCCTTTGATAACTAATGAGAAGTAAGAAGAAGATTAGTGGCTAAAAGAAGAATGGACAACCCTGAAAAACCTCACCAACCTAGGCTGGTATTGAATAACTGATCACCAAAGATGAACCAACCATAACTTGAAAAAATATAAAAGTTTGCAAAACCAAGTACTATTTCTTTTCAATTAATCAAAATTAAGGGGGGGGGGGGGGGGGGGGGGGCCGCGTAGGTA